>OCPM01000274.1_pt1 | contig 24614 bp, 9 predicted proteins | sample 1476751 | NCBI WGS metagenome assembly OCPM01 (sample SAMEA2580198, study PRJEB22360) | human gut metagenome | biome: human gut; feature: human-associated habitat; material: faeces | place: Denmark | collected 2008/2010 | reverse complement strand
TAATTATAAAAGAAAGACGATGAAAGAAAATTCGTTTAAAAGAAATCGAAAGGCTATGATGGCTTTGCTGCTTTGTACAGGTTTCATTGTAACTCAGCCAATCAGTGTTATGGCTGAAGAGATTATGATTTTTGCTCAAACAACTCAGCAACAAAAACAATCCGTTTCAGGAGTTATTAAAGATGCTACGGGGGAACCTGTAATTGGTGCTAGTGTGCTAGAGAAGGGGACTACGAATGGTACAATTACCGATTTTGATGGTAGATTTACGTTGAATGTAATTCCTGGCACTACACTAATAATCTCTTATATTGGTTATAAGACGGTAGAAATGAAAACTGTAGCAGGACAACCAATAAATTTAACATTGACTGAGGACAGCGAAATGTTGGAAGAAGTGGTAGTGGTAGGGTACGGTACAATGCGTAAGAAAGACTTGACAGGTTCGGTAGTACAAATTAACCCTTCCAAGATTGCTGATCAAAATCCGACTTCTGTTCAAGATGTTTTGCGCGGTACACCAGGATTGCAAATAGGTTATGATGCATCGGCTAAAGGTAGTGATGCTTCTATTTTGCTACGTGGACAGAATTCTTTAGGTACCAATGCAAGCCCAATGATTGTATTGGACGGTATGGCTTTTTATGGTGAACTTTCTGAAATTAATCCTGATGATATTGCACAAATTGATGTGTTGAAGGATGCTTCTTCTGCTGCTATTTATGGTGCTAAGGCTGCTGCCGGTGTCATTATTATCACGACAAAGAAAGGTAAGGAGGGTAAGCCGGTTATTAATGTAGGTGCTAATCTTTCGGTTTCTAGAAAATCAGATTATCGCGATTATTTTGATGCGGCTGGTTATTTGAAATTTCATCAGGACTGGCGTAAAATGTATTATACGTATGGACAGGGTGAGGATGGTTTGTATGACTACTATCAAGCAAAAGATGGTAGTGGTAATTTGTTATATCCAGCTGGTTATTATGATGACCCCCGTACCTTGACAGAAGGAGAACAGAAAGCATGGGCCTCCAATATAGGTGTCAGTGGTATTGGTCTTAGTGAAGGTGAATCCATGCTTGGTCTGTTTGCCCGTCGTTTAGAATTCAATAATTCTCCGATGATGATGGAAAATTTTTTGAATGGTCGTATGGTTGATTGGAATGATGCCACTTTCCGCACTGGTTTCAATCAAGATTATAATGCAAGTATTTCGGGAGCTACTGAACGTGTGAATTATTACTTTTCATTAGGTTACATTAATAATGAAGGAGCTGTACAGGGTAATGAATACAATGCTTTCCGTTCTAACATGAAAATCAATGCGAAGATTACAGATTGGTTGGAGGTAGGAGCGAATGTTAATTTCCAGGACCGTTCGGATGGAGATATTCAAGTATCTCTTGGAAGTAATTATTGGGATAATAATATGTTGCGTAATTCTCCATATGCTTCCATGTATGATAACAATGGTAATTATGAGCAATATCCTATGTCTGGTTTGCCTACCAATGGTGGGTACAATTACTACTTTGATCGTCAGTATTACGATTTGGAAAAGGGGTATACCGTATTAAATACTATTTTTAATGCAAAAATTACTTTGCCAGCAGGTTTTTCTTATCAATTCAATATTGCTCCTCGTTATCAGTGGTTCTATGACCGTTATTGGATGTCTGCTGATTTGCCTAATGCATCTGCTGCTGATCGAGGTGTGAATCGTGGTTGGTCGAAAAATTTTGATTGGAATTTGAACAACACCATTACATGGGACAAGATATTTGGCGAGCATCATTTCACCGCAACCTTAGTACAAGAGGCTGAAGAACACCGATATTGGAGTGATAATGTTAATGCACGTAACATCACGCCGAGTGATGCTCTAGGTTTCCATTATACGCAAGGGGCTAACAAGACTCAGAGTGGCTTTAGTACTAATGATACTCATTATACTGCTGCTTCCTATTTGGGGCGTTTATTCTATAGCTTCAAGGATCGTTATATGTTTACAGGAACATTCCGTCGTGACGGTTACTCCGGTTTCGGTTCTAATAATCCTTGGGGTAACTTTGGATCTGTTGGGCTTAGCTGGGTATTCTCTGAAGAAAACTTTATGTCTGATGCTCACGATTGGATGGATATGGGTAAGTTGCGTTTGTCTTGGGGAACTAATGGTAACCGTGAATTTGGAGATGTTTACTCTACGTTGTCTAATTTGTCACTGGCAGGTGGAAGTATGGTATATTACCAAAATGGTAACTCGAACGTTGTCAATCCACTTTATATGAGTCGTTTGGCTGCACCTAATTTAGAATGGGAAAAGACTAAAGCGTGGAATATCGGTTTGGATTTTTCATTTTTGAATGGAAGACTTACTGCTAACATGGATTATTATTTGAAGAAAACAACAGACATGATAATGAGCCAGCGTTTGCCGAGTTTTTCTGGTTTCGGTTCCATCATGGCCAATTTGGGTGAAGTACAGAACCAAGGCTTTGAAATCGCTTTGAATTCTACAAATATTCAAAATCGGAATTTTACATGGAATACTTCCGTAGGATTTTCTATTAATAAGAATAAAATTAACCATATCTACTATGATTATGACGAGAATGGTGTAGAGAAGGATGATACTTCTAATGGTTGGTTCATCGGTCAGGCAATCGGTACTATATGGTATTATGAAACCGATGGAGTTTGGCAGAATACTCCTGAAGACATTGCTTCTGCTGCTTTGGTAGGGCAGAAACCGGGTGATCCGAAAGTGGTGAATCACTATACTGAAGATGACCGGATTTTGGAAGATGGTACTCGCATACCTGTCTACAATGATAATGATAAGGTTTATCAAGGGACTACAGCTCCTCCTGTTTACTGGAATTTACGTAACGATTTCACTTTGTGGAAGGATTTAACTCTTTCTGTTTCATTATACTCTTATATGGGACACAAGAGCCGTGCTGGTTATTGGTTGAATCAGGAGAACGGAGGGTCACAGGTAACTAACGGCTTTAATGTGGCAGCTCGTAAATATTGGACTCCTGATAATCCGACTAATGATTATTGTCGTTTGAATGCTGCAGGTCCCAATACGGGGCTGGCTAATGGTGTAGATAAAATTTACAACCGTAGTTTCGTTCGTTTGGATGACATAACTTTGGGTTATACTTTGCCACAGAAATGGACTAGGAAATTTATGATAGACCGCATCCGTCTTACTGCAAGCTGTAAAAACGTCTGTACTTTTGATAATTGGGAATATGGTGATCCCGAAACTGGCGGATTGGCTACACGCACTTTTAACTTTGGTATTAATGTAACACTCTAATTTCTGAAAAATATTATGAAAACAAGCAATACGATATTTACAAAAGCATGTATGGTACTGGCTGCGACCGCTTTGGTGAACGTTGGCTGTACGGATGATTTTTTGAAACAGGACCCTTTGTCGTTTTACAATCCCGAAAATACTTACACAACAGAATCTGGTTTGCAATCAGCCTTGGCTATGTGTGATTATGGCTTGAAAGAAATGCTGATGGACGGAAATGGTAACGTGATGCCTATGGCTTCCCTTTATTTCATGACAGATATTGGTCTGTATGGGAAAACCGATGCGGGCGATATGCAAGATGATTTTGCCAATAAGATAACTCCGACATCCGGTATGAAAGGTGGTGGGGATGAGAATGCTATGTCACGTTTCTGGGACCGCACATGGAATAGTGTGACTTTTGCAAATACTATTATCTCCAATGTAGGTAAAGTAGAAGGGTTGGATCCCACTTTGCGCGATGAATATTTAGGACGTGCTTACTTTCATCGCGCCTATGCCTACTATCACGGTGTATTATTGTTTGGCGATATACCTTTAATTACGAAGCTGATTGAAGTACCTAAACAAAACTATAAATCCACGAGTAAAGAGGCAATCTTCCAAATGTTGGTGCATGATTTGGAATTCGCTGTAAAACATGTGTCTCCACAGAAAGAGATCGGTTATATAGGTACTGTCAACCAAGAAGCATGTAAGCAATTGCTTATCAAGTGTTATTTAGTTGTAGGTGAATATCAGAAAGCTGAACAATTAGCTACCGATTTGATTAACAATCATGGTTTGGCTTTAATGAATGCTCCGTTTGGAACGAATGTTTCTTCTGGTAATCCGGAAACATGGCCGGTAGAACGTAATGTAATTTGGGATTTGCATCGTGGAGTAAATATAACTGATGCTTCTAATACGGAAATGATTATGCCTATTTTGAATTATTATGCTGAAGGTTTCATTTCCTATCCGCAGATGCGAGCTATGTGTGTGCATTGGAGTAATGGTATTATCCGTGATCCTCATAACTTAGGATCTCCAACTTATAATTATGCACGTACTGCTGGGGAATATGATGCGAAATTAGATTGGGTACGCGCTATGGGACGTGGTATTGGTTGTTTCCGCACTTCTTATCATTATAATCAGACCATTTGGAATTATGATGGTGAAACAGATTGGCAGGATATGCGTCATAATCGAGAAATAGGTAATTGGATGGAAATGACGGATCTTAAATACAATAATCCAAATTCTGCTTATTATGGGAAAAACATGATGCTTTATGCACCAGAAGATTATTATGATCCGGAATCAGGTGATTTGTTGGTGAGAAAAGGGGATTTGCTTTGTTCTGATACTATTCGTAGTTGGTTCCCGACTCCATTGTACAAAGTATATATACTTGATCAAAATGCTGAAGAAAATATGGGGGCTAATCAGTTTAATGGAGCAACCAAGGGCAATAGTGTGTCTAATGGTAATCTATACTTGTTCCGTTTGGCAGAAACTTACTTACTTCGCGCTGAGGCTAAGTTCTACCAAGGTAACCCGATTGGCGCTGCAGAGGATGTGAACGTAGTTCGTCGTCGTGCTAATGCCAAAAAGATGTTTACTACTGTAACTATCGGTGACATTGCTGATGAACGTGCTCGGGAATTGTATTTGGAAGAATGGAGACAGCCTGAATTGACTCGTATTTCTTGGTGTCTTGCTCGCAGTGGTCAGCCGGATGAATGGGGAGAAACTTATAATCTGTCTACTTGGGATAAGCAGAGTGGTACGGATTTGAATGGAGGAAGCTATTGGTATAAGCGTACTACGCGCTACAACATTTTCAATCATGGGCCTATTGTTTCCAACAAGGAATTGAATTATCAAGTAGATAAGCGTAATCTGTTTTGGCCGATTCCCAACTCGGCTATTACTGCTAATACAGGTGCGCGGTTGCGGCAAAATTATGGATATGACGGCTATGATGAAGCGATTCCGATGTTTACTAATTGGGAAGAAGCAGTGGCTGATGAAGAATTGACAAAATAATGATAGTTTTCAACAGGCGTTGTTGATACTGATAAAGCAAGTCTGATTAACTTGCGAATTAGATTATAGGAGGACTACGGCTTGAAGTGATTTTAACCCGTAGTCCGTTTTTTTTAGACCTTTTAGATAGAGGAATATAAAATTCGGAATTCATTATAGAAAAATCGTTCATGCTTAATTTTTCTACTACTCTTGATTATTTTTTAGCCTTTTTTATTCTTTTAAAGCTTTAAGTTTGCAACGTGAAAAATAGATAAAACGAACTTTAAGTATAATGCTTATGAGGAATAAATCTGCCCCCGATTAATATTGGGAATGTGACAAAATTTAGCCCAAGGAGTTTCTAATCATAACTCTATTCGGATAATATTATTACCTATAATCTAATTTAATAAGAAAAACGATGAAATCAAACTCGTTCTTAAAAAATCGAAAGGCTTTGACAGCCTTATTGCTTTGCACAGGTTTCGTTGCGACTCAGCCGTTCAGTGTGATGGCCGAAGAAATTGTAACTGCCGTACAAACTGTCCAGCAACAGAAACAATCCGTATCAGGTACGATTAAAGATCCGGTAGGGGAACCGGTTATTGGTGCCAGTATTTTAGAGAAAGGTACTACCAATGGTACAATTACTGATTTCGATGGTAATTTTACATTGAATGTGGCTCCAGGAGCTACATTGGTTATTTCTTATATAGGATATAAGAATCAAGAGATGAAAGTTATTCCGGGAAAATCACTTAACATTATTTTGCAAGAGGATACAGAAACGTTGGAGGAAGTGGTGGTAGTCGGTTATGGTGTGCAGAAGAAATCAGATGTGACCGGTTCTGTTACTTCAGTAGGGAAGGAGCGTCTGGGAAAACTTCCGGTGACGAATGTATTACAAGCTGTTCAAGGTGCGGCGGCAGGTGTTACTATTACACAAACATCTTCCATTCCGGGCGATGCACCGGATGCTTTGGTGCGTGGCCAGAATTCCATCAATGCTAATTCCGGGCCATATATTGTTGTGGACGGTGTGCCTATCAGCAAGTCGGGAGGTACATTGAATGACATCAATCCGAATGATATTGAATCCATGGAAATTTTGAAGGATGCTTCGGCCACTGCCATTTATGGTACAAACGGTGCGAATGGTGTTATTTTGATTACTACTAAGCGTGGTACTTCCGGCAAGCCGACTATTCGTTATAACGGATATTTCGGAGTGGAGGATTTTTCTCATAAACTAGATTTCTGTGATGGTGCGCAAATCACTCAACGTTATAGAGATTATGTGTCACAGAACCCCGGAGAAACCATGTATAATGATTATGTGAAGAATGCATACGAAGCGGAAAATCAGGCCAATGGTATAGAGAATGATTGGATTGATGCTGTATCGCAAACTGGTATCATCCAAGACCATAACGTAAGTATCGGCGGTGGGGCGGATAATGTGAAGTATTACGTTTCTGCCGACTATATGAGTCAGAAAGGTGTGTTGAAAGGGTTCAACTACAAACGTTACTCTATTCGTACGAATATTGATATGAATGTGACTGATTATATGAAGGTGGGAACTAATTCCTATATAGTATCTCATAACCGTGACGGTGGACGTGTTAACTTTCTGATGGCTGAGGCTATGTCTCCTTATGCAAAAATGTATGAAGAAGACGGCAGCTATTGCATTAATCCGATGTACAGTGAAACTTTGTTTACCAATCCGTTGATGTGGACTACTACTAATCCCGAGCGTCGTCAGTGGAATATCAATATAAACGGTTATGCCGAGATTGATTTCGGAAAGTTGATTTCTCCTCTTAAAGGATTGACCTATAAATTCAATGGTGGTTATGCATATATGCCCAAACGTTATAATAATTATGAAGGTAAGTCGGTGAATAATAAGACCGGTTATGCTGAAATAAAGAATGAAGAAACACAAAGTTATACCATAGAGAATATCCTTGCTTATAATCGTGATTTTGGAAAGCATCATTTGGATTTGACAGCTTTGTATGCCGCTTCACGTAAGAAATATCAACGTTCGCAAGCTATGGCCAGCAAATTTATTAATGACGACCAGCAGTGGCATAACATGGGTAGTGCGGAAACACCTAGCGTAGCTTCATATACCGACCTTTATACTACTGTTTCACAAATGGGACGAATTAATTATTCTTATGACAGCCGTTACTTGTTTACATTTACAGTGCGTCGGGACGGTTCTTCTGTTTTCGGTGATAATAACAAATACGGTGTATTCCCTTCTGTCGCTTTAGGTTGGAATATTGCCCGTGAATCATTTATGGAATCTTCCAGTAATTGGTTGAACACATTAAAGCTGCGTGCGTCTTATGGTAAAGCGGGTAATGAGGCCATCGGAGTATATCAGTCACGTGTGAAGATGGATTCAGACATGTTGGCTTTAGGCGGAGCTTCGAATGCAGGTTTATGGCCCAATGATTTGATGGGGAATGCGGATCTGACTTGGGAAACCACAAAGAGTTTCAATGTCGGTCTGGACTTCGGACTTTGGAATAACCGTTTGACAGGTAATATTGATGTCTATTTCTCAAAGACCAACGATTTGCTTCTGAAACGTAATTTACCTAAAGTAACTGGTTACAATACCGTGTACTCCAATATGGGTGAAACAGCTAATAAAGGTGTGGAATTGACACTGAATTCCCGTAATATTGTTTCAGGCGATTTTACCTGGAGTTCCAATTTGGTATTTTCATGGAATAAGAATGAGATAAAAGACCTTTATGGAGACGGACAGAACGACTTGGGTAACCGTTGGTTCCTTGGACATCCGATAGGCGTGATTTATGATTATACAATGGTTGGAATCTGGCAGGAAGATGAGATAGCCCGTGGCGACCATTTGAATTGGGACCCGATTGCAGAAGCTGGTGATGTGAAGTTGGCGGATATCAGTGGCCCTGACGGAGTACCTGATGGCAAGATTGATGACAATGACCGTACCATCAAAGGGCAGACAACACCGAAATGGATTGGTGGTCTGACGAATACGTTCACTTATAAGGATTTTACATTGAGTATCTTTATCCAGACTACACAAGGATTGAAAAAGAACAATTCATTGATCGGTATGGCAGGTGATGAAATGGGACGTCGTAATACCACTACTGAAATAGGTTATTGGACTCCGGAAAACAAGAGTAACGAATGGCGTTCATTGCGTAAGAACTCAAACAAACATGGATATGGTTTCCCTTGTGATGCCAGTTATACACGTATCAAAGACATCACATTAAGTTATACTTTCCCACAGCGCATGATTCAGAAGATGGGTATCGGTGGTTTGCAGCTTTATGTGAGCGGACGTAACCTGTTTACTTTCACGGATTGGGTAGGTTGGGATCCTGAAGCTCGTCAGGTAGCTCGTGGTAATAGTTCATGGGATAGTACAAGAGGTGAAACTGTATATGACAGCAGTAACTACCCGATGACTAAGAGTTGTGTATTTGGAGTTAATTTAACATTCTAAAAAACGAAGAACTATGAAATTTAGAAATATATTATTAACAACTTTTGCTGCATCGGCATTTGTTATTGGGACTACATCATGCAGCAATAGTTTTCTGGATGAGAAAATGTACTCTAGTTATGGTCCGGAAGTATCAGATGTAAATGCGAAATTGGTAGGTCTGCACCGTCAATATGCTGCTATATGGGGAATGTCCAGTCAGCAGGGATTTGTAGGATGCTGGCAGGTAGGTACGGATGTAGGTGCTCCCGGTGACACTCAGGGGGTAGAGGTTCCTTTTTACAGATATCAGGAATTGAATGCAGAGAATGCAGGGGTAAGTTTCCTTTGGGAAAAATTATATGAGCTCATTAATAGTGCGAATCAGATTATCGCTTCACAAGCTGAAGGCGGTGATGCGGCGGCAACAGCCGAAGCCATGTTTTTTCGTGCTTATGCATACAATATGTTGGTGACATTATGGGGAGATGTACCTTTAGTGATAGAATCTACTAGTATTCCGCGTACAGATTATACCCGTAATGCGGTTGCCGAGGTGGATGGAGTCATTGATTCTGACTTGGTTTATGCCATGTCTAATCTTCCGGTAGTGGGAGCTGCCAAAAATGAAAGCCGTATAAATCAGGACATGGCAAGACAGTTGGCAGGAGAAGCCTATCTTCGGATGGGTATGCGTGATGCTTCCTATTTCAAGAAGGCGGAAGATGCGGTGACGCCTATTATAACAGGTGGTAAATATGAACTGATTTCAGCAAGATATGGTAAATATGCGGCCGAGCCGGGTGATTATTATCATGATATGTTCCGTTGGGGGAATCAGCGTCGTTCACAGGGGAATATGGAGGCTATCTGGACTTTCGAAATGGAGTATAACCGTGATGTGAATGGCGGTACAATTGATAATCCGCAACAACGTCGTAACTGGGTTCCTGCTTTCCATAAACTGGATGGTATGGTGAATGCGGATTCCATAGGCGGTCGTGGTAATGGCCGTTTGCGTATCAGCAATTTTGTGAAATACGGATTGTATGAGAAAGGTGATATCCGTAATTCTAATTATAATATCCGTCGTGTAATGTGGTATAACAAGCCCGGTTTTTCAAAAGAAGTTGGTATTGATGCTAAAGGGTTCTTGGTGGATAAAGACAAAGGTGTAAGAAATGTGACATTAAAAACGGGCGACCAGGTCATCCCTCACGAGGGAGATTCATTGAACGTATTTTATCCTCATCCCACTAAATGGGGGGCTTATGATGAAACCGATGATTTTGGTTATGCTGTAGTGAAGGACTGGCCTGTGATGCGTTTGGGAGAAACTTACTTGCTCCGTGCAGAGGCTCGTTTCCGTCAGGGGAATACACAGGGGGCGGCTGATGACATCAATGTGTTGCGCGACCGTGCCTTTAAAGACTATCGTGCGGTGGCTCCGGGTGCTGGTAAAGTAACGGCTGATCAGATTGACATTGACTTCATTTTGGATGAACGTGCCCGTGAATTGATTAGTGAGGAGAACCGTCGTATGACTTTAGTCCGGACCAATACGTTGGCCGAACGTATCAAACTGAATGGGGATATGGACCCTGCCGCACCAAGCAATAAGGTGATTACAGGTTTTGATGCCAATATCCATACACTGCTTCCGATACCTCTCACCGAGATTCAATTGAACAAAGACGGAGATTTGAAACAGAATCCGGGTTATTGATTCTGTCGGATATAAGTAAGAAGATAGATATATAAAATATTGAAAGAGCATGAAGGGCATATCTCTTAAAGAGAGTGCCCTTATTTTATTTCCTCTAGTTTGGTAAATCCGACGTGATTTATTTCTTTAGAAAGAATAAAAAGCGGCTTTTGGCTGATTTCTGTCCTATTTTGCACGAATTATACCCCCTTTTTTATTAGCAGAATATGTATTTTTGAGGAATAAAAAACAGCTGTATCGGGTTGGAACTCGATGACAGGTAATGAATAACCCCATAAAATACTATGATGCGACTTTTATTATCTCTTTTATTGCTTTTGTCATTTTTGCAGATGAATGCACAGACTTATCCTAAAGTGATTCTTCCGGGTGATTATCCTGACCCTTCCATTATGCGTGACGGCAAGGATTACTACATGACTCATTCTCCTTTCTATTACGCTCCCGGATTCTTAATCTGGCACTCGCAGGATTTAATGAACTGGGAGCCGTTATGTCGTGTCATGCCTCAATATGAAGGCTCTGCCATGGCACCTGATTTGTTGAAATACAAAGATACTTATTATATTTATTATCCTGCCGCAGGAACCAATTGGGTGATGTGGGCGAAAGATATTCGTGGGCCGTGGAGTCTTCCCGTAGACTTGAAGGTAGGAGGAATTGACCCTGGTCATGTCGTGGATAGGGAGGGAAATCGCTATCTTTATGTGGATAAAGGGGAGGTGATCCGGTTAACAGAAGACGGACTTGCTACCGTTGGGGAGAAGAAGAAAGTATATGACGGATGGAAATATCCTGATCATTGGGATACGGAATGCATGTGTCTGGAGTCCCCGAAACTGAATGAACACAACGGATATTATTATCTTACTTCTGCCCAAGGCGGGACTGCGGGACCCGCAACGAGCCACATGGTTGTGTCCGCCCGTTCAAAAAGTGTGACCGGCCCTTGGGAGAATTCACCTTACAATCCCATTGTGCATACATATAGTGCAACGGATAGTTGGTGGTCTAAAGGCCACGGCACGTTGATAGATGATGTGAATGGCAACTGGTGGATTGTTTATCATGCATATGCCAATGGCTATCATACATTAGGACGCTCCACCTTGATTGAACCGATAGAATGGACGGAAGACGGCTGGTATCGTACCGTATCTGCCGCTACCCCTGTCACTCCGGAGCAGGAAATCAAACATGGATTGGAACTGTCCGATGATTTCAAAGGTCCTCAATTGGGACTTCAGTGGACTTTTTGGAAAGAATATGCTCCCAAATCTCTGACTTTCAAGGAGGATATCTTATGGATGAAGGCCAAAGGTCGGACTCCTGCCGACGGACGGGTGTTGTTGACCACCGCTGAAGACAAAAATTACGAAACACAAGTGGAAATCCGGACAGGGAATGGAAATGTGGCCGGGCTTATCCTGTATTATAATGAAAAGGCTTATGCCGGAGTCGTTTCCGATGGAAAGAGATTCTATATTTACCGGAATGCGGAGCACAAGACGGAACTTCCCAATCGCATTGGGAAACATTTCTTTGCCAGACTGCACAATTGCGGTAACCGTCTGTCCGTCGAGGTGAGTAAAGACGGGGAAGAATGGACTGTCCTTGCCGGTGATATGGATGTTTCTTCCTTGCATCACAATAATTATGGTAGTTTTTATGCTTTGCGTGTTGGTCTGTTTTCCGCTGGAAAAGGAAGTGCGGGTTTCAGCCGCTTCCGTTATCGGAATGCAGTTCCGCGAGAGAAAGATATGAGCGCCTATCTGATGGTCTTCCACAAAGACGAGGACCATGGACTTCACATGGCAATCAGTCCCGACGGCTACACTTTTACCGCCTTGAACGAAGGAAAGCCCGTCATAGCCGGAGATACGATAGCTGAACAGAAAGGTATCCGCGATCCGCATATCTTCCGTGGTCCGGATGGAGCATTCTATCTGTCGATGACCGATTTGCATATTTATGCGCAGCGTGACGGATATCGTGATACAGAATGGGAACGCGATGGAAAAGAGTACGGATGGGGTAACAACCGGGGGCTGGTATTGATGAAATCTTGGGATCTGATTCACTGGAAGCGTACCAATCTGCGCTTTGACAAATTATCTGCTGCTTACAGTGAGGTAGGTTGCGCTTGGGCTCCTGAAGTGACCTATGATGATAAAAAAGGAAAGTTGATGATGTATTTCACCATGCGCTTTAAGAATGAAGCGAACAAACTTTATTATGTATATGTCAATGACGACTTTGATAAATTGGAAACTTTACCTCAGCTTCTTTTTCAATATCCCGATGAGAAGATTTCTGCTATCGATGCGGATATTACCCGTATAGGAGATAAATATCACATGTTGTACGTGTCGCACGATGGGGGCGCCTGTATCAAGCAGGCTGTTTCGGATAGGGTAAACAGTGATTACGAGTATAATGCCCGTTGGTATGATCCTGAACCCACGGCGTGCGAAGCTCCGAACTTGTGGAAACGTATTGGTGAGGATAGATGGGTGTTGATGTATGATGTGTACGGGCAGAAGGTTCATAATTTCGGATTCAGTGAAACTTCCGACTTCGTACATTTCACTCCTTTGGGACAGTTTAACCAAGGAGTGATGAGGACTACTAACTTTACTTCTCCCAAACATGGGGCAATCATTCATCTTACCCGCCAGGAAGCGGAACGCCTGGCAGAACATTGGGGGATGTCTTACGATGCTTTGCTTCCATCTGAATAAGAAACATTAAGAAACATTTTATATAAAATAATTCATGATGAGTAAACTGAGAAACAGCTTGTGTGAGTTGTGTACAGCTTTGATTTTCTTTTGCGGATGCAGCAATGAACCGTTGCAACCCATTCGTTCAGGTGAGATATGGCCTGATAACAACGGAGAGCATATCAATGCCCATGGGGGCGGAGTAATGTACCATGATGGAACATACTATTGGTTCGGTGAGAATAAATGTGATACTACCAGCAGTGCCATGGTGGGAGTAATGTGCTATTCTTCTCGGAATCTTACTGACTGGAAGAACGAAGGCGTAGCGCTTTCTGTTGTTGATAACGACAGCAGCGACATAGCGCGTGGATGTATATTGGAACGTCCTAAAGTGATATATAATGCGAAAACAGGGAAGTTTGTGATGTGGTTCCATCTGGAATTGAAAGGAAAAGGTTATGCAGCCGCCCGTGCCGGGGTAGCAGTCAGTGATACTCCTGCCGGTCCTTACCGTTTCATCCGTTCGGGACGTGTCAATGCTGGTAAGCTGCCTGTTGATATGGACGGACAGGCTGTTGCAGTGCTGGATACTCTGAATGCCAAGAATTATGAAAAATGGTGGACTCCCGAATGGACGGATGCTGTGAACAAAGGCTTGATAGTAAAGCGTGATTTGGATGGCGGACAGATGTCTCGCGATATGACTCTTTATGTAGATGAGGATGGTAAAGCCTACCATATTTACTCTTCCGAAGAAAACCTCACACTCCAAATAGCGGAATTGAGCGATGACTATCTTTCACACACAGGGAATTATGTGCGTGTGGCTCCGGCAGGACACAATGAGGCACCTGCTATCTTCAAAAAAGACGGAACCTACTGGATGATCACTTCCGGTTGTACCGGTTGGGCTCCCAATGAGGCTCGTATGTTCTCGTCTTCTTCCATCTTCGGACCGTGGTCTCAGCATCCCAACCCTTGTGTGGGACCTAAGTCGGAACTTACGTTTGGCGGACAGAGCACTTATATTCTGAAAGTGGAGGGGAAGAAAGACGCCTTTATATTTATGGCGGATATCTGGCGTCCGGAGCATCCCAGTGATGCCCGTTACATTTGGTTACCTGTTCAATTCAAGGAAGGAATTCCATACGTGGAGTGGATGGACAACTGGACACTGGATTTCTTTCAGTAATCCCTGTTGAAAATAGTCTGAAGGATGGAAAATAGTGCAATAGTCTGTTCTTGACTGATTATTGCATCCATCTTGCTCGATTTTACCCCTATGGTTGTCAATCAGATTTTTTATCTTTGCTATCGGTAAAAAGAGATAATAGGTATTAAAGATAGGTTTTTAGGAAGAAGGTTAACATACTGTGATGTGATAATAGAATTTTAGGTTAGGTTAAGTTAGAATTGAAGGCATATTTCGTGAGGAAATGTGCCTTTCTGTTTTCATTACCTTTCTAGGTTCGTATATTTGTAATGTCGAATTTGTGAAACTTAAAATAGAATATGCATGAAAAAGATTGGATTGTTTTTGTTGTTAGGTGTTTCTTTTTTGTGGCTGGTGTCTGCTTGCCAAGGATTTCAGCAGGAAAGACGGAAGGAAGTGCCTTTGGATTCTATTGTACTGAGTGACCCTTGCATTTTGGCAGACAGGAAGACGGCTATGTATTATATGACCGGAACCGGCGGTATGCTTTGGAAAAGCAAGGATTTGAAACTTTGGAAAGGACCGTTCCATGTGGCAAAGACTGATTCCGGTTCGTGGATGGGACCGAAACCAATGATTTGGGCTGCCGAGTTACATCCGTATAAGGGCAAGTATTATTATTTTGCCACTTTCACCAATCAGGCGGTGAAGATTGATACGGTACAAGGGAATGTAATAGAGCGCCGTGCCAGTCATGTTTTGGTGAGCGATAAGCCGGACGGACCTTACGTTCCGATGAAGGATTCCACTTACCTGCCTGCTGATAAACCAACCTTGGATGGGACTTTCTGGGGGGATAAGGACGGAAAGCCTTATATGGTATATTGTTATGAATGGTTGCAAGCCTTGGATGGTACGATAGAGAAAATAGAACTGAAGCCTGACTTAAGTGGAACCATAGGCGAAGGGAAATTGCTGTTCCGTGCCAGCGAATCGCCGTGGAGCCGTGAAAAAGATGCGGATGGCAAGGACAAACCGAATAAAGTCACTGACGGTCCGTATCTATTCCGTACAGGAACAGGTAGACTCGGTATGATTTGGACTAGTTGGATTTATAATGTGTACACTCAGGGAGTGGCTTATTCTGAAAGCGGAACCTTGGATGGACCATGGATACAGGAGAAAGACCCGATTACTCCTCCCAATTTCGGTCATGGGATGTTGTTTCAGACCTTGGACGGTAAATGGTTGATGTCTGTACATAGTCATAAGGATGTAAACGGACGTTATATTCGTACTCCTCGCTTGTTTGAAGTCGATTTTTCCGGAGATAAATTGGTGGTGGGAAAACCATATATTCCTTGAAAGTGCTTTATCTTTTTTCGAGAGGAAAGGTAATTACTTTTGCTTTCAATGAAAAGAGATGTGTAGAAAGAGTTGGAAGGACAGCTTTATGAGTCTGTCCCTCCAAATAAATGACCGGGTTAATCCCAACCCGGATTCTGTTTCAGTGCACCCTGAGCCAGGTCTACCTCTTCCAAGGGGATAGCCCACAGATAGTCACGGTTGGTATTGAACTTGCGGGTTTCAATAAAAATGCTTTCTCCTTTTGCATTTACCCCGTATACTGGTTTAGTAACATCCTTTTCAGTTGTTTTATAGCTACGGGTATCAAACAGGTGCATTCCCTCGAAAGCAAATTCCAAACGACGTTCCAAACGGATAGCTTCGCGCATTTGATCTTTGGACAAGCCGGAAGGCAGAGGAGGAAGATTTACGCTGGGACGCTGACGGATTTGATTGACCGCATCATATACTTCCGTATCCGGAGTAGACAGATTTTCGTTACGAGCCTCGGCGAAGGTCAGCAGCACTTCTGCATAGCGGATATAGATAAAGTTGGTCCAGTCATAATTATTGATACCGTCATTGTCCGGATTGATATACTTTTTCATGCTATATCCTGTACGGGTATGGCTGCCATCTCCCATATTGTTCAGGTTGAAAGTCTTTCCTGCTATTTGTGACCCGTTCCACAGTACAGAGAAGCCTAGACGGGGGTCACGGTCGGCAAACGGGTCTTCCGGATTATAGAAAGGAGATTCTTTGATTGATTTGCCATCTTTGCATGGATAGGAGTCTATCAAGTCTTGAGTAGGTGATAAAGCTTCCCATCCTCCCATCATGACGGGAGCGAAGAACTGTCCTATATAACTGCCTTCGTTGGAGTTTTTCGGGTTTTCCAGATATTCGCGATCAAAGATGATTTCATTACATAACTCTGCTACAGGTTGGAACAAGTCACCATAGTTATCATACAGTCCATACACATTCATGCCCATTACTTTACGTGCGGCGGCTTCCGCCACATCATATTTGTGTGCGTAGAAAGCAACTCTGGCTTTCAGTGCGTAGCAGGCTCCGGCACTCGGTTTTCCGTGGTCACTGTTGCTGCGGATATCGGGCAAGCTGGCTGCTGCTTTATCCAATAATCCTACTATATGATTATAAGTCTCCTCTTCAGAACTGCGTGAAGGAAGTTTCTCGTTCAGTTCCAACGGATGATCCAGCAGGGAGGCGCCACCCATATATTTTAATATATTAGCGTATGAGAAAGCTTCGAGAAACTGTACTTCGGCTGTCAGTTGCGCTTTTTCTTTTTCATCCATCGGCACATCGCCTATATGTTCGTAAAATACCAGGCATCTGCGGATGCATTGATAGGCATTTTTCCATAATTGTAGGAAATGTGGGTTGCTGGAAGTTGCCGTACCAGCAGACAACTGTCCCTGTTCGGCTGTGACATGTACAGGAATAGCATTATCTGTGTAGCAGTCTGTCATGATAGTATGGTTTTCCGGTTCTATCAGATACAGATAAATTCCGGTTGCAAATTTCTGGGCATCTTCTGCGTTTTTCCAGAAAGATGCATCGGATAATTGGTCTTTAGGATTTCTGTCCAGAAAACTGTCATTGCAAGAGCTCAGACCAAGGCCGCATGCCAATATTAATCCTATAAAGTTATATTTTAGTCTCATAGTTGTCAGTGTTTAGAATGTTACATTCAGACCGAAGGAATAATTTCGGGTCAATGGATAATAGTTGCCGCTGATGGCTTCGGGGTCTACACCGTCGAAGCCGGAAATCATAAAGAGATTGTCGATACTGCAATACACTCTCAGACGGCTGATTCCGTATTTGGATATCAGCTGTTTGGGCAGGCTGTAACCTACTTGCAGGTTTCTCAGCTTGGCATAAGAGGCATCCTGCATCCAGAAACTGGAAGTCACGCGGTTTTTGGAGTCACTCATGGATAATCGGGGATAAGTGGCATTCGGGTTTTCCGGAGTCCAACGGCCCAGATGCTGTTCCGTTACTTTACCGCCATTGTAGAAGGCATATCTGATTTCGGCTACAGGAGCACTCTTTACATCAGCTGCACCTTGCAGCAGTGCACTTAGGTCGAAGTCTTTATATTGAACTGAAAGATTCAGACCGAAGTTGATTTTCGGGAAGTAGGAACCCAATACTTGCCGGTCTTTGCTGTCTACTACTTTGTCTCCGTTCAGGTCACGGTATTTTAAGTCACCCGGAACCGGAGTACCCATGCTCTGTGTAGGATGATTCTTGATCTCTTCTTCGTTTTGGAAGATGCCGTCGCATACGTAGCCGTAATATGCCCACAGTGGGTCGCCTACGGATTGCCCCGGTGTGTCACCGCCTTTCAAATCCATGATTTTGGTAGTTACATAGCTGAAATTGGCTCCGATAGAATAGCTCCAATCATTGATACGATTGTTATGTCCCAGTTGCAGTTCGATACCGGTATTACGCACTACGCCGGCATTTTGCATCGGAGCGCTGACTCCCATCATGTTGGGAACTGGAAGTTGCAGTAATATGTCCCGTGTTTCCTTGCGGAACCAGTCTGCGCCCAATGTCAGTTTATTGCCCAAAAAAGCGGCGTCCACACCTACGTTCCATTGATCGGTTTTCTCCCACGTAATATCTTGGTTAGCCATCGGGTTGGAAATGGAAATACCCGGAGTCAAAGTGTTGCCGAAACTATAGTCATAACCGAACAGATAGGTGTTCTGATACGGATAATAGTTAGAACTGTTGTCCGAGTTTACGGTTTCCTGATTACCTAGCAATCCCCATGATGCACGTAGTTTCAAATTATCCACCCAATCGGCTTTGAAGAACTCTTCTTCCGATATTCTCCATCCGATGGAGAAAGAGGGGAATGCGCCGAAGCGGTTGTTCTTGGGGAAGCGTGAAGTGCCGTCATAACGCAGGTTGGCTTCTAGCAGATAGCGGTCATCGTATGAATAATTCACGCGTCCGAAAGCTGAGCGGAGGGCGTATTCTATTTCTGTACCGTATGTTGTCTGTCCTGTCACTTCACCGGCGTTGATCTGGTCCAGTGAGTTGGAGTTGGGCAGGTTCTTACGGTAAGCTTGCAGATAGCGTGTCTGTTTATAAATTTGTGAGTAACCTAATAAGGCTCCTATTGTGTGTTTGCCGAAGGTTTTATTATAGTCCAGATAAGCTTGCAAGTTCAGTTCCATACTTTTGATGTCATATTCTGTGATGGAGTTAGTGGTTTTCTTTACCGGTGTGTCTGAACCTGCCTGATAGAATGTCATAGTATTGACGTGGGTGGGATTGTCGGTCAGGTTGAAAGTCGAGGCGGCGACTCCTCTCAGTTTCAGTCCGTCTATGATGTTCAGTTCCATTCCTACGTTACCTTGGAAATTGCTGTTTATCTCTTTGTAGGTTCCTCCTTCACGTGCATAGGCTACGGAGTTGTGCTCGTTTTTGAATAAAGCATAGTTGCCGTTGCTCAATTGGATGGGAGTAACCGGAGTCTCACGGAAAGCATAGTGCATCAGGTTGCTGATACCTGCCGCCGGAGCAGTCATATTACTGCGGTATACCGCCATATTTGTAGTCAGTTTCAGACGACTGTTTATCTGAGCGTCAATGTTGGCACGTACATTGAACTTGTTGTAGTTGGTATTGACTATCAATCCGTCTTTATCATGATAGTTGAATGCCAGCGAGTAAGTTACTTTGTCTCCACCGCCTTTGATACTCAAGTGGTGGTTGTTGAACAGGCCGTTTTCACTTAATAGCGTACCCAGCCAGTCGGAATTGGGATAAAAGTCGGGATCACTTCCGTCTTTGAACTTTTGTAGGGCTGTTTCGTCATACGGACCTTTCAAACCGTCATTGGTGTAAGCTTCATTCATCAGCACTGCATAATTGTAAGAATCCAAAAATTTGGGCATACGTGAGGCACTTTGCCAGCCTACATATCCATCGTATGATACAATGGTACGTCCTTTAGTTCCCTTTTTGGTTGTGATAAGGATAACGCCATTGGCAGCACGTACTCCATAAATGGCTGAGGCGGCTGCATCTTTTAATATAGAGATGTTTTCAATATCGTTGGGGTCCACGCTGCTCATGGTAGATTCTACACCATCCACCACAACCATGGCACTGGCATCTCCCATAGTTCCTAGACCACGCACACGCAGTACTCCGGCATCAGCTCCCGGCTGACCGGTATTTTGGATAATGGTGACACCTGGCATTTGTCCTGCCAGCATGTTGGTGACATTGGCACTGGTGCGGTTGACTAGCTTATCGGATGAGATGGTTGCCACAGAACCTGTCAGGTTTACTTTTTTTTGAGTACCGTATCCTACTACTACCACTTCATCTAAAGATTCTGTATCTTCTTTCAAGATAATGGTGTAACTGTTGCTGTTGCCTACGGTAATTTGTTGGTCGTTGTAACCGATATACGAAACTTTCAGTTTAGCCCCTACGGATACATTTAATGTGAATTTGCCATCCACATCTGTAATAGTACCGTTGGTGCTTCCCACTTCTACTACATTGGCACCGATTACAGGAGCTCCGCTTGCATCATTTACGATACCCGTAATTTGTTTGACATGCTGTTGCACGATGGCAGTTGACTGCGAAGCCCACAAAGGCATTGGGAAAGCCATTCCGGCAAATAGTGTAAGACATGCATAAAAAGAGGCTTTTTTCAAAATTACGTGTGTCTTTACACAATTTTCCCTTCTTTTCTGGTAGAATTGCATAGATTTATAAGGTTAAATTAGTAAATAGTTTGGTTTAGGGATCTTATTCCCTTTCTATTTCAGTTGCTGCAAATGTATTATTTTATAATAATATAACGCTATCTTTTCTTTTATTTTTTTTTATTATTCTTAATAAATTACAGGTTATGACTAACCTGCTGTAGTTTTTGGTGGGTTATTCTTGTTATTTTGTATCTAGCGAGGAAGTAGAATGGTACATATTGCTTGAGAAATCAAACAATGAAATTCATATGGATAGAAATGTTAAATATGTCCTTTCTAAGGATTATTTTTGTATCTTTCTCAAAAGGTGTGATGAAAACTGAATATATTTCGCTAATAGTTATCATTTATAATGAATAATCAGAATTTATTGTGTAGCTGATTCTTTTGCTTTTTTCTTTTACTGAAACTGTAGTTTAATAGGGAAGAACTTTTTGTTTTTTTCTATGCCAGTCTTTCATAAACTTCCATTTTTCCCCCATTTGACCGAATAAAGTCCCTCTTTTGAAAGATTTATATACCTGAAAATAGGTTCCTATACTATATCTTTGCATCAAACAAATTCAGGACTAATTATATGAAAAACAAATTTTTTATCACCTTATTTGCCTGTTTGCTACCTTGGATGGCAGGAGCACAGCAATCTGCCAATAGTCAAAACAATGTAGCCGAAAAAGATTACATAGCTTATCTCTTTACCTATTTTACAGGTAACCACATCAGCGAGGAAGCCGTATGCTATGCGGTAAGTACGGACGGATATACCTATTGGGCACTGAATGACAACAAACCTGTCATTGATTCCAAAATCATCAGTTCTACCGGTGGCGTGCGCGACCCGCATATCCTGCGTTGCGAAGATGGAAAGACATTCTATATGGTGGTTACCGATATGGTTTCTGACAATGGATGGGACTCCAATCGTGCCATGGTGTTGTTGAAATCTACAGACTTGGTGAACTGGAACCATTCTGTCATCAATATGCAGAAATGTTATGCCGGCCAGGAAAAACTGAAACGGGTATGGGCTCCTCAGACTATCTTCGATGCGGAAGCCGGAAAATACTTGGTTTATTGGTCAATGAAATATGGTGATGGGGCAGATGTGATTTATTATGCTTATGCCAATAAAGAATTTACCGACCTGGAAGGTGAACCGAAACCGCTTTTCATCCCTGAAAACAAGAAATCTTGCATAGACGGTGATATCGTATATAAAGATGGAATCTACCACCTGTTTTATAAAACCGAAGGACATGGAAACGGCATCCGGGTAGCAACTACCCGTTCACTGACTTCGGGACAATGGGAGGAAGAACCCGACTACAAGCAGCAGACCCCGGAAGCGGTGGAAGGTGCGGGAACTTTCAAACTGATAGGTCAGAATAAATACATCTTGATGTATGATGTCTATATGAAAGGTAAATACCAGTTTACCGAAACGACCGATTTGAAAAACTTTAAAGTGATAGACAGTGAGGTGAAGATGAATTTTCATCCGCGTCACGGAACTATCATCCCCATTACCCGTGCCGAGTTGAAGCGCATCACCGACAAATGGCCTTCAAAGGAAATGGGCAATATGACGATTCCCAACAATCCCGTGCTGCAAGGTTTCCATGCTGACCCCGAGATATTGTATTCTCATCAGACTAAAAAATATTATATCTATTCCACCACCGACGGACAGCCCGGATGGGGCGGATGGTATTTCAGTGTCTTCTCTTCGGATAATCTGAAGGACTGGAAAGATGAAGGGGTGATGCTTGATTTGAAATCCGATCAGGTGGCATGGGCGGATGGAAACGCATGGGCTCCGTGCATTGAAGAGAAAATGGTGGATGGAAAGTATTATAAATATTTCTTCTATTTCAGTGGTAATCCTGTAGCCGGAGGCGGCAAGCAGATTGGGGTGGCGGTAGCCGATTCACCCATTGGTCCGTTCAAAGACTTGGGACATCCCATTATTACTGAATCTCCCGTGGGCCACGGACAGCAGATTGATGTGGATGTGTTTACCGATCCGGTTTCGGGAAAATCCTATCTGTACTGGGGCAATGGTTATATGGCGGGCGCCGAACTGAATGAGGATATGGTTTCCATCAAAAAGAATACCTTGACCGTATTGACACCGAAAGGAGGAAGTCTGAAAGATTACGCTTTCCGTGAAGCGGCATATGTGTTCTATCGTAATGGTCTTTACTACTTTATGTGGTCGGTGGATGATACCGGTTCGCCCAACTATCATGTGGCATACGGTACGTCGAAATCTCCGCTAGGTCCTATAAAGGTTGCTAAGAAACCGGTGGTACTGATTCAGGATCCTGCAAAGGAAATCTATGGACCTGCGCACAATGCAGTCCTACAAATTCCGGGTACGGATGAGTGGTACATTGTATATCATCGTATTAATAAGAACTTTATAGATCGTGAGAAGGGTCCTGGCGTGCATCGTGAAGTATGTATAGACCGTATGGAATTTAATCCGGATGGAACCATCAGGAAGGTTGTTCCCACGTTATAAAAGAAACATGACAATAAAGCATATACCATGAAAAAGACCTTATTATCTCTGGCAATCGCCTCATTGGCAGCAGGCCAATCCGTCTGTGCTGCCGTGGAAAAAGTATATAATGAGCCCGATTCGGTCTACATCTTCTCTTACGCCCATCCGGAAGACGAGGGACGCAGCGGACTGAAATTCGCATGGAGTCCCGATGGCGACAAGTGGCTGAGTGTATCCGACGGCTTTGCCTATCTGAAATGTGATTTCGGGCGTTGGGGGGCGGAAAAGAGAATGATTAAACCTCTTCTGGAAAAAGCGGAAGATGGACGTTGGTATTGCCGGTGGCAGCTTACCCCCAGCGGAAAAGTATGGGGTACTTCCCATTCTTCCGACTTGTTGAAGTGGGCTCCTCAACAATATGTCAATGCGGAGAAGCCTGCCGTGCCCCGACTGGTCACTGCCCGGCAGATTGTCCTTGATAAAGATACCTTGAACGGTTATATGCAGAAAGTACCTTATGCGGATATAGAACAGTTGATTCGTTTTGCTGAGCATAAGAAATTCCGCGATATACAGAATAATGAGCGTACCGAACAGGATGCCGTCCGCTTTGCCGGACTGAAACCGGTCACTGCCACCATCCGGGTGGATACCGGACGGGTGAAGCCCATTAGCGAGCATCTGATAGGTATTTTCTTTGAGGATATCAATTATGGAGCCGATGGTGGACTTTATGCGGAGCTGGTTCAGAACCGTGATTTTGAATATTCTGCCAAAGACGGTGCAAGAGATAAGAACTGGAACAGCACGTATGCGTGGAGTATACAGGGTACTGATGCGGAACTGTCTGTCAGTGAGGACAGTCCCATCCATGCTAACAATGCTCACTATGCAGTGTTAGAGGTACACCGCCCGGGTGCTGCCTTGGTGAATAACGGTTTTGACGGTATTGCCGTGAAAAAAGGTGAGAAGTATGACTTCTCTGTGTTTTCCAAAGTGCTGGATGATACGAAAGGTGGAAAAGTGCTTGTGAGGCTGACTACCAAAGATGGCAAGGAAATTGCGCAGGCTGCTATTCGGGTTTCATCTACAGAGTGGAAAAAACAAAAGGCTGTACTGACGGCAACGGCGGATGCTGCGGATGCCGTGTTGTCCGTTTGTCCGCAGATGGCTGGGAAGTATGCCTTGGATATGGTTTCTCTTTTCCCACAGAATACATTTAAAGGCAGGAAGAACGGGCTGCGCGCCGATTTGGCACAGACTTTGGCGGACCTTCATCCCCGTTTTGTCCGTTTCCCCGGCGGATGTGTGGCTCACGGAGATGGTGTGGACAATATTTATGATTGGAAAGGCTCTATAGGAGCGTTGGAGGAACGCAAGCCTCTGCGCAATTTGTGGGGGTATCATCAGACCCGCGGTCTGGGATATCATGAATATTTTTTGTTCTGCGAGGATATGGGGGCCGAACCTGTTCCTGTAGTGGCAGGGGGGGGGGGGCGGCTGGCACACGGGGCGTACCGCATTGA
>OCPM01000273.1_pt1 | contig 24720 bp, 15 predicted proteins | sample 1476751 | NCBI WGS metagenome assembly OCPM01 (sample SAMEA2580198, study PRJEB22360) | human gut metagenome | biome: human gut; feature: human-associated habitat; material: faeces | place: Denmark | collected 2008/2010 | reverse complement strand
AAGCTGTACAACTGGAAATCACAAGCCAGTCTGCAGTTGCGGATGTGGTGTTGAGCGGCGATGACAAACCCCTGCAGACATGGACTACCGGTAGTCCGGCCCTGCCTTATGCCCCTGGAATAACGGACGGTGACAAGTATGCCGAAGTGGAAATCGGTCCTGCCGTGGCACGTGTCGAAATCGAAGGTCTGGCGACTACGGCCTCCAGTGCGGTGGATGGTTTTACGCTGGAAGGAATCTATGTGAATAACTTCTTTGAAAAGTTCAACCTGGCCGGTACCGTTGTGGGAACGAAAGTACAATATGGTGCTACTCCTGCTGCCTATGCTCAAGGACAGGGGCTTTACACCCCTGCTAACGCTGGAAAACTCTTTGACCAGTCTGCCGTCGCTGCTACAGGTATCCCAAAGGAAGTCATTCCGCCAACTGCAGGGCAACGTTGGGCATATCAGGTTGTTCCTAACGGTAACAGTACTGACGCGAACGAGCAACTCCAGCTCGTATTTAAGTTGAGTAATTTGGCTGCTAAGGCCGGCAGCAGCGTGAATTTCGGCACAGGTGACCAGTTTATCACCGTGAGAGGATTCAAAGATGGCAGTGGCAATATTGTAGAACTGGAAAAAGGAAAGATTTATACTATCTCGAAAGCCGACTTTACATTTGACGAGAGCAACCTTTCCACAATACCTAATACCAGTGCTGTCAGCGTTTGGTTGAAGGTGACGGTAAAAGCCTGGACGGTCGTTCCTGTCAAGCCTAATCTCTAACTGTCATACCATCAAGGTATATTGTATTTGTTTGTTTCTTTTACAAGTCCGTTTGCGTAGAGGAGATTTTTAGCTCATTTTACTAGTTCACCAGTTCCTCTCGCACGGCGGAATGTAAGCAGGTCGTGGGTGTCTTTTGCCCTGACCTCACGACCTGTATTTCTATAACCTGTTAAATCATAACACGTATATTCATATAAAGTCATAACCACAGTTATTCACCTAAAAGATACTACGCATGAAATTGTATAAAGCTATACGCTTCCTGATGCTTTCCGGTATTTTAACCTTAGTCTTGTCGGGGTGCATCAGGGAGTCCCTGGAGGGCTGCCCTCTGGATACCCTGTTACGATTTACCTACAAGCCTCGCGGCTCTGCCGCTGACCTTTTCGGAGAGCGTGTTCAGAGGGTGAGGCTGTGTGTGTACCGTCCCGATGGCAGTATTGAGCATATGCAGACGCTGGAGAAGAGTGAACTTGACCGTTTGCAGGGTGTTGAGATGTATCTGCCGCAGGGAAACTACACTGTCGTGCTCTGGGCGAATGCTTCGGATGCACAGACCAAGCTCGGCGGCTTTTCCGAAGGAGAAACCATAAGGAACCTTTCCGCCTCACACCCGCATGCGGAGACTTCCGCTTCCATCCCCACGCTTGATCGGCTTCTTTTCGCTGTCACGCCACTTACGGTCAGTGAGCACGAGACTGGAGACCATACTGTCAATTTCAGCCCCGGCACTATCCGTGTAAGTCTTCACCTTGATGGTGTGAGCGTGCAGCCTGTGGTACACATCACGGGCATGGAGTCAGCCTTGCGACCGGTGTTCGACGAAACCTCGGGCACATGGCGTCTCCAGTCCGTAAGCCGGAACAAGACATTCCAGCCTGCCGTAGCATATGATGTCACCAACCGCCATGCTAATGCCACGACTGACATCCCCCGTTTCAAGGCCGATACCCCCGGCATGGTGGAAATTATCGATCCCACCACGGGAAACCATATCGTGCCCCCGATTTCGTTGGCAGGGCTTATTGCCCGCTACCACATACCGATGGAGGAAGATATTGAAGTAACCATTCCTATCGAGATTACCTTTACAAACGGTCATGCGAAAATAACGATCAGGAATTGGGAAAATCAGAATGTAAAACCCGGAGGAGTGTAAAAAACGCACCGGTCAATCATGAAATGCAAATCATAAAACAATATATTATGCCAAGTAGTTCAATCATCATACCGTTCCGCAACCTGCTGTCGGTCCTGTTATTACTGCCGCTCGTACTTTCGTGCCGGCAAGACGAACTCATTCTTCCTGTTCCGCCCGTGTCCGGCAAAGGTGAGACGGCCGAAGTGACACTTTCTGTCAGGATTCCCGATTTCCGGGCGGCGAATACTCGTGGTGTAGACGAGAAAGGGATAACAGAGATTACCGTACTGATGTTTGCCGATGAAGGCGGTACGGAGAAAGTCAAGGTGAAATATGATATTCTGGGCAGCTCGTTGCATACACTTTCAGGCTCTTCGGATACGAAATACTTCTCTGTGCCCGTTATTGCGGGCAGATACAAACGTATAGCTCTCATAGCTAATGCCCAAACAGAACTGGCAAATATAACAGCCGGTTCCACCTATGATGCTCTTAAGCAAGTGGAAGTCGTGGGTAGGTTCGGACAAGAAGGTACGGGCACATACATACCCATGTACGGCGAGCATGCCCCGGCGGGAGGCTTTGAACTGAAAGCCGGTGTGTCGCAAACCATTGCGCAGGAAATACCGCTTATCCGCATGCTGGCGAAGGTGGATATCATCAATCCTACAACTTCGGGAGCCACGACAGCTGCGGGAAAGGTTTACTTCGTCAATTCCGTAGGCAACGGACGCGTTTGGGTAGATCTTGCTACATACAATACCACCGCTTCACAGTCGGGATACATGACTCCCACACTGCCTGCCACATCGCAGCCAGCAGTCAGTGGCGGGCACCCGCTTGAGGGAACTGCAAACACCGCATCTCCGAATGTCATCACTTATTATTTGAATGAACAGTCGGCTATCTCCGGCGGCAGCCGTCCTTGTATAGTTATAAATCTTGCCTATCAAGGAAGAGAATACTACTACTGAATGGATTATACATGGGACGGTATCAAGGGCGGTGGCACGAGTCCTTACGAAAAGGGTAAATACATGCCCATTCTGCGCAACCACCGCTATATTTTCACCATCAAGGAAGTGAAAGGGCCGGGGTTTGCCACTTTGAACGAGGCTGTAACCAGCCCGGACAACTTTACCAACCATAACATCGTAGTAGTGCCCATCGTGATAGACGCATTCACAGATATAACGTTCAATGAATCGGGGCATTTCTTGGCAGTGACCCGAACGGCGATGACACTTCAAGGCAAGCACGATGCCACAAGCACACAGAACAAATTTTCTGTGCGCACCAATTACCCCAGTGGGTGGAAGGTCGGTGCCTATAATGCCGACGGAACAACAATTTCAGTTTCTAATTCATGGCTGAAACCCAGTCAAAACAGTGGGGCGGCTGGCGCCACTCTCACCAATCCGGTTACGGAGGAATTGCAGGCCATCACGAATGGCAAGGGATTCAAGGATGGTTATCTGTAGATACGGGCTGGACGACTTTATACTAAAATCAATATTAAGCAGATCGGTACGCCTTTGGATTATGTTGCCGAATATAACCTCGCCGGTGGCTCTATCTATAATTCTCCTTTCATTTCTTCCGTTCCTCCGGGTATTTCTCCCACTGCAGCCCAGACTGACCCTAATCTTCATTGGGCTTCGAGCCATAGCAATGACCAATCCGGTTATTATAATTGGTACGTGCTCACAGGAGAGAATAATGATACTTACAATCCAAATGCCAAGAAGCTCTTTGATGATGTCTTTTTTAAACTGGGGCATCCCGGTTATGGTTACCACCTGCCTTCCCGCTGGGAGTTGACGGGCGTTTTCTCCTACAGCGGTAATACCCAATATGATTCCCCTACTAATACTTCTAATGTCAACGAGGCTATTGAGTTCGGTGGCATCAAAAAAACTTTCGCCAACGATTATTTCTCTTCGGGTAACGGTGTTTGTTACGCTCTGCGTTTCAAACAAGGTACCGGTAATCCTATCGATGATTCTTCCCTATCCGATTTCCCTCTTGCTACTGATAATAATATGGTTTGTGCTTACCGTTACACCCGCGTGGGTTCGTTTGCCAACCATGACTTTACTTCCCTATTGAAAGTGGATTGTGTTTACTTGGGCAGCGCATTTACAGGAAACATTAGCACTATCAATAATGATTCTTGGTGGGATAGCCATACTTCCGAGGCTGTCGTTCGTATTTTTCCGGCTGCCGGTTATATCTCCTTCCCAACGTTCATTTCGAGTGGTTTGCTCGAAGCCCGAGGCGAATATGGTCGGTATTGGTCGAGCACGGAGTTTCCCAGCCTCCTCGGCAATGCTTGGAACGTGTCTTTCTACTCGTACTCTGCGTTCGCGAACTACAGAGACGTTAAACACCACGGGTTTTCCGTTCGTCTGTTCGCCGATAAATAAGTAAGACGGTATATGACCGATGCAATTTAGTTTGTAAGAAAGTTGATATAAAAAATAGATATATTACTAAAAAAAGAAGAAAAATGAATATAGGATTTCAGACTTCCGGTTTATCCGGTTTCACCCGTGTGGCATATCTGTGGAGGCGACATGCCTCAGCTGTGCTGTGGATTGCAATGGCGGCGCTCCTTCCGACCGCTTGCAGTGATGATGCGGAGCAGTCGGTGCCGCAAGCGAACGGACATACAGCCGTTATTTACCTGAACTTTAAAACCGGTGCTTCAAAACAGGCTGCTGAAATGAACACCTCGCAAAGTTCCGAAACGCGTGCGCCGCTGACACGTGCTATAGATGAAAATGGAATCAATACTGTAGATGTACTTTCATTCAAGGTTGATCCTGCAGATCCTACGAATATAAAGAAAGGTACATTCTTCTACCGTGCACAGGGTACATACGATATCGGCACACAAACCGTACGTGTACAGCTGATGGGAGCTCCCGAACATCAGACACTCGTGGTGCTTGCCAATGTCCGTGAGCAGGTGAATACCCTTGCTGCTGCATTCGGAGAACAGAAAGAGGGGGTAATGAACCGCCTGGCATTCGATGTCGGAACGGATGCCGCACCCGACTTTACGAATGGCATACCCATGTGGGGCGAGCTTCCCAACCAAGCGGTGGGCGAAGGTTTCTCTCCCTCTGGCGCTCCCCAAGAGGTGACGATGATACGTGCGGTAGCTAAGTTCACGCTTATCAATCCTCTTGAATCCGACCTAAAAGGCTTTTTCTATTATTACAACGATCTGCGGCTGTACAATTACCGGGCAAAAGGACGCATTGCACCGGACAACTATAATGTGACGGGCAAGCAAGTGAATACTCCCACCGTACCCGTCGGGGCACGGCAGACACGGGGTACATTCACCTCATTGAACAGCGATGTGTCACCCGGGAATATCGGTATTTTCAACGGCTCACAAAAGACGTTCTACCTGTGCGAGGTGGACAACAAGAACCGCCCCTCGGGCGGGAATGCGCTGGACGACCTTTGTCTGGTTATGCACGTGGAGCCGTATCTCACCGGCTCTAAGCCGTCGGTAGACGGTTACTACCGCCTCGACTTCAAGGACTACGGTTCGGGAGTGCCGATGGATATTCTGCGTAATCATGAATATAAAGTACAAGTGGAAAGTGTGGACGGGTTGCCGGCCCAAACTCCCGAGGAAGCTTTCAAAGGAAACCATACCCTTAAATGCCGTATCGTGCCGTGGAACGAGGTACAAGAAGAAGTAATAGTACGAGGGAACAAACGGCTGACGGTGGACAAACGGGTGTTTGCTTTTGACGGTGATATCCAAATAGGTGTCGCTTCATTACCCGTAAATATAACTACAGAGAATACCAATTGGCAAATAACCGGAAAACCTTCATGGATTTCACTCAGCCAAACCTCGGGTACAGCGGGAGTACCAGCCACGGTTACTATTTCGGCAAACAGTAAGAACTTTACCCAGAATATGCGTAGTGCTGTCCTTTCCATACGAACAGGAAATTCTGCTAACGAATTGGAATATCGTTTGCATGTAAGCCAGCAACCGGCTTGTGGTTTCGGAAATTCCATGAAACTTATGCGTATCGGTGGCAGTAACTATCAGACTACCCGTATGGGTAATGGTGGTGTTTGTTGGATGATAGACGCCAGTAGGGAAGGAGGTCCTAATATGGCTGCTCGTCCTCGTTCATATTCTTTGGCACCAGCTATGGTCGGACCCATTTATTATGGCAGTATTCCCCAACGTGCCTGCCCCGATGGCTGGCGACTCCCTACGGCTTGGGAGGTTATTAATCTGATACAGTCTATAACAGGCTCTTATCCTGTTGTATTTACTCGATTGATAGAAAGCGGTGCGGGAATAGCTAAGTCTTTTCCAGCCATATCTGCCCCCGATGGTGGATATGAAGAAGGCGTTTTAGCTATCTGGACACAAACTCCAATGATATATTCATCACCTCAACGACATTCTCCTGCCTCTGTATTACATACAGGAATATATTGGAATCCTGATATCGGAGCTGGAAAAACAGCGCCCACATATAGGGTTAATCGTAATAGATGGGCCTTAATGCATGGTGCCGGTAATGACATTCATAGTCCGGCCGGGTTACCTGCAGGGTTTAATGAATATTATGGTTATCATTATCTGCTGGGCGGTAGTGTCCGTTGTGTGCATGACCAGTAATTTAACCATTAAACAAACAGCACCATGAAACGATCAACTGTTTTAGTCTTTTTGTTTGGACTGTTTTTGGGGGGCTGTGGCAGTTCCCGTCAGGGCGGTGAAGAGGCGGAAGTTGTGCGACATTACGAATGTCTGCTGCGCGCCCTTGCAACAGATGATTCTCAGGTGTTATCTTCATATTGGCAAGTCTTGATGAACGTTTAGACTTATCGGACAATTCCGACTTGCCTTGTTCTTTCTCGCAATTTATCCAACGGTATAACGTGGAACGGGTAATCCCGCACCGAAGGGCAGTTTTTGTCACAGAACCCGTTTCGACGTATAGCTCAAGCCATTTTTGGCGCATCCGTATATCTTCTTTCATGCTACGAAGATACGGATTAAGATTTGCCAACGAAAAGAAAAAGTGTAGCGTATCTATTGATACTTTGCAATTAAATACTACTCCGCTTTTCAGCCATCTCCTTAATACCAGCCTGTCAATCTACACATTGTTGAGAAGCCATTCATGATTAATATGATCAAAACAACCCTTAATGTCACCTTCCAGTATCCATTGTGGTAAACAGTCTCTACTCAACCATCTATGAAGTGCGTCTATTGCATCCGCAGTACTTCTAAACTTTCTGAACCCATATGAGTTCGCATCCGCTTCACTTTCAGTTATAAGTTCTAAAGCCATAAGATATATCCTGCACGGCTCTGTCCTTCATGGTTGGTATTCCCAAAGATCTTGTCTTGCCATTTGCTTTGGCTATGTTGACCTTCCTCAGCGGGAAGGCCTTATATCCTCTCCTTTTCAATAAACATATAGCTTCTATTTTCTTGGCATCAGTGTCCCACTTCATATGGTCAACCCCTGCCGTACGTTTACCTTTATTGGAAGTTACTTTCCTTATCGCCAATGCCTTGGCTTCGTAGGAAGTGGCAAGTAGGTACCGTAAGGCCTTTACCTTGTTGTACCTCTTTTCTTTGTGGGCCTTTGCTATTCGGACCTGCAGTTTTCTCACCTTACGCTCATATTTGGAAGAATCGATATCTTTTCATGTCGTGTTTCGTACGGTTAAAGATGCACACTCGGCTTTTGCCTTGCTCATTTGCAGTTTCTTCATTTTATTAAAGTTCTACAATCGTTTCATAAAGAATTACCCTGCGGAAGTCTGCCTGATTTCGCATGGGGTGATGTTTAAACCTCTATCCTCCGCATTACACAGAATCATTCACTTTCTCCGCAATCCTTTACCCGCACCACATTCGGCTTTTCTTGCAATTGGCTTACCTGCCTGACATAGACAGGAGAAATACGGGTTTACCAAGTTCCGTACAAGTAACTGACGCCCGACTTAGAGCCCGCCCCTCCACCGCCAGTATGATGTCCGTGTAGCCTTACATTCCCAAAAGACTATCCTGACTACCCACCTTTTGGCTATAGCTTATAAATATCCGTAAGCTATTTCTTTATTACGATGGTGTAGCGATTCACATATGTTACTCATATCAGTCAGCCTAACAGCCTATACATTGGATATTTCTGTAAAGGACTGCATTGTCAAGAGGGCTTCGCACTAAACCATGACTGGTAAAGCACGCCTCTTTAGACTACTATTGACAGAACAATAGGTTCAGGCACAGTGCTGAACAATTACTTGTACGACTTCTTGTCGCACGGAATACCTAAAGATACAAAAAGGCCAACTAATTCGCAATAATTTGGCTATGAATTAGTTGGCTAATTTTATATTATTTAATAAATACCCCTATTCAGTTCGATTAATGGAGCTGAACTATAAATTTGGACGTTTGCCTTCTTATACAAGATTGACATTCATTGTTTCCGCTATTGTTTTGTTTTCAATCAGCATTCAACTGTATCAACATGAACAGTCGTTTGAAAACTTGAAACTCATTTTCCAAAAACATAAATAATCAACAGATTATTAAAGGTAATCAGTTGGACTATACATTATCTCAGAAAATATATCTATTTGACCTTCATTATATCTTTCAACAGTCCCAACGGCTCATCTGTAGTGATAAAGTCGACTTTATCCCAAAAGTATTGCATGTCCTCTTTTTTATTAACCGTCCATACATTCACTTTTAGCCCCAAGGCATGGCAACTTTCAATCCAATCGGTATAACGGTAAAATTCAGAGAAGTGATAATCCGGTCCGGCACTACCCAATTCTTTCAGTTGTTGTGGAGATAAGTCCCCTTTCAGATAATATACAGGAGTGCTTGTGGGAGCCTGACGGATCAGTTCCTTTAATGCGTGAGACGAAAAGGTGATATATATCATCCGGGGTTCGAGTCCCATCTTCTTTATCATCGAAACGATCTCTTCAACAGCTTTTATCTCCCGTTCGGGTTTACTATGAGCTTTCAACTCCAGCACCAGCTTCAAAGATGTTTTCCGCTTAGCTGTTTCCAGAAGCTCTTTTAAGGAGGGTACGCATTCTCCATTCGCTAACCATAACCCGGTTAATTCCTTCAGAGTGGACTCTTCAACCTTATGCCCTTGAATAATCCCATCATGGCTAACCACCAAACCATTATCTTTTGTCAGCCAGACATCAAACTCCGAACCATAACATCCTATAGAATCCGCTTTCAACAAAGATGTAATGCTATTCTGTGCTGATCCTTGGGTTTTCCAGAAACCACGATGGGCAATCACCCGTGTTTGTGCCGAAGTATTGGCAATCATAAACATAATTGCCAATAAACACATTACCTTTTTCATTTTGTCCTTTCCTCTAATTGTTAGTTATATAAGAGCTGATTCTCTAGTATCCCGGATTCTGCACTAGATTGGGATTTACTTCTATCTGATCTTGTGGAATAGCAAGCCAATAGTTCTTGGGAGCGGTAAAATTACGAACGCCGGTTTCTTTCATGTCCGTAAGTTTATAAAAACTATCAGCGGTTTTTCCGGATAATGTCCAGGATTTCTGATAACGCATCATTTCAGTATGGGCAATTTTCCAACGGCGCATATCATGGAAACGTCTGCCTTCCATAGCCAATTCAATGGAGCGTTCATCATGTAATATTTCGCGCAACTTCTCTCCTGAAGGAATACCACCGGCTTTTGCCCATGAATCTGCAAAGGTAGGTAATCCGCAACGTTCACGTACTTTATTCAAATAGGACAGACTGGCAGTACTCAGTGTGCCGCTATATTCGAAATCCGCTTCTGCATAACTCAGATAGAGTTCGGCCAGACGCATATAAGGAAAGCACCAACGGTTGTAGGTTATTTGATCGGTAGTCCTATTATAGGTATCATATTTAGACACCCATTTCTGACAATAATAACCGTTGTCCGTTTGATACTCATCCTTGGCATTGCCATTATTCTGCTGCATTTCACCACGTCTGCATTTGAGCACTATTGTCTTTCCCTGCACGTCATAATTTCCACGATCAAAGCCAATAGAGGCATAAAAGCGCGGATCACGATTCCTGTGAAAACGTACCGTACTATCACCTGGTGCAATGGAATACGGATCAAGCTTCTTAGTCTCGGGATCATCTGCCCAAGGTAGACCGTTCTTGGTATAATACCTACTCACACAATCCCACGTCGGGAATAAGGACCCTCTAAAACCTTTGGTCGAATAACTTGTAAATTCAACACGAGGAGCCATATTCTTGATACAGTAGGAAATAGTTCCCTGTTCAGCAAAGCCAAACAGGACTTCATTCCAGTTAAATCCGCTACCACTGATCCCATCACCGACAAAGGCTTCATGATAGTTTTTCTTCCCTTGCTCCAAGTCATTGGTCGAATTTCCATAAAGTTTGTAACCGTTCTCTTCGCAAAGGTCTATGGCCTCTTTGGCAGCATCCATCGCTCTCTTCCACTTTTCCCGGTCATAAGTCTGGTTAATCAGAAAAGTGCCGTCGGGGTTTTTAAAGTCGGAATAAAACTCACTATTCCCATTGACTAACGGCGAGGCGGCATAAAGCAACAGCCGAGCCTTGAAAGCCAAGGCAGCAGAAGAGGTAGCCCTGTTTCTCTTACTTGAATCCCATACGCCAGGAAGTAATCTAGCTGCTTCCGAATATTTATTGGCAATGAAATCGACACATGTATCATAAGGAGAACGGGAGGTCATCATCTCGGCCGGAGAACTTTCCATTGGTATTTCCTTGTCAATAATAACTATCGGTCCATAGTACTCCAGCATGATCTGATGATAATACCCGATCAAAAACAGCGCTTCACCTTTCCACCAGCTCAGGTTTTCGGGGGTAATGTCCGATACCCTATCCAGATTATTAAGCACATTATAGCAATTGCGGATACTTTCCCATACTGCTTTCTTCACAGCACCCTGCGGATAAGATTTTGCTGTATTGCTCCATAATGAGTAATAAGTCGTTGTTGGGGATTCTTCCCCATAAACCAGACTGCGGAAATGAAACCAGCGCGTTGTTCCTCCTTTGCTCGTTATGATTTCGTTTCCTCCGGTAAAATCAGGAAATTGTTGGGGATGGAAATAGTTAGGGATATTCGCGTAGCAAGACAGTACCATTCCTTCAGCCTGATATTGTGTCCGGTAGATATCATCCACGGTAGCAGTACCTTGCGGAACCACATCAAGAAAATCACATGATGCCATCATTAAACAGCCGATTGCCGACAGGCATAACTTTGTATATATATTTTTCATAACTTATTCTGTTCTTAATTAATAATGAAACTGAATCCCGATCTTGGCCGTGCGCTGTAGCGGATATTTCAAACCATTCCCACTTCCCATTTCAGGATCCCAGGTACTGAACGGAGAGAATGTCAGCAAATTAGTACCTGCTGCATACACACGCAGCCACGGGAAGAAGGAATAGCCCAGTTCGGCATTCTTCAGGCGCAGGAAAGCTGCGTTACGTAGGTAATAAGTGCTGGTTTGCGCATTGTTCGTGATAAATTCGGGTGATAATCGGGGATAGGCGGCACCGGCTACATTATTGCTTTCCGACCAGTGGTCATCAACGATATACTGTGCAATGTTATATCCTTTATGGCCCGCTTCGCTGAACGGATGAATATCGCTCATCATTAAACTGACTTTGGCCACTCCCTGGAAAAACAGAGACAAATCCCACTTTTTATACTTCAACGTTCCTCCAAAACCATAGATAATCTCCGGAATTTCAGGATTGCCGATAATCGTCCTGTCATAACCATTCACCACGTTATCACCATTCAGATCTTTATATTTAATATCTCCCACCGTATAATTTCCGAACGACTGTTTGGGAGATCTGTCTATTTCCTCCTGAGAAGTAAACAATCCGTCAGACACATATCCCATAATACTGTTTATCGGGTGTCCGATTCTTGAAGAATAGGGTTCTACATTCACCGGTTCGTCTATCTCCGTAATCTCATTATGTGCATAGGTCAGACTACCGTTCAGGCGGAGCACCCAATCTTTGCCAATTACTTTGCTGTATGCTACACTCATATCCACACCCTTATTCTTTACCGAGCCAATGTTGGCATAAGGCAGCATACCTGTCACTCCCATTGTTGAAGGGACGGACGAACGTTGCATAAAAATTCCACTACGGTCTTCCTTGAAATAATCAATGGTTATATCCATAGATTCAAGAAGGGTCATATCGACACCTAAATTCAGCTTTTTCGATTTCTCCCATGTAGCGTTCGCATTACCATAAATATTTACAAGCGGCCCATTCACGCGGGTACCGCTACCAGTCCACCAATCCAAATTATTATTCATACTGACTTCTGTTACATAGGGAAAGCGAGTGGCAAGCGCATCATTTCCGGTCAATCCATAAGTAGCTCGGATTTTCAGAGTGGAAACTGTTTTTTTTAACGGTTGGAAAAACTTTTCATTAGAAATAGTCCATCCTAGGGCAATCGCAGGGAAGAATCCGAAACGATGCCCGCTTCTGAAATTCTCCGAGCCATTATAACCAAAGGTAGCCTCAAGCAGGTAACGCTGACCAAAACTGTAGGTCAGACGTCCGGCCATCCCTTGCTCACGGTAAGGAAGAAGATCTTTTTCAGCTCCGCCGTCCTTCACTTTCTTGGTTTCTTTCATGTGGTAAACAAGGGTAGCTCCCACATCATGTCCACCAAACTGGCGTGAGTAGTCCAGCGCTCCCTGTAAAGACCAGACACTCTCTGTCGGATCACGCCCGGAATTGCTCTTCAGATAAGGTTCTCCCGGCTCACCGATAGTCGAAGTCTTATAAAGGTAGTTTCCCTGATCATCCATCGTATAGTCATCAGATACTTTATAGTAGAAAGGTACAATCCAATGATCCAGCCAGTTAAAACTGTAATTATAGAAAGATGCCAGTCCGGTGAGTTTTAACCCTGGTGTGACAAACTTCAAGTCCTGTTCGAGATTGAAAGCGGTCGTCATATAGACATAATTTCGTTCCGTATAACCTTCACTCAATTTGGCGTAAGGATTCGGCTCTGATTTTCCCACATCCCACGGATCATTGCTACCGTAGCGGATGTATGTATCCCCTGGTTCAGCAGGAAGTGTAGCAGGAAAACGTACGGGATTCCCATGCATGGAATAGGCGAACAAATTCCGGGTACTTGTTTTGGGGGCATGGTGGTAGAACAACTGCGTATTCATATTTAGCCCCACTTTCGTCGTAGAGGTAACACGGGCTGTCACATTACTCTGAAACAGGTATTTCTTGTTGCGCATACCCACATCAAGCTTATCTTCCTTGGGTTGCCGGATGATACCATTTTCATAGAAGATTCCAGCATTCAGGAAGTAATCCACATTTTTGCTTCCGCCCTTGATGGAGATATTCAAATTCTGATTAACGGCGAAGTCTTTGAACAACATACTGTACCAGTCATTGTTTGGGAACAGGTAGGGATTTGCATTGGCACGTGTTTTATCTATCTTATCCCGGCTATAGAAAGGCTCATACTCTTGGTTATTGGCAATAGCCTGATTATAAACGGCTTCATTATACATATCCATGTAAGTCGGGCCATCTGCCATTTTCTGCACATAGGTAGGCATGGAGAAAGTATTATCAAAGCGGATATCTACAGACATTTTCTCGGAAAGCTGTCCTTGCTTGGTAGTAACGATGATAACTCCGTTAGCCCCCCGTGAGCCGTATAGGGACGTTGCCGTAGCATCTTTCAGCACAGAAAACGACGCGATAGATTCTGGAGGAATATTGTTCATCATCGTAGCGTTGATTTCCACACCGTCAAGTATGATCAGCGGTGAGGTATTCGAACCAAAAGTTGATATACCACGTATATAGAATTTCGCCTCATCAGAGCCTGGTTCACCCTGTGTTTGTACGGCGATGATACCTGGAACGTTCCCGGCAAATGAAGTACTAAGATTACTGGATGTCATCTTCAGGTCTTCCGGCTTCACTGCCTGCACAGCTCCCACGAGGGATTCTTTCTTTTGTTTGCCAAAACCGACCACGACCACTTCATCCAGCATCATACTCCTGTCCGGAGTCAAATTAACGGAAATGAACTTCTTATCTTTTACCACTACCGTTTTCTTCTGGTACCCAACATATGAAATGGTCAATGATGCGTTCTTTGCCAACTGTATAGTGAATATACCGTCCACATCTGTTATAACCCCGTTCTGCGTTCCACTTTCCAATACGGTAGCTCCAATAACAGGCTCTCCGTTTTCGTCTCCCACATATCCTTTCATTTCTGCTTTTACTTCTTTTTGCTGGCTCTCGTCGTTCATTTCCTGGCGGCCTTTCTTGATTTTTTTTTTTTCCCCCCGCCGTTACAACGGAAACGGGAAATAATGTGAAGGCTAACCATAACAGGATGCAACAGCTTTCGCTGGTAAGGCATCCTTGTTTTACTTTACAGTTCATATATCAATAGATTTTTTGATTAGTAGTGTAGATTTTTCTCTGAAATACAGGGAGGTGTGTCGTAATGCACGATGTACCCTCTTTTTTATTCATTACTATACAACTCTGTTCATTTTCTTTTCTATTATTCATTGTGTGTGCAATTTATTTTATAATTATTTCTTTGACTTTATATAAATTACAGTACAAATTCTCAAACTAAGAATCGTTTATATATACGATAGGAAAACAACTCTCTCTTCCGCCCGAAGGCTGGCTGGCAAAAAAAAGTAAATACCTTGTCATACATCAAATTTAGTTGTTAATATATTTGCAAAATTACCCGGAACAACTCGGATAAAATATCAGAAAATGACCTGATATTATAAAATTTAAAGCAAAATACATATTACTAGTGCGATATGAAATCTTTAGGCAGTACTCCGAACTGTTTTTTAAAACAGCTTGAAAAATAGGAGGGGGTACTGAACCCTACCATGTAAGAGACTTCCACCACTCCATAGGTTCCTTCTTTCAGTATGGAAGCTGCCTGCTTCAAACGGAAAAGGCGGAGATATTCGTTCGGACTCATATTTAGGATTCCTTTCAATTTCCGGTAAAAGTTGGAACGTCCCATATTCATTGCATCCGCTATATCATCAATTTGCAGGTCCGTATTATCAAGATGGCGTAATACATACTCATTTAACTTGCTAATAAACATCTCATCGGCCTTTGTCTGCGCCATTGCATCTGCTTTGATAAAAGGAAATTCAATAAAGTGACGGCGTAATCTTTCCCGATTACTCAACAGATTTGCTACATTGGCACGAAGATACTCCATAGAAAACGGCTTTTCAATATACGCATCCGCCCCTTCTTCAAGTCCTTCGATTCTTGATTCCAGATTAGTTTTAGCTGTCAATAATATTACAGGAATATGACTATAGTCCAGATTTTGTTTCAGATGCTTGCATAATTCAACCCCGTCCATCAGAGGCATCATAATGTCACTTATTATCAGATCCACAGATTTCTGTTCAAGAACGTCCAACGCCTCGACCCCATTTTCCGCAATCAGTACATGATACAATGAAGACAATTGCCTGAACACAAAAGCAAGCATATCCTTATTATCTTCTACAACCAATATGGAAGCAACCTCTCTTTTATCTTTATCAGAAACTTCACGATCTTCATCATCATACCCAGGTTTCTTATGTTGTTCTTCCGAATCATCCGGAAGTGTCTGGTGTAATATTGGAATGGAAAGAATGAAACGGTTACAATCTAGCTCCCGGTCCATCACCAGCATACCTTGATGCAACTCTGCCAAGTAACGAGCCATAGCTAATCCGATGCCTGTGCCCGAGACAATATCTTTCCCGTCCCGGTATTGGACAAAGGCTTTAAAAATATTTTCACGCATTTCGATAGGGACTATATTCCCATCATTACTCATAGAGATAGTGAACACCTCATTCTTCTCATCAACAGACAAATGGAGATAAACGTATGTCCGGGCATATTTCAATGCATTAGCAAACAGATTACTGAGAATTTTGGTCAAAGCCTCTTTGTCAACAGAAGCCAACAATTCTTCCTCTGGAACTTCTACTTCAAATTTAATTCCCCTTTGCTTTGCCAAAGTGGTGAAATACTTATAAACAGAGTGGACGATAGTACCGATATTATATTCTTTCGGATTCAATTTAAAACCTTTATTTTCCGCTTTACGGAAATCAAGTAATTGGTTTATCAGGTTCAGTAACCTCTCCACGTTCTGATCCATAATTTCCAATTCCATCCTTACATTTTCGGAGAGTTCCCTATCAGCAAGTACATTCTCCAATGGGCACTTTATCAGTGTTAAAGGAGTACGGATTTCGTGTGCCACATTTGTAAAGAAATCTATCTTAGTGGTGTAGAGTTCCTGCTCCTTTTCCTGTTCGAACTTCTCCATCTCTTTACGCTGCTTTTCAATAGTACGCTTCCTTAAATAAAAGAAGAGGGCGAAAAATGTACCGAGTATCAATAGGATATAAATCAGGTATGCCCATACGGATAAATAAAACGGGGGCAATATCCTGATCCCCAATGTGCGTACATCTGGATTCCATACACCATCACTATTCGCACCTTTCACGCGTAACATGTATGTCCCATAAGGTAAATTGGAATACGTAATAGGGCCCTTACCCGCTGTATGCCATTCGGAATCATACCCTTCCAGTCTATATAGCAGTGTATTCATGCTCGGTGACTGATAACTTATCGCAGCTATCCTGAAGGAGAACGAATTCTGATTTGACTGAAGTTCGATATGGTTTGACAAAGTGATACTTTGTTTCAATGGAGAGCCTTTTTCTCCGACTACCACCTTTTTATTAAAGAGCATAAAATCGGTAATCAAAACAGAGGGTAAAAAATCATTATCAATAAAGGAGGAGGGGGCAAAGGAGATGAAACCGTTAATACAGCCAAAATAAATCCGTCCATTCTTATCCTTATAGCTGGACTGGTAATTAAACTGGTTACTCAGCAACCCATTAGCAACTGTATACACTTTAAAACTGGAATTCTTCGGGTTAAAATGCACCAGCCCTTTATTGGTTGAAACCCAGAACAATCCCTTTTCATCTTCTTCAATCCGATAAATGACGTTGCTTGGCAGACCGATACCGTCATAACGGACAAAGGTGTTGGCGGAAGGCACAAAGCGGCAGAAGCCACCTCCTTGTGTGGTAAACCATAGCTGATTTTGACTGTCTTCAAAAATACTCAGCACCTTATTGGATGGAAGGGTGGACGAGTCTGCTTCCTCATGTACGAAATGTTCCCAACCACCTGTACGGACATTCTTTTTATAGACGCCATCGGCATAAGTTGCCAGCCATAAATTCCCCTGCTTATCCTCCTTTATATAATAAACAAACGTCCACCCAAGTTCGGGGACGCGTTTAAAACGTTCCGTATCTGGGTTGTACCGAAACAATCCTATTGTTGTTCCAAGATACAGATCGCCCGCAGTTATCCGGCAGATAGAAAAGATATCACTTGCAATATTATCATAGTGCTTTACAGCGTATGTCCTCAAATCAATACGCTTCAATCCTTTTGCAAAATTCCCAACCCACAGATAATCTCCGTCCAAATACAATCCGTGAACATTATGATAAATATCCGGATGAATGAACGGTTCGATTTTTCCAGTACTAGGATAATAATGGAAAAGCCCCTTATCTTCTGTACCTATCCAGAGTGTGCCGTCATGGGCGGCACAAAACTCCCGCACCCTTTTTCCCATTTTGTTTGATTCTTTCTGGGGATAGACTTTATCAAAGTAGGTATATTGCCGGGGGTAATAATTCACACCTCCAAAATAAGTCCCTATCCACATTCCGCCTTCACGGTCTTTGAGAATCGAATAGATGGCATTGTCAGAGATTGAATAGGGATCACCGTTGACGTTCTGCAAGTGGATGATTTTTGCCGTGTGCAGATTATAGATATAAAGTCCCGATTCGGTTCCTATCCATAATTCGTCATCTGAATAAAATGCAAGTTCCCTGATATAAATATCACCTCCCAATTCATCCTTGGAAAGAAGGGTACGGATAGTCTTATTAGTTAGGTTCACTTCTTTCAGTCCGAATACAGTTCCCACATACATGCAATTATAGGGTCCGGGGAGCAATTTATAGATGTATTCATCTCTGAAAGACACTTTTGAATCTTCTGGAAAAATCGGAGTTAAAGTTTTAAGCTTGTCTTTTGAATAATACAGATTTCCATCACGTATGTCCAACCAGCAGACATCGTCCGAATCAAAATAGAGTTGGCCGGAAGTTTTAAGGTTCAGAGTACCGGACCCGTCCGACTGATAATTAACCAACTGGCTATCCTGGGGATTGTAATAGAAGATTCCCCGCGTCTGAGTTACAACCCAGATACCTCCTTTCTGGTCCCCAGTTATCAGATTGACCGTACAGTCTATATCTATGTTTGAATTACTTATCAGAGTAAAATGCCTGACCTTTTCCATTTGTGGGCAATAGACATATAGGCCTACGTCTGTCCCAATCCATATTTGCCCAAGATTGTCTTCATACAAAGAAGTGATGAAATTATTGCCCAAGGTTCCAGATTCTTTCATGAAAGTCCGAAAAGAGATACCATCATACCGGTCAAGACCATCCTTCGTCCCAAACCACATAAATCCTTGTTTATCCTGAAGGATGGCATGGACCGTATTCTGGGATAATCCATTATTGATATCAAGTGAACGGAATGCATATTGTCCTTCATTCAGAACGGCAAGGGAATAAAGAGGCATCAAAGAAAGAAGTATTAATATAACTAAAATACGTAGTCTCTGCATTGTCTTAATTGTTAGTTTCATTAATTAACATACAACAGGATATAAGAATATCCTGAAAAGTGGATATCAGAGCTATTTCAACAGTATATTCTCAGTACGTCCCGGTGTCAGCAATTCCCAAAGGGATGCTACCGTCCAACCGGGAGCAAACATGTCATTATAATATCCTTTTCCATTCCTTCCATAATCCCAGTTGGTGTGCTGGATCACTTCCGGATAATAACCAACTTTTATCACTCCACACATATGTCCTTTATAAGGAAGTAACTGGCACATGGAAGTAGAAATGACTTCAGCAAAATCAGAGAAACGAGGTTCATTATACTCTTTGGAAAGCCAACGGAGCACATCGGCAAATTCAAAAATAAATACATCAATATGATTATTCTCCACCGAGACATTTCCCCAGCCGCGAGTTTTCAGACCGATATCACCCAACATCTGCCCGGGAGCAAACGGAACGTCCCAGACGTAATACCAGGACAAGGCAAAATAAGCCGCTTTTCGTGTCAGAGAGGCATAGTGGTTATGTTCCGTACCATTTGTTATCAATGATAAATAGTAAGTTGCCGTAGCGGTATAGAGGGAAGCTTCCTTATCCTCACAGTTTGCATCCAGCGTAGAGGAGAAATAGTCAGCCTTTGATATAAGCTCTTTTTCCAGATATTCCGCAGTACGCCGGGCAGCGGACAGATAGCGTTTGTCCTTAAAATATTTATATCCCATAACCAGAGGTAATGTAGCGGATGGAGTACTTCCTCCACTTCCGTCAACAACTGTAAAGTCATCATGGAATTTACGTGGAAAACTTCCATCTGGATTTTGCAGTTGCAAGAACATATCGAGCATTTTCTTTAAGCGTTGTTCCCAATCAGGATGGTGACGTTTATACTTCTGTTCATAATTCAGATAATGAAACATGGCATAAATTCCTTCCGACTGACGACGTATGCTATGCACTGGGCGTTCTTCTTTCACATCACTATCATTTTCCAGATTTACCCATTCACGCAAATAACCGGTTTCCGTAAAGCCATTTTCTAAGTAACTATCAAATATCTTTTTACTGCTAGCTGCAAGGTCATCACGTCCATTCTCATTGCCAAACTCCCATGCATTGAAAGCGTTTAGAAGTACGCGACCGACAAAACCTATCTCTGCTACATTCATGTTGGCACAGGCTGCCACTTTCATTTCAGGGCTGGAGTAATAGGCAAGAGCTTTGTCCCCAACAAAACTTTCCACAAAATAATTGCTCAGCACTCCTTTTATCTCTTCTGGAGAAAAAGGTATTTTCACAGGTTGGGGACGGTATGTATCATAACAATATTCCCAAGTATGGCAAATAAAATCTGAGTAGTCTGTAGCCTGCCCCTCAATAAATTCCCAGGTCAGGAGTACTGTTTCTCCTTTTTTTAGATATTGGAAAGATGTAACCTCCGGAGCCAGCGTCAACTTACGAATATAGGTTTTAGGAGCTTCTCGGTAAGGAAATCCAAAAGATAGTGTTGATGTTCCGTCATGGCTCTCAAAGCCGGTGAACCCTAGGGACGTTTTGCCCGAGAGGATGATTTCGCCTGTTTGGTGGGTAGCAAGGGCATCCCATTGAAAATCGTCCTTGCGTGCCACAGTCATATAACGTCCATCTTTCTGATTGAAGATACCGGTAAGGGGTGAGCTCAGACGATCCTCACGTACCAGCCAACTCTCTGATATATGAAATGAAGGAGCACCTTTAGGAGAACGTAAATTGCGACTATACCAGAATCCTGGTAGATAAAACATACAGTCATTATGTCGGAAGCCTGTTTTCAACTGTTGTTGATAATTAAAGTACACGTCTTCCAATGCCGTAATACTTACTACCATTACACATTTAACATTGTCACGTTCTATTCTCTCTGTAATGATTAATGGTATTTTTTCTTCAGACTCTAACAGATAGATTCCCTTATCATCAACGGCTCCTTGAAAAGCAAGGGAATAGTTTCGTGATTGATTACCGGGAACCTTCAAGGAGACTTGTGCAGATATTCTTTTATATATATCATTAACAGTCCTAGCATCAATAGTAATAGTACAGATCATCAGGCAACAAAGCATACATCTTAATTTTGTCATATAAATCAGATAATTTAGTTTATTAATATTCTTTTAATTTGCGTTCCAAAATTAGGATATTACGTATACAAAGAATGTGATTTTTTGAGCAATTATTATAAGATTTCAGTAGAATTCATAAGAAACAGCCCATTAAGTATTTATTTTTTAATCCTCTATTAAGATCCCATTACAATATACACTTATATTTTTATTGGGATATTTAATACTACAAATGTAAATGTGTCAGAATGCGGGCACAACCTCAGGTCCCTAGCCTTTGTATTGACGAGACTTCTTTGAGCTGCGGAGAATTATATACTGTTGTCACTAACCGTGCGGGACGTGGTGGCAAAGGTACACTTGTGGCCATGATACGTGGCACGAAGTCTGAAGACGTCATAAAGGTGCTTGAAATGATTCATGTCTCCAAGCGCAAGACAGCCAAAGAGGTCACTTTAGATCTTTTGCCGACCATGATGCGGATCGTCTGAACGGCTTTTCCCAATGCCACTATGACAGGTTATCGGTTTCATGTACCTTAATTCCGCAATACTATTGTAAATTAAATCTTTTAAGTAGAGGTTGTGTCAAAACGCTGACACACCTCTTTTAAATGCTATTTAATGCGAAATTACAAAAATACGCATTTAGATGGAGGCAAACTGTTTGCGCCATTGGCTAGGTGACATGCCCGTTTTTTGTTTGAATATACGATAAATCCATGTGTGGGATGAGAAACCGCACTCTGTGGAAATAGCGTCAATGCTATATTCGGGGTTGGCTTTCATCATGCGAACAGCCTCATTAAAACGAATGTCGCTAAGCCAGGTTCTAAAATTGGTGTATTCTGACTGATTGAAGTATTCTGTCAGTTCGTTTTTCTTGTATCCCAACTTGGTAGCTAGCGAATAGATGTTAACTTCATAGTCCTTATAAAATCCCTCTTCACACCATTTCTTGAGGGCTAATTCTATTTCCATCTTTCTATTAGCTGTCAAGATATTTGTGCCATGAGTGTTCTTGCCGTCTTTCATGTCTTCTGCTTCCGTGACTTTTGCTTCTGCGTCATTTTCCTCAGGAATGACTTCTTTGGGTGTGATGTAATAGCCCATAGCAATGAAAGTGTGGACGAAAAAGATGACAGAGAGTAATATCAAGGGACCTATTATATATAATAAGGTATTGAAGAGGATTGCTACAGGAAGGAGTCCAGCAGCAAAGTATAGCAAAATGATGCTGGCTTGCGAATAGCGCACGTATGGAATCAAGTCGATTCCGAAATTCTCCATGAGCTTCTGCTTTCGGGCTTTTGTTTCTTTGCGAATGATAAGAATAAAATATGCCATGCTAGCCACAAAAAGACCGAGCATCACATAGAGCATATTGCCAATGTGTAAACTTTGACTTTTGAACATGCCAATGACGAAAACTATGGCGATGAGTATGTATGCCATCATACCACGTAAACAATACCGTCGCACTTTGTTGCCTGTGCTCTCTATGTTGATTATGGAGAGAGTGATGGCAAATGCCACTGGAGTATAGAACAATATGTTGAATGCTGCGCCCACATCGGCACCTTGTGCACGGAGTCCATGAATCATCTGTAAGAGGTAGTGGACGGAGAAGAATAGCATGGATGCAACGAGAATCCATCTTGATATTTCGTAGCGCCACACCTTCCATCTCACCTGCAAACTTGCCATGGCTAATTGCAATGCTAGCATGGCTGTAATGACGCAACATACAAGTTGTAATATGAATAACGATTTCATAGTATTGTTATTACCTTAATTCCGCAACACTATAAATTTTAACTTTTATAATATCCTGAACAACAAAAAGTTCTTGGACAAGCCAAGCGGCAAAGCCGAGCGGCTCAGGATTTTGTCATGTCAAAGGATTCACTTAACTTAGTGTTGCAAAAATAGTCAAACAAAACCTCATCAAGCATGGTAAAAGTACAAATAAAATCCGAGAAACTCACATCTTTTGGTGGTATATTTCCAATTATGGAGAAATTCGACAGGATGTTGTCTTGTACAATAGACTCTACTTTAGGTTTGCGTAGCAAAGTGTATGGCTATCAATATAGCGAGATAATACGTTCTCTGATGTGCGTATATTTCTGTGGAGGGTCATGTGTCGAAGACGTGACCTCACACCTTATGGAAGCACTTTGCTTGCATCCACCCCTCCGTACATGCAGCGCAGACACAATACTTAGGGCCATTCGTGAATTGACCACACCGAATCTGACCTACAGGTCTGATTCGGGCAAAAGCTACGACTTCAACGTGGCTTCCGACCTTAACAATCTGCTTGTCAATGCATTGCTGGCAACTGGACAGTTGCTGCCAGACAATGAATATGACTTTGATTTTGACCACCAGTTCATTGAGACGGAGAAATTTGACGCAAAAATAACCTACAAGAAGTTTACCGGTTACAGTCCAGGAATAGCAACGGTCGGCGATGTCATCGTCGGGATAGAGAACCGCGACGGCAATACCAATGTCCGTTTCCATCAGGAAGACACTCTAAAACGTATTTTTGAGCGTTTGGAGAATGCCAGAATACATATAAACCGTGCGAGGATGGATTGTGGCTCATGCTCTGAGGCTATGGTGGAAATGGTGGAGAAGCACAGTCGGCATTTTTATATCCGCGCAAACAGGTGTGTATCGTTGTATGACGATATCTTTGCCTTGCGCGGATGGAAGACCGAATACATAAACGGTCACGAGTTTGAGATATGCTCCATCATTGCAGAGAAATGGGTCGGCAAAGCGTACCGCCTTGTCATACAGCGGCAAAGAAGCATCAACAAGGAACTCGACCTGTGGGAAGGGGAATATACATACAGATGCATACTGACAAATGACTATACTTCGACAGACCGTGACATCGTGGAGTATTACAACAAGCGTGGCGGTGCTGAGCGTGTATTGGACGACATGAACAACGGCTTTGGCTGGAAACGGCTGCCAAAATCGTTCATGGCGGAAAACACGGTGTTCCTGCTTCTGACCGCTTTAATACGAAACTTTTACAGACACCTCATATCTGACGCAAACATGAAGAGCTTTGGACTTAAACGCACAAGCAGAATCAAAACTTTTGTATTCAAGTATGTTTCTGTCCCTGCAAAATGGATTAAGACTGCAAGACAGCACATACTGAACATATACACAAGCAATGATGCATACATGATGGCCTTCAAATTTGATTTTGGGTAGCCTCAAATCTTCGTGGCCTTTTGCGTATTGCCTCAAGTCGCATCATGGGGTAAGGGGATTTTGTCTCTTGCGACTGCACCATTAGGGTTCTTTACGAAAACGAGTCGTTTTAGAGAGGTATCTGCAACCCCAGATATCAAAAATATTACAGGTTGCGGATTTTAGGATGTACAAAAGCTCTTTTATGAGGCAATTGATGAACTCAGGATTACTTATCGCTGAAGGGCACGGGATTTGGAGAGCGGAGAGCGATGAAATTCAGTGGCGCAGAGAGTAAAATAATAAAAAAGTTGGATTTTTATTGACGCGAATCAATTCTTTTAGTATTTTTGCCTTGTCTTTTACCAAAAAAGATTAATAACAGTAAGCGTTAGGCATTATCCATGTTCAGGAAATTCCCAATTTCAAGACAACAATTGGATAATACATCAGGTGTCCCTATGCACTATTATATCTTGTTAGCATATATAGGCGTGGGGCTTTGTGTATTATATGTTGTTGGGTATGGGGATACTTCTGAACGGTAATACCAAAGTTCCCACGCTTAACTTTATATA
>OCPM01000263.1_pt1 | contig 25795 bp, 20 predicted proteins | sample 1476751 | NCBI WGS metagenome assembly OCPM01 (sample SAMEA2580198, study PRJEB22360) | human gut metagenome | biome: human gut; feature: human-associated habitat; material: faeces | place: Denmark | collected 2008/2010 | reverse complement strand
CGATCAGGATCCTCTCCTCGGACGACAGGTGCGAATACTGTTGACCCATGAGTGCGACACCTTCTTAAGTTAGAAACTGAACACTTCCAACCCTAGACAAGGTGTTGCACTTCTATTTAGAACTCAGGTTGCAATTCGCGTATTCTACATTTTTCCTAGGGTTGCGATTGTCCAAAATTACATTTTTCCTAGGGTTAATAATGCAGAATACTGCACTTTTCCCAGGGTTAGCACCCTGACCTTCCCTAATCACACGGTGTTGTAAAGGCGTCGCGGTATTGGCCGGAAGTGAGTCCGGTGCGGCGCTTAAAGACGCGCATGAAGTATTTTGGGTCGGCGTAGCCCACGTCGTGCGCGATGTCCGCCACACTGGAGGTGCCGGAGCTGAGCAGCTCGCGCGCACGGTCGATGCGGTATTCGATGATCTGCTCGGCCACACCCACGCCGTACACGCGCCGGTACATCGCGGTCAGATAGCTGGGCGAGTAGTGGAATCGCGCGGCCACCTTGGCCACGGTGATGTCGTCGAAGGAGTTGGCCATGATCCACGAGCGAATCGCCAGCATCGGCGCCAGTCCGGACGAGGGCGATGACGGGGCCGAATCACGCGTAGATATCGATGAGCTGCCCGCACATCACCGCCAAGCGATCGGGGTCGGGCAGGGTTCGTCGTCGGGCAGTAGCGGGCAATGGTCATCCTGCGGCAGGCCCGCGTCATCGGGGATCACGCGAGCGTCAGGCAGTTTGAAATGCATCCAGTAGAAGTCCACGTCGGACATGATGATGTCCGGTGCCCGCGCGCTCCACATTGGGCGGCAACAGGGCGATTTGGCCGGCCTCGATATGCAGGGTCCGCTCCCCCACCCGCATCGGCAGGATGCCCCGGCGTACGAACATCAGCTCGAAGGTGTCAATGGTGCGCCGCAGATGACGCCACCCCGGCCCGGACACAAACTGCCCGATCGAGTAAAAGTCCACCGGCCCGTCGAGCCGACACATCGTGATACATGGATATCAGAGTAGCCGAGACGGGCTGAAAACAAACAATTATCAACAGACATTAAAATCTGACAACATTCGCGAATTCTCCACCAGATATTCTAAGAGCAAAAGAATAATCGTTACAATCACAATTGTGATATACTGACGTTGTTATCCGGAGACACCGGATAACAAATATCGAAGAAGCTAAAATGTCAACAGTTATCAGCAATCAGGAAATTGCCAAGGTTATGAGCAAAGAAAATCTGATGCAAAATTCTGCAGGAATTAATATTTGCGGAATAGGCTGCGTCGGGGCTTCCCTATAATCTACTCATAACATGGATGTGCGGAGATTATTACAACTCCGCACATCCACAAAAGAGAATTTCCATGTTAATGAAGTTGACCAAGAATCAAATCGATTTATTTAACGCCCTTCGTCGTGAGTGCAAAAAAAGTTATCCATCTAAAAAATCATACACTTTGCAACCTAATGAGCTTGTTCTTAACATCTCAGAAGGATGTAATCTGACTTGCCCATATTGTTTTGCCGGACAAGGAAAATATGGAGCCTCCACAGAATCATGGATGACTCCTGAACTTGCATATAATACTGTTTTTGACACTCTTAAAAAATATCCATCTTTAAATATTCTTAAATTATTTGGCGGCGAGCCTTTCATGAATTTACGTGCTATGCGAAGCGCATGTAAAGCATCCAAAGACGCTCAATGCAGCGGTGTCTCACATTTGTCCATCGGGACTGTAACGAATATGACTATTTATACGCCATTGCATGCTCAACTAATCAAAGAATATCACCTCAAGCTAACTGTATCAGTGGACGGCCCACGCCAAATTCACGATCATTTTCGCCGTTTCCAAAACGGAAAGGGCTCCTTCGATCGGATTCGTCGCTGCTTGGATTTATACGCAGCAAAAGGTGTTGTGCCAACAGCATTTGAAAGTGTTTATACACCTTACGACTATTATCATGGTTTGTCGTTCGGAGATGTTGTCAATTATCTCATCAAAGAATTCGGGGCGCAATGGGTGCATGTAGTCCCGGCCTTAGGCAGCTTTCATGGAAATGAACGAGAACAAGAGCTGGAATTCGCAAACAGCGTGCGCGAGAGCGTGCGGGATTTTTATACGGATTGCGTTCTTTCTGATCAACCGGCAAAGCAAGCGATGGCGCGCGAAATGCTTGGCGTAATTTGCAATCCTCTAACTTCGACGCTGTGGTGCGGGTTAGGGCAACGAAACATTACAGTAGCAGCAGATGGAACAGTGTATCCATGCTACATGTTCCTCAATAAACGTCACCAATGGAAGATGGCTGATTCCATAAATAACTTGTCCGAAGCTACCGTTCCAAAGGACATTAAGGAGTCCCTTCTTCAGGCAAGCGCCGTTAACGATTCTCGGTGTCAAACATGCATACTGCGCGAAGTATGTCGTGGATGCCCCGCCGGAGTCTACTCCGAAAAAAACGATTTTACTGGTTATGACCCAGCAAACTGCGCATTCCGATTCGGCGCCGTCGAAGGCATTCTTAATGGTTGGAGCACTAAGCTTTCCCGGCAGAAGCTTCAGACAGTAGCAGCATAATAGAATATCTCAAGCATCGATGAATACGGAGATGATCACAATGGCTGATTACATCGGAACAGTCAACAACCAATCTTCAACACAGCCCAACGGTCACAATTCACATAGCAACATCACCGAGTCGCTATGGCGCGGCACGGATTATGGCAAATGGTTCGTAGCGGATTCATGCACGTCGCTGTCATCAAGTATCCAAGGTTTCGCAATGCCACTCATCGCGCAGACCGTCACGGGCTCACCGGCACAGGCGACGCTGCTGGATTCAATCATGACCATAATATCGTCGGTATTGCGGCTGCCAGGTGGCGTGGTACAAGATAAGTACGACCGCAAAAAACTTATGATTGCGTTCGGCCTGATTGGTTTCGCACTGTTCGGCATATGCACGGCCCTAGGATGGGCGGGATTACTCATATACCCGGTGCTGATGGTACTTGCGATATGCCTCGGCATACGCTCAGGCCTCCTAGGAACCACGAGCAACACGATGCTACGAGGCATCGTTCCCGATCAATTGCTGCCCAAGGCGTCAAGCCTCAATGATGGCCGCGATGCCGCCCTCGAACTCGCCGGCGCACCAGTAGGTGGCGTATTGATCGGCGGCGGTCTATGGCTGCCATTCGCAGTCAGCGCGCTGCTGAATCTATTGGAAACCGCGGCGGCGATGCGGATCACAAAATACTGGCATCGTGGCGGGCGGACCAATGCGGAGGGCCGCGCCCTTGCCGACGATGAGGCCGATGAGAATGGCGATGCGGCCAACATCACTCAGGCCGCTGACGAGCAGGCAACGACCACGACATCATCCGCGTCACAGTATTGGCGTGAGATGTTTTCCGGATTCCGCTGGCTTCTTAGCGAGCGATTCGAACGTCGCCTGATTTTGTCGAGCGCGCTGGCGTTCGCGTGCTTCAACTCGTTCCTGCTGATTACGGTGCTCTCGATCGGCTCCGACCCATCACATGTGGTGTCAGCCAGTTTCATGAACGTTTCTGTGTCTGTGGGCGTCATCGTTGGCTCGCTCATCTCTTCCGTGCTGGTTCAGCATGTGCGCGGCGGCATAGTCGCCGTATCGTTCTACGTGCTGATGAGCATCGGCGCGCTCGGCGCAGCGCTGGCTCCGTGGATTCTTGCGCGTATGGCGTTTCTGGCAATTTCGCTGCTGGCCCTACCGGCCGGCAATGCGGTAATCAACGGATTCCAATCATTGCTCATCAACAAGGAGCATATGGGCCGCGTATTCGCCGGCATGGGCATGATTGAGACGATTGCTGCCCCGGTGATCACATTTCTGTCCGGCATCGCCATGCAACACTGGGGTTACTCAGTCACGTCCGTGGCTTTGGGCTTGTGCATCGTGGCGGCCGCGATCCCTGCCGTGACAATGAGGGAACTGGTCACACTGCCTAAGCCGGATGGCTGGGAGGACCATATCCGCAAATCCGGGCTCACCAAGTTCTGACAACAAGTAAGGGCGACTATCTCCCGGATTTGTGACGCTCGGCAACCGTCAGCGTCACAAATCCGGGAAGAGGAAGGTGGATACGGTTTCAGCCGCGCGGGCAGCAAGGTGGACAAATCGTTGCCGGGGTGGAAACGCGGCAAGTATGCAAAAGCCTCCCGTTCGCGCGCGACGCATAAGCGCGCAAACGGGAGGCTTCCCAACCGCAGCATCATATGCAGAAATAAGGAGAGTAAGGCATATGCTGCCGCGGTCACACCCCGCCGGGAACCTGCCGCAGGCCGCGTCCGGCATCGAAAGCCTTGCAGTCGATGCGTGCGGCCGGCCGTTCCCGGCGCGGTGGCCATGTCAGACGTCAGTCAGACGTCATCACTTCTGCCAGCCGATGTCCTGCGGCAGGTTGCCGGCGAAGCCGGACGGGCCGTAGTTGGCCAGGCCCTTCTTCGCACCGAGGTACAAAGCCGGGTTGGAGACCGGGATGGTGCCGTACAGCTTGAGGGCTTCCTTCTCGGCGGCGTTGACGGCCTTGGTCTGCTCGTCGTAGTCGGAGAGGCCACCAGCCACCTTGACGAGCTTGTCGATCTTTTCGTTGCCCACGTAGGTGAAGTTGGACGGACCGTCGGAGGTGTACAGCTGCGGGGCGGACACCACGAAGGTCATGGCGCTCGGAGCCTGCCAAGCCATCGGCAGCACCTGGTAGTTGCCGGAAGACACGGTGTCGGAGAACTTGGACTCGGCCACGTTCACGACCTTGACCTTGATGCCGGCCTTCTTCATCATCGCCTGGTAGGCGTTGGCGAGGGCCTGCTGGGTGGCGTCGTCACCGAAGAAGGTGAAGGAGATCTCAAGGGTCTTGCCGCCCTTGGCGTAGTAGCCGTCCTTACCCATCTTGTAGCCGTCGGCCTCAAGGGTCTTCTTGGCGTTATCCACGTTGTACTTGGCTTCGGCGGGCAGGTTGTTCTCGTAACCCTTCTGGAACGGCAGCAGCAGCTCGGAGCCCGGCTGCTCGGCCTTCCAGTTCAGGCCTTGGAACTGCACGTTGTTGTAGGTGTTCACGTCGAAGGCCTGGGTGATGGCCTTGCGCACCTGCAGGTCGTCGAGCGGCTTGGACTTGCCGTTGTACTGGAGCACGCGGGTCTTGGTGCTGTAGCCGATGCGCAGCTGGGCGTCCTTGACGGAGCGGATGGCCTTGATGTCGTCCTTGGTGGAGGCGCTCACGGCGTCGATTTCACCGTTCTGGAAGGCGTTGAGGGAGGCGGTGTCGGCCATCTGCTTGTAGACGATCTTGTCCAGCTTCGGCTTGTCGCCCCACCACTTCTCGTTCGGCACGAAGGTGACCTGGGAGTCGGAGAAGGAGTCGACCTTGTACGGACCGGCGGCCCACTCGTTGTGCGGGTTCTTCACCCAGCCCTGGGTGAAGGTCTGCGGGTCGGCGGCCTTCGGGTTCACCAGAGTGCCGAAGACTTCCTGCCACGGGTAGTACGGGGTCTTGTAGGTCACCTTGACCTGCTTCGGGGTGTCGCCCTGCTCAACGCTGGCGATACGGTCGAAGCCGTCGGTGCTCGGCGGGTTGTAGTCCGGGTTGGAGCCGTTGTTGGCTTCCCACGTGGCCTTGAAGGCGGTCCAGTCGATGTCGGAGCCGTCGTTCCACTTGGCCTTCGGGTTGATGTCGTACTGCACGACCATCGGGTCCTTGCTCACGAGCTTCATGTCGGTCAGGAAGTCCGGGTTCACCTTGATTGGTGAGCCATTGACCTGGTCGGTCATGAGCAGGCTGGGCTGGTACCAGCTCCACAGCTCGGACATGTAGCCGGTGTTGCCGTCGGAAGACAGGTAGTTCCAGTTCGGGCCGACTTCGGTGATGGACAGGGTCAGCGTGCCGCCGTCCTTGACGTTGTCACGGCTCTGGTGGTTGTCGTAACGCTCGGTGACCTTCGGCATGGGCAGGTCGCCGGTGTACGACGAATCGATGCCGGCCGGCGGTTCGGTGGCGCTCGAGGCGTTGCTGGAACCGTTGCCATTGCCCGCGCCGCAGCCGGCAAGCAGCATGGCAAGCGCCGCAGTGGCCGCGGCGAGCGCGGTCAGCTTACGTGTCTTGTTCATTGTTATTTCCTCCTCTATATGGTTCCGACCGTCATGCGAAATGGCATGCAACCTGATGGCCGCTCGGTCGGGAAGTGTCATACGGCCGCAGCGCCGGGCGTTCGCCGCGGCAGCGGGCCTGTTGTTCGGCGCTCAGCTTGGGCATGAGCGGGCAGCGGCCCATGAACGGGCAGCCTTCGAACGTCTCGGTGGGGCTGGGCACCTCGCCTTCGAGCACGATGCGCTGGCGGGTGCGTTCCGCCTTCGGGTCCGGCACCGGCACGGCGCTGATGAGCGCCTGGGTGTACGGGTGCAACGGGTGCTCGAACACGTCTTCGGTGTCGCCGGATTCCACGATGCGGCCCAGGTACATCACCGCCACGCGGCTGGAGATATGGCGCACCACCGACAGGTTATGGGCCACGAACAGGTAGGCCACGCCCAGCTTGTTCTGCAGGTCCTCAAGCAGGTTGATCACGCCGGCCTGGATGGACACGTCCAGTGCGGAGACCGGCTCGTCGAGCAGCACGAGCTTCGGGTTGACCGCCAGCGCACGCGCGATGGCGATGCGCTGGCGCTGACCGCCGGAGAACTGCGTGGGGAAGCGGTCCACCTGGTCGGGGTTCAGCTCCACCAGACGCATGAGTTCACCGATGCGTTCGCGGATCTGCTCTTTGGAGTAGTGCTGGACCTTCATCGGCTCAGCCAGGATGTCGTAGATCGGCAGGCGCGGGTCGAGCGAACTCATCGGGTCCTGGAAGACATACTGCACGGCCGAACGCAGCTCGCGGCGCTTCTCGCGCGGCATCTTGTGTTCGAGCTTGGTGCCGAACATCTCGATCTCGCCGTCCTGCGGCTGCTTGAACTCCATGATCTCCATGAGCGTGGTGGACTTGCCCGAGCCGGACTCGCCCACGAGCGCCACGGTCTCGCCTTCGCGCACGTCCAGCGTCACGTCGTCCACGGCCTTGACCTCGCCGATCTTGCGACGCAGGAAGCCGCCGGCGGTCAGCGGGAAGGTCTTGCGCATGTGCTTGACGTCGAGCACCATCTTGCGTTCGTCGCGCGGGATGCCGGCGAACTTCGACTTGGCGGCCTCGGCCACCGTGTACACGTCGTGGAAGGTCAGGCCCTTGTCCACGATCTCCTGGGTGCGGTGGCAGGCCACGAACTGGCCCGGGCGGCCCGGCACCGGCTCCATGGCCGGCTCAGTGGTGTGGCATATGTCGGTGGCCAGCGGGCAGCGCGGCGCGAACGGGCAGCCCTTGGGCATGTTGACCAGGTTCATCGGGGAGCCCGGAATCGGCACCAGACGGCTGTTGCGTTCGCGGTCGGAACGCGGCACGGCACCCAGCAGGCCCATGGTGTACGGCATGGCCGGGTGGTCGAAGATGGAGTCGACGTCCGCCTTCTCGACCGGGCGGCCGGCGTACATGACGACGATGTCGTCGGCCACGCCGGCGATCACGCCCAGATCGTGGGTGATGAAGATGACGGCCGCGCCGGTTTCACGCTGGGCCTTGCGCAGCACTTCGAGCACCTGGGCCTGGATCGTCACGTCCAGTGCGGTGGTCGGTTCATCGGCGATGATCACGTCCGGGTCGTTGGCAATGGCCATGGCGATCATCACGCGCTGGCGCATGCCGCCGGAGAACTCGTGCGGGAAGGACTTCAGGCGGTCCTCCGGGTCCGGGATGCCGACCAGGTTCATGAGCTCGATGGAGCGGTCGTGAATCTGCTGTTCGGTCATCTTCGGATTGTGGGTGACCAGCGCTTCCTTGATCTGGTCGCCGATGGAGAACACCGGGGTCAGAGCGGAGAGCGGGTCCTGGAAGACCATGGCGATGCCCTTGCCACGAATCTCGCTCATCTCAAGATCGGACTTGCTGATCAATTCCTCGCCGTGGTAGGTGATGGAGCCCTTGACGCTGGCGTTCTTGTCCAGCAGGCCCATGATGGCCATGGAGGTCACGGACTTGCCGGAGCCGGACTCGCCCACGATGCCGAGGGTCTTGCCGGGGTACAGGTCGAAGTTCATGCCGCGCACCGCGCGCACGGTGCCGGCTTCGGAAGCGAAGCTGACGGTGAGGTCGCGTACTGAAATCACCGGTTCGGATGCCATGCCTTGCGCTCCTGTGGTGTCGGGGTTGGTGTTGGTTGTTACGTTGCTTGCGTTGCGTTCGTCGCTCATGATGCCCGTCTCCCCTCTCACTCGGCCTTGCCGCCGGAGCGGGAGTACGGGTCGATGGCGTCGCGCAGGCCGTCGCCGATCAGCTGCACGGAGAAGGTCAGGACGATCAGCACCACGGACGGGAAGACCAGCACCCACGGCGAGGTCTGCACCACGGACTGGCCGGCGTTGAGCAGCGTACCGAGCGAGGTGTCGGGCGCCTTGATGCCCAGGCCCAGGAAGCTCAGCGAGGTCTCGCTGTTGACCGCGCCGATCACGCCGAGCACGGTGTTGATGACCAGCACCGAACCCAGGTTCGGCACCAGGTGGCGCACGATGATGGTGAAGGACGGCACGCCCATGAACTTCGCCGCGCGGATGTATTCGCGGTCGCGCAGGCTCAGGGTCAGCGTGCGCAGCGTACGCGCATAGCCAACCCAGCCGAACGCGGTCAGGCCGATGGCCAGCCACAGCCAGTCGCTGCCGCCGGCCGCCATGCCGACGATCAGGGCGATGAGCAGGAAGGACGGCACGACGAGCAGCATATCCAGCAGCCACATGCCGACCTTCTCGAACCAGCCTTCGAAGAACGCCACGGCCGTGCCCACCAGGGCGGCGATGATCGTGGTGCCGATGGAGCTGAAGATACCGATGGTCAGCGAGCGGCCGAGGCCACGGATAATCATCGCGTACATATCCGAGCCACCGACCGTGGTGCCCAGCCAGTGCTGGGCGGACGGCGGCGAGGCGAGGGCGGCGAAATCGGGCTCGTCGTAGCTCCACTGGGAGAATTTCGAGCCGAAAATCGCCAAGAGAATCAGCAGGATCAGCACCACCAGACCTACCACGGCCGAGGGGCGGCGCATGAAGCGGCGCACGTACAGCTGCATGCGGCCGGTGCGGTGGAAGTCGTCGTTGCTGGAAGCCTCCTGGGCGTTCTTGGCGTCGGCGGACTGCGGTTCGCTGCCCTGCGGATCGGTGAGTTCCATATCCTGGGCGACGGCGTCGGAGACCATGTTCTCGTTGTCGTTCATCATGTTTGATCGTCCTTTGCGCGGGGCTCAGCTCAGTCGGATGCGCGGGTCAAGCCAGGCGGAGAAGATATCCGCCAGCAGCGCGCCGGTTAGCGTGCACACGCCACCGAACGCGGCCACGGCCACGGCACCGTTGATGTCGTTGTTGGCGATGGTCTGGGTGAAGTACATGCCCAAGCCGTTGATAGCGAACACGTTTTCGGTGATCACCGCGCCGGTGAACACACCGGCGATGGAGAAGGCCACGTCCACGGCGGTCGGAATCAGCGAGGTGCGCAGCGCGTGGCGGCGGATGGCCGCGTTGAGCGTCAGGCCCTTGGCGCGGGCGGTGCGCACGTAGTCGGCGTTCATGGTGTCGAGCAGGTACGTGCGCTGGGTGAGGTGGTAGCCCACCATGCCCGGAATCGTCATCACGATGGTGGGCAGGATCAGGTGCTGCAGATAGTCAAACACCCAAAGCACCGGGTTGGAACCTTGGTAGGAGTGCAGGCCGGTCACGAAGAACACGCGGTTGCCCACGATATTGTTGAAGTTGATGGCCAGCAGCACCACCATCAGGCCCATGACGGCGGCCGGAACCACCAGGAAGAACGTTGCGGTGGTGTTGAGCACGCGGTCCTGCCACTTGTACTGGCGGATGGCCGTGTACACGCCGATGCTCACGCCGAAGAGGATGGAGAGCACGGTGGCGAGCGTCACCAGCTGCAGCGAAGCGGAGATACGGGAGGCGATGGCCGGCGCCACCGGCGACTGGTCCGGGCTCAGGCCCCAGTTCCACTGGGTGAGGATGCCCTTGAGCCAGCGGAAGTAACGGATGACGACCGGCGTCTGGTCGTTGATGTTGGCCAGATCGAGCGACCGGTTGATCGACGCGATCGGCGGATGCGGATTGCGCGACATGTAGTTCGAACGCGGATCCATGAATGCGCTGGCCAGGAAATACGTCATCGATACTGCCACAAACAGCATGATCACGTAGTTCACAATGCGTTTGATGATGTACTTGAACACCCAATCACCTCCCAAATAACTGAAAAAGTGATACCCCCCCCCCGCTCAAATACCCAAATCAAGTTCATTATGTGGAATCTGGGTATTGACTTCTTTGACCTTTTTCTGTAATGGAAATCGTTAAGAAACCTTACTGGATATTGGGCAAACGCTGGATAAACATCCGTTTGTTAATTTTGTATTTCCCGAGCTTTTGCTGGACATGCCTTATACTTCCGTGTCAGTAGTCCGCCGACTCGGATGGTGACAGTCCCCGCCGCCGGCAGCAGAATATCCATCAGCATCATCAGCATCAGACAGGGGCATCATGACGACAGACGCCAGCGCACGGGCCATCAAACCCGAACTTCTGCGTACGTACACCGAAGACTTCAACAAGGACCGCGCCAACCTGATCGCGGCGGACGCGGCGGTTTCGGCCGGCGTGCTCAAGGCGGCCACCGACTATCGCGGCGTACGTGCGCTGCCGCGCGACTTCTCCATCGAACTCAAGCAGGGTTCGATCACCAATCAGGAGCGTTCCGGCCGTTGCTGGATGTTCGCCTCCCTGAACACGCTGCGTTACGAACTCATGCATCGCTGGAATCTTGAGGATTTCGAGTTCTCCGAGACCTACCTGTTCTTCTGGGACGCGATGGAGAAGTCGAACACTTATCTGGAGAACGTGTTGCGCACGCTCGACGAGGCGACCGATTCGCGTCTGTTCGAAGCCATCAACTGGGGCCCGTCCGACGACGGCGGCTGGTGGCAAATGTTCGCCGCCCTGGTGAACAAGTACGGCCTGGTGCCCAAGAGTGCCTACCCAGAGTCCGAGAACTCCCGTAATTCCGATGATTTCAAGCAGTACCTCAACTCCAAGCTGCGCGAGTTCGCAGCCGAGCTGCGCCGCCGTTCGGTTGCGGGGGCGTCTGAGGACGAGTTGCGCGCGTTGAAGGACGAATACATGGGCACCGTGTACCGCATCTGCGCCGTGTCGCTCGGCGAGCCGCCGGAGAAGTTCGACTTCTTCGCACGCACCAAGGATGACGCCGAGGCCGACGCAGACGGCAAGGCCGAATCCTGCAAGTGCGAGGGCAAATCCGACGCCAAGGCCTGCAAGTCCGACAAGCCGAAAACCGGCAAGGACGAGCGCCCGCAGATTCGCGAGATCGGCATCACCCCGCTTGAGTTCTACAAGAAGTACGTGCCGGTGGACGTCAACGATTTCGTGACGCTGGCCAATGCCCCGCTCAAGAACCGCCCGTTCAACCAGCGCTACCGCATCCGCTTCAGCGCGAACGTGGCCGAGGCTGGCGATATGGAATTCGTCAACGTGCCGCTGGACGTGTTCAAGAAGGCCGCGCTTGACCAGCTCACCGCCGGCCACCCGATCTGGTTCGCCTGCGATTGCACGCAGTTCGCCCTGCGCAAGGACGGTTTCTTCGACCAGTCCGTGGTGCGCGTCGACCAGCTGTTCGGCACCGAATTCACCGGCGACAAGGCCCACGGTCTCGAATACGGCGACAGCCCGAGCAACCACGCCATGACCTTCACCGGCGTGAACCTCGGCGAGGACGGCAAGCCGGACCGTTGGAAGGTGGAGAACAGCTGGGGCAAGGATGCCGGCAAGGACGGCTATTACGTCATGTCCGACGCCTGGTTCGACCGCTACGTTACCGAGCTCATCATCCGCAAGGAATACCTCGATGACGCCACCCGCGCCCTGCTCGCCGCCGAACCGGTCGAGCTCGACCCCTGGCAGCCCCTCACCCGCCGCTGCCGCTGACGTTCCGCTGGCGGGAGCATATATTCGAATGCCCCTTCTCTCTGTTCAGAGAGAAGGGGCATTACGTTATGCGAGTACGCCCGGCCGCACCTATTCGAGACTATCGCGGCTGAGCTGAGCAAAAGTGCCGTCATCATCGGCCAATTGCCGGTAGGTTCCGGCCTCGCTAATTGTTCCGAACTAGTTATCCACAGAGTTATCCACATCTCCCGCAAGCTAGAGCCACATACCCCGGTTTTCATAGCGAGCACGTGACCGCTGCGCTACGGTGGCGTCATGAACGACATATTGCCCACTCCACCGCCCGGCGTATTCGACGACGAACCGTCCGGCTGGACTCGGTCCCACACACCGGGCGTTGCGTCTGCGCGCACCATCAATCCTGAGCTACGTTCATCACCACGTATGGTGAGTTCCGCGCCAACTGTGATTACAGGCCCTGTGCCGCCAGCAATGAGCGAAACCCTCACCCAACGTAAGCGGGAAATGCTTAAACGATGCACGGACGCCGCGCTACAGCTCGGGCAACCGGTGCTCTTCGGCATGACCACATCGCTGATACTGCAATCCGTGCCGCTTCCCAAGGATTGCGATATCGACCCCGCCGAGCTCCATACCGTCTCCGACTCACACCGCACACGAATACGTGCCATCGTGCCGCCAACGACACCACACATCTGGAAGCCGCTGAGCGATGCGCACAATGTGCGTATCAACAAACATGTGTACGCACTGGATCTGATACACACTTGGGCACAACTCGCCACTCATATATCGCTCGAATCGCTGGTCATACTTGGCGACGCAATCCTTACGACAATCGCCCGCAAGCCGGGTCTGGCGAATGGCCGCACTGCTGACGGCATTTATCAGGACTTCGTGCGGCAAGTCACCGAACTCCCGAAATTCAACGCAAAATCCAAGTGCATGATCACTCTTGCATTCATTACGCCCCGCGTGGACTCTCCAATGGAATCAAAGACCCGCATCGCGACGACGAAATACGGGCTTCCGCCAGCCGTGACAAATTACACGGTGCCCGGCGCGACATTCAGCAACGGCGCGCCGATAACGCTCGATCTCGCTTGGCCCGAATTTCGCGTCGCCATCGAATATGACGGCGATCATCATCGCACCGACAAAAACCAGTGGCGGCGGGACAACGACAAGCGCGAACTGCTGCGACATCATCATTGGATCGTCATCATCGCCACTGCCGCGAACATGGCCGATGAGCCATCCCAAGCCGAACTCGCCTACCGGGTCGGGCGGCAGTTGGCATTGCGAGGTGCCGTATTCGATTTCACTTTGACGGCAACGCCACTCGATGAGCTCGCCCGGCGGAGGCGACGAAGAATATAACGTTTATCGCGAAAGTCGTACAGTATCCATGTTGCGCCGACGCTGCGCGACTCGGTGTCCGTGTCCGATGTCCCGGTAGCGATGTCAATCGATTTATGTGTGGACCGGGCCAGATTTCGCTGTCCCGGTTCTCCATTTCGCCCCTTTTTGAGCAACCAAGACAAAATTTCATTCACCTATCACCCCACCGTGCAATACTCGTCATCGTGCATCGGTGGAATTCCGGGGTTTTGGGATTACGGATAATGGGCGTTTACAAGGGGGGCTGTCCCGGTTCCCAAAAAGAAGCCGAAATCACGAACCGGGACAGCGAAATCTGTCCCGGTAATCGCGTCAATCGGTTGCCGTCATCACCGGAACATCAACTGCGCATAGATCGAACGTTTCAATGCTCAACAGGCATGCGACCATACCGCGATAGCGATATTCCGACGGAAGTATGGGACTCACCACGCGACCAATATTATTTACTGAGCTTTGGTGCCTCGTGCTGGATGTGGCGGATCACGGCATCGGGGAAACCGGCGTGGATGTAGTCGGACAGCATCCGCAATAGCCTCTCGTCAAAGGTGTGCCGCTCATCGCTGCTGGCATCGACCAGGATGAAATCCCATGAGTATTCGGTGTCACCGTCGTTGATGATGAGCCCGCGGCCAGTGATTTTTGCGGCCAGCAACGCGGCGATCTGTATGGCGCCTCGCTTGACCAAGGCTGATTCCGCTTGAGTCAGGTTGCCCGGAAATGTGACGGTATACACCATTAGTTCACCCCTTCTTTGTTATTTTCTAGAACAGCAATGCCTCATTGTAAACAGAAAACACTCTGTTATAATCCCTTTTTCAATATGCGACCCTGGCATTCCCAGCATTAAAAAAGAAACCCGGCGGAGGGGGCCGCCGGGTGAGAGAGAAGAGAGAAGAAGAGTTCAGTTATGGGGTTCGAAGAACCTCGCCACCGGTATGAACTTCATTCCGTTGACATCTTCTATGTAACCGCCCCATGCTTGGCGAATTGATGTGCTTGTCTGGGAAAAGTCTTGGCGGAGTGTGACGAATTTGTGACGCCCGCCGACAACCGGCCTCGCTTTGTCGGGGCTTGGCCGCGCATACGGCAACGGGCCACCTCGCAACACTTCATGTGCGAGGTGGCCCGTCAGCTACGAGCTAGCAATGCCGAATCATTCGGCGGCGAGCTTGGCCTTCTCGGCGGCCAGACGCTCGGCTTCGGCGGCACGGCGAGCAGCCAACGCTTCATCGAAGCGAGCCAGCTCCTCTTCCACGGCCTCGGTCGGAATCTTGGCGAAGATCGGCGCGGGCTTAGGCACCACGGCGCCGACCTCGATTGCCTCGCTCTTCCACGGGTGCACGTTCACACCGAGCTCGTAATCGCCGGTGATAATCGGATACGTGAAGCCGGGCTTGTCGAGATCCTCGACTTCCTTGAGCTCAGGCAGCGGCGAGAAGGTGCCGGTGCCGCCGAGCGCCTCCCACACCTTCTGTGCGGAGTGCGGCAGGAACGGCGCGAGCAGGTGGTTCGCGTCAGACACGGCCTGAGCGGCCACGTGCAGCACGGTGCCGAGACGAGCCTGGTCGTCCTTAATCTTCCACGGTTCGGTGGCGGAAATGTACTTGTTGATGTCGCCGACCACACGCATCGCCTCGGACAGGGCGTGCTTCTGGTGGTGGGTTTCGATGGAGGAGCCGACCACGTCGAACGCGGCGGAAGCCTCTTCCAGAAGGCCACGGTCTTCGTTGGTCATCGAATCCTCGTCCAGCGGCGGAATCTCGCCGAAGTTCTTGTTGATGAGGTTGGCCACGCGGTTCACCAGATTGCCCCACGAGGAGGCGAGCTCCTCGTTGTTGTGGCGCACGAACTCGGCCCACGTGAAGTCGGAATCCGAGGATTCGGGGCCAGCCACGGAAATGTAGTAGCGCACGGCGTCCACGGGGTAGCGGGCGAGGATGTCCTTGACGTAGATCACGATGCCGCGGGAGGAACTGAACTTCTTGCCTTCCATGGTCATGAACTCGCTGGCCACCACCTGCTCAGGCAGGTTGAGCGGACCCATCGGGCCGGTTTCGCCGCCCTTGGAGCCCTTGCCGTTGTACGCCAGCATTTCGGACGGCCAGATCTGGGAGTGGAAGGTGATGTTGTCCTTGCCCATGAAGTAGTAGGCCGGGCACTTCGGGTCGTTCCACCATTCGCGCCACTTCTCCGGGTCGCCCTGGCGGCGGGCCCATTCGATGGAGGCCGACAGGTAGCCGATCACGGCGTCGAACCACACGTACAGCTTCTTGTTCGGGTTGTCGATCCAGCCCTTCACCGGCACCGGGATGCCCCAGTCGATGTCGCGGGTGATGGCGCGCGGCTTGACCTCCTTGAACAGGCCGAGCGAGAAGTTGATGACGTTGGTACGCCAGCCCTTGCGGGTCTCCAGCCATGCCTTGTTCGCTTCGGCGAGCGCCGGAAGGTCGAGGAAATAATGCTCGGTCTGTTCGAAACGCGGGGTCTCGCCGTTGATCTTGGAGACGGGGTTGATGAGCTCGTCCGGGTCGAGCTCGTTGCCGCAGGCGTCGCACTGGTCGCCGCGCGCACCTTCGGCGTGGCAGATCGGGCATTCGCCCTCGATGTAACGGTCGGGCAGGGTACGGCCGGTGGACGGGCTAATCGCCACCTGCTGGGTGCCTTTGTAGATGTAGCCGTTCTCCAAGCACTGCTTGAACATCTCCTGCACCACGTGCTCGTGGTTACCGGTGGTGGTGCGGGTGAACAGGTCGTAGCTCAAGCCGAGGTCGCACAGATCCTTGGCGATCACGCGGTTGTAGCGGTTGGCCAGCTCCTGGGCCGTGAGACCTTCCTTCTCCGCCTCGACGAGAATCGGGGTGCCGTGCTCGTCGGTGCCGGACACCATGAGCACATCATTGCCCTTCATGCGCTCGTAGCGCGCGTAGACGTCGGAGGGCACACCAAATCCTGCAACGTGACCGATATGACGGGGGCCGTTTGCATACGGCCAAGCAACATTCACCAAAACATGACTCATAAGGCTTGATTATCCGGCGCGGCGGGGACACGCCCGGATAGCTGCCGCGCCGCCATCCTCATCCCACTCACCTATCCGCCCGCAACTTCCCCACATACTTATCCGTACACCTCTTGCGCGCTTATCCACATACGCATTCGCACACGTATCCGTACGTACATCCGTACACACGTCCACGCACCTATCCGCACGCACTTCCACCTGTCGATATCCACCGAGTTATCCACAACATTCGCGCACCTAGTGAAGTTATGCACTTATCCACCGTTTTCGCCTATCCGGTGGCGCGCAAGCCGCATTTCTGCATATTGTTCGGTCATGGATATCACAGCAGGTCCGATGACGGACATCACAACAGTCGCCTCGCCGGCAACCGCGCAGCCTGCGGTGCCGCCGATACTGTTTACCAAGGATCTGCCGGGACCGCTCAGCCTTAACCGTCTGGCCGACTTTGGCGCGTTACGTAAGCTCGACGATTCCGCCGGCTACTGGATCGAGCATTCGGGCACACTGTATGGTCGCGCAAAAATCGTCGCGGAGGTCGCCCCGTTTGGCACTGTGGTGTGTTCGATGACCGCCGCTTGGGTATGGCTGGGAGGCCCCGACTTTCCGAGCACCATAGACGTGATCTCCACATCGCACTTCCGCTCGGCATCCGTCAGCCGCCGCATCCGCGTATTCAAAAGATTGACGTTGCCGGAGCAAATCATCAAGCTCGGCGGGCTGCCTGTCACCACGCCAGCCCGTACGGCTTGCGACCTGGTGATGAGTCCTGAAGACATCCCCGATCCTTCCACCGTCAACGCGCTGGTGTGCCAACTGATGTCCGCGTACCAGTTTCGGCCAAACGACTGTCTGCAAATCGTCAAGGAGCATCGGCATCACAAGTATGCCGGACGCGCACGCATGTTTTTTGAATCGGTGCAGAAGGAGATTGACGAACCGGCTTTGGAGCAATGCGCATGACGAGGGGATTCATCGCCAAAGGACATCGCAGAGGCCGCCATGCCGCTCACCGTTTACGGCATTTGCGGCAGGCGCAACGGTTGCCTCGCCACGCGGCGGCGGCACACTCATCCGAATCCGCATCGCGCGCAATCTCGGATATGACCGCGCCGCCTGAACCACCCATCAGACTTACGCCCGCGGTGGCATGTTCGCCCGATACGGATGTTGCCGTGCTCTGGCACATCGCATATCACGTGCCCGAACTGCGTAAATGGCTGGTTGCCAATCCCAAAGCCGACGCGCCTTTGCTGGAATTGGTCTCGCAGCGTGGTGGGCCCGGGGTCCGGCAGGCGTTGGAAATATTGTTCGAGTCGATGGAAGCGTAACGGGGAGATAATCGCCGGCTGCTGCGCTATCCCTTGATTTTCAGCACAGCCGCATACACCTGCTTGCGATTGGCCAACGATCCGTCAGCCAGTGGATGCTCCTGCACCACTTGCGCGATGGCGTCCTTGATACGCAGGCCGTCCTCCAAAGCACGGTCGATGGAGAGCACGGCCATGTCATCCACGCTCAACGTACTGGGCGCGGCCGCTTCGGCCTCCTCGTTGGACGCGCCGCCGATGACCAGCACCATCTCGCCACGGGGCGGATCATCAATCACACTTTGGCGAATCTCGCCAATCGGGCCGCGACGAATCTGCTCATAATCCTTGGTGAGTTCGCGGCACAGGGCCATCGGGCGATTCGGGCCGAACGCGTCCAGCAGATCGTCCATCGAATCGGCAATGCGATGAGGCGTCTCGTAGAACACGATGGTGCGGCGTTCGGGCAACAGCGTGCGCAGATACTGCACGCGCTCGGAATGCTTTCGCGGCAGGAAGCCCTCGTAGCAGAAACGGTCGGTGGGCAGGCCGGAGAGGGCGAGCGCGTCGAGCACAGCGGAGGGGCCGGGCGCGCAGGTGACGGGCAGGCCGCGTTCGATGGCACGGCGCACGATGGCCAAGCCGGGGTCGTTGATGGTGGGCATGCCGGCATCGGACACGACGAGCACGGTGGCGCCGGTTTCGACCTGGTCGAGCAGGCCGTCGGCCTTGTCGCGCTCGTTGTGGTCGTGATAGGCGATGACGCGACCGTTCACATAGACGCCGAGGCGACGGGCGAGATCGTAGAGGCGGCGCGTGTCTTCGGCGGCCACGATATCGGCCCGTTCCAAGAGGACCACCAGACGGGCTGAAGCGTCGCCGACATTGCCGATCGGGGTGGCGGCGAGCACCACGGTGCCGGCGGGGATGGTCACGGCCGATTCGCGGGATTGGGCGACGGCGGATTCGCCGGCATGAACTTCATCATTGCGTTCAGACACCTGCGTCACGCTACCGTCAGCGTCATACTGCTCATTCAACTCATCTGCGCTTGTCATATTCCCAGTATTGCCCATGCCACAGAGCAATCCACGACAATCCATGGCGAAATCGAGGTATTCTCCCTTTGCAGGGGCTGATTTCACATGTTCCGGAGGTCTACTTCCGTTTCAAGGGGCTCCTCATCCGGTGAAGCACCAGTACAAACGGCTTTGACGCAACGCTATTCCGCCATTTTGGCGGCGTATCTACTTGACCATCATCCCCTCGAAACGCAAGTAGACCTCCGGCAAACCCCAAATCAGCCCCTTGAAACGCGAGATGGCACAATACCAACGAAGACAAATGAAAAGACCCTCTGCGGTGGAATGAATGCAGAGGGTCTCGTGGAGCTGACGGTAGTCGAAACCGCGACCTCTTCGATGCGAACGAAGCGCTCTACCAACTGAGCTACAGCCCCTTGGATGTTACTTTGCTCCGCAAAGCAACTCGCAACAATATAGTACGGAGTGCGGTCAAACGCAATTTGACGCCGAAGTGTCGCACACATGTCGGCACGGTAACGTTTCGGTGCGGGCGCCCGGCCCGAGCGCCGACGCGCCGCACGCTCTACGATGGTGGCATGACTGGCCCGACACAACGACCGCACGACCGACCGCCGCACGACCGACCGCACGTGCGGCTGACCGACCGTCTGCCGCACGTCGCCGCGTTCCCCGATGCGCTGGGCACCGGCCTGCTGCTGCACACCGACGCCCCGCTGGCGGACGGGCTTCACGACCGGCTCGGCGCGTTCATCGACACGTATGAGCGGACGCTGTCCCGATTCAGGGACGATTCGACCGTGAGCCGGATGCGCACGGCCGCGCGCGGCGGCGTCTTCGACTTTCCCGACTGGGCATCGGGCCTGTTCGACCTGTACGACGCCCTGTACTCGGGCACCGACGGGGCCATCGACCCATGCGTGGGCGAGGATCTGATCCGACTCGGCTACGACGCCGTCTATTCGTTCACCGTCGAGCCCGACGCCCGCGGCGGGCGTCTGGGCACCATCCACGGCCGGCCCACCTGGGGCGGCGACGTGGAGCGACATGGCGCCACACTGGTCACCCGGCGTCCCGTCGCACTGGATTTCGGCGCGTGCGGCAAAGGATATCTGCTGGACCTGCTCGCGGGGATGCTGCGCGGCGACCGGAGGCGAACGCGCCAGTCGGCGCACGATGACCGCCAATACGTCATCGACGCCGGCGGCGACATGCTCATACGCACGGTCGAGCCGATCACCATCGCCCTTGAGGACCCGTCCGACCCCGCCAACGCCGTGGGATTGGCCGAACTCAACCGGGGTGCATTCTGCGCGAGCTCCCCCAGCCGCCGCCACTGGTCCGACGCCGCCGGCCACCAGCTCCACCATCTGCTCAACGCCATCGACGGTCTGCCGGTTGACGATGTAGCCGCCACATGGGTGGCCGTCATGCCGCCATCAAGCGCCATAACCACGAAGACATCGGCGCATGGCAGCAATGCCTCGACAACGGCAAACCGTGATACCGACGATTCGTCGAACACCGTTGCAGCACACGTCCCTGTCACGCTGGCCGACGGACTCGCCACTGCTCTGTTCACTACCTCGGCCGCCCAGTTACGCGCTCACTTCGATTTCGAATGCGCCATCCTCAACGCCAATCGTGCCGCCGCCCAATCCCCCAATTTTCCGGGCGGCTTTTTCACACACTAATGTACGAAATCATCAGTATCACATCCAGTGGAGCATTCCCTCGGGCGGACCGATGGGTTGCTCCCTTCAGTCAGCTACGCTGACAGCTCCCCTCGGAGAGGGGAGCCGAGTATAGCTAATCCGCTAATCCGCTAACGCAGGAAACAATCCGTCAGTCAGCGAGTGCGAACTGGCTGTTGTACAGGTCGGCGTAAAAACCGCCCGCCGCCAGCAGTTCGTCGTGCGTGCCGCGCTCGATCACGTCGCCGTGGTTCATGACGAGGATCATGTCGGCGTCGCGAATCGTGGAGAGGCGATGCGCGATCACAAAGCTCGTACGGCCCACGGTCAGCGCATCCATGGCCTTCTGGATCAGCTCTTCAGTACGGGTGTCGACCGAGGACGTGGCCTCGTCGAGAATCAGGATCGGCGCATCCTGTACCATCGCGCGGGCGATGGTGAGCAGCTGCTTCTGGCCCTGGGACAACGACGACTTGTCATCGAGCACGGTGTCGTAGCCGTCCGGCAGCGAACGGATGAAGTGGTCGAGGCCCACGGCCTTGCACGCATTCTCGATCTGCTTGTCGGTCACGCCGGGCTTGGAGTAGGCGATGTTCTCGCGCACGGTTCCGCGGAACACCCACGTATCCTGCAGCACCATGGAGAACTGGTCGTGCACATTCCAGCGCGGCACGGACTTGGTGTCCACGCCGTCGATCGCGATCGAGCCGCCGGAGATCTCATAGAAGCGCATGAGCAGGTTGACCATGGTGGTCTTGCCGGCGCCGGTCGGGCCGACGATGGCGACCTTCTGCCCGGCCTTGACGGAGGCGGAGAAGTCGTGGATGATCGGCTTGCCCGGCTCGTAGCCGAACTGCACGTGGCTGAATTCCACGTCGCCCTTCACGTCGCGCCCGCCCGCATGGTCCGTGCCGAGCAGGGCCTGCTTGCCGGATTCGTCCTCCATCTCCGGCTCCTCAAGGAAGCCGAACACGCGCTCGGCGGCCGCCGCGCAACGCTGCAGGTTCTGGAAGGCTTGGGCGAACTGCGCCAACGGCTGGGTGAACAGGCGGATGTACATCATGAACGCCACGATCACGCCGAACTCGATCTGGCCGTTGAGTGCGAGCGCCGCGCCCACCACGCACACCACCACGTAGCCGAAGTTACCCACGAAGTTCATGAGCGGCATCATCAGGCCGGAGAGGAACTGTGACTTCCAACCCGACTCGTAGAGGTCCGCGTTGTACCGTTCGAAGCGGCGGATGGAATCCGCCTCGCCGTTGTACGCCTTGACGATGAGGTGACCGGCGTACATCTCCTCGACGTGGCCGTTGACGTCGCCCAGAGCCGTCTGCTGCCGGGCGAAGTACTTCTGGGAGGCCTTCATGATGACCATCATGATGATCAGGCCGATGAGGCTGGCACCGATGGCGCACAGGGTCATGATCACGTTGTTGTAGAACATCATCACCAGCGCGCCCACGAACAACGTCGCCGAGGTGATCAGCGAGCCGAGCGACTGGCCCAGCGTCTGGCCGATGGCGTCCACATCGTTGGTGATGCGGGACAGCACGTCGCCGTAGCTGACCTTGTCGAAGTATTTGAGCGGCAACCGGTTGATCTTGACCGAGATCGATTCGCGCAGCCGCTGGGCGGTGCGCTGGGTGACGTTGGCCATCATCCAGCTCTGCACATAGCCGAGCACGGCGTATCCCGCGTACAGGGCCACCAGCGTCCAGGCGATGTGGCCCACCGCGCCGAAATCGACCGAACGCATCACCGGCCTGCCGTTGACGATGGCGGGCAGGCCTTTGACGATCTCGTTGGTCATGTCCTTGAGCTTGTCCGGGCCGACGATCTGGCAGACGGTGCCGATCGCGCCCAGGATGAGTGCGACGATGATGACGGGAAGATAGTTGCGGCAGTAGTTCACGAGTTTGCCCATGACTTTGCCGAAATCATGGGGCTTTTCGACGGCGCGCCTGCCGCCCATTGGTCCTCTTGGCATGGTGTTCAGTCCTTTTCGTTGTGCCTTGCCCCTCCGGTGAGGGGATGTCCGCGTGGGGGGAAAAAAATGCCTTACGCCGTAAGCTCCGACTGGCTGAGCTGGGATTCGGCGATCTGACGGTATACGGCGCAGTGTTCGAGCAGTTCCCGGTGCGTGCCCTGGCCCACGATCTTGCCGTCGTCGAGCACGACGATGCGGTCGGCGTTCATGATGGTGCCGATGCGCTGAGCCACGATGAGTTTGGTGGAGTCCTTGGCTTCGCGGGCGAGCGCGTCGCGCACCTCGCGGTCGGTCTTGAAGTCGAGCGCGGAGAACGAGTCGTCGAAGATCAGGATCTCCGGATGCCGGTACACCGCGCGTGCGATGGACAGTCGCTGCTTCTGGCCGCCGGACACGTTCGAGCCGCCCTGTGCGATCGCGGCGGCGTATCCGCCGTCCATGCGCGCCACGAATTCGCTGGCCTGCGCCACGTCGGCGGCGGCCTTGACGCGCTCCATCCGCTCGGCCGGCAGGCCGGCGTCCTGCGCGGCCTTGTCCGCGGCGAGCAGTGCGGTCTCGTGCTTGCGGCCGGAGGCGGTGGAGCTGTCCGTCATCTCGACCTCCGCCGGGTCGCCCGGCTGATCGCCGTAGCTCACGTTGGAGGCCACGGTGCCCTTGAACAGCACGGACTGCTGCGGCACGTAGCCGATCTTGTCGCGCAGGGTCTTCAGGTCGTAGTCGCGCACGTCCACGCCGTCGACCAGCACCTGGCCTTCGCTGACGTCATAGAAGCGCGGCACGAGGTTGATCAGCGACGATTTGCCGGAGCCGGTGGAGCCGATGAACGCCACGGTCTGGCCTTGCGTGGCGGTGAAGCTGATGCCTTCGAGCATCGCTTCGCGCGAGTCCGGGTAGGTGAAGCCGACGTTGCGGAATTCCACGGTGCCGCGCTGGCCGGTCTTGGCCACGTCGGCGGCGGTCTTGGTGCCGTTGCCGACGATCGGCTCGGTGTCGAGCACTTCCATGATGCGCTGCGCCGAAACGTCGGCGCGCGGCCAGAGCACGAACACCATGCTCATGAGCAGGAAGCTCATGATGACCTGCACGGAGTAGTTGGAGAACACGACCATGTTGGAGAACACGGTGAGCTTGTCCTTGAGCCCGGCGGCGTCGATCAGGTAGGCGCCGATCCAGTAGACGGCGAGCATCAGACCGTTCAGGACGGTGTTCATCAGCGGCATCATGAACGCCATGACGCGGTTGGTGAACAGCTGGGTTTCGGTGAGGTCCTTGTTGGCCTTGGTGAACTTGGACTCCTGGTAGTCCTCGGCATTGTAGGCGCGCACCACGCGCAGGCCGGTGAGGTTTTCGCGGGCCACGAGGTTGATGTTGTCGGTCAGGGCCTGCATCGCCTTGAACTTCGGCATGACCATGGCCATCATGATGGTGATGGACACCAGCAGGACCGCCACGGCGATGCCGGTGGCGAGCGTCCATTCGAAGCCTTCGCCGGCGATCTTGCATACGGCCCATACGGCCATGATCGGCGACTTGACGATGAGCTGCAGACCCATGGTGATGAACATCTGCACCTGCGTGATGTCGTTGGTGGAGCGGGTGATGAGGCTGGCCGTGGAGAACTTGCTCATCTCGGCCGGTCCGAAGGATTCGACCTTGCGGAATTCGAGCGAGCGCAGACGCTGGGTGAACGAGGCGGCCACGCGCGCGGCTATGTAGCCGGTGATGACGGCGCACGCCACGGAGCCGAGCGAGATGAGCAGCATCTTGCCGCCCGCGATCCAGATGTCCTTCATGTCGCTGCCCGGCGTCTCGACCAAGGTGGTGATGTCTGACATGTAGTCGGGCAGTTTCAGGTCGAAGTAGACCTGCCCGACGATGGTCAGCAGGGCGACGAGCATCTGACCGATCTCCGCTTTGGAGAGGTATTTCATGATGCGGAACATTGATTTCCCCTTGTATTGGTGTGGTTGACGTGAATGTGGTGTGGTGTTCGGTTGGTTGGATTAGTGGTGTTGATCGGTTTCCGTTGTCTGAATAGTTTCCACGGTTTGGTTACTTACACTGTGAGATATTACGCATGACTCTGGGCATTCGCTGTGAGTCCCCGGGATTACGCTCTGCGCTCAACCGAGGGGCAAACGAGGCCGCCCGCGCCCGGCGCGGGGCAGACGGAGCCCCTACCGTTCGCCACCCCGCGCCCGTCCGTCCGGCATATGCTCGGCCACGCGCCGGTCCCGTTCGGCGAACGCCTCGCTCACCTGCTCCGCGGTCGGCCTCGGCTGGCCCGGATGGCAGATCGACATGTATGTGGTGAATTCCGAGAGCAGTTCGACGAACGCGCGCGTGCGCCGCTCCCCCATCTGCGAGAAGATCCAGCAGATCGCCGAACGCATCTCGTCCATCATCCGGCGGGACTGCTCGCGGCCGGAATCGGTAAGGTTCACGCGGATGATGCGGCGATCCTCGGGGTCGATGTCGCGCGTGACCCAGCCTTTCTTCTCCAACGCCGACAACACCGTGGAGATGCGGCCGGAACTGGTCTGGAGCGCGGCGGCCAGCTGCGATGGCGACTGGGTCCCCTTGATGGACAGCTCCCGGAGCACGAACTGCTCGCCGTGGGCCCCGCGGGTGAATTCCCTCTGCATCTTCGAACGATTGCCGCATACGCTGGCATACAGTTCGCTGACCGCCTCCTGTTCGAATCCCATACGGGCACCATCCGTTTCCGTTCATTGTGCGGCGAAGCGCCGCGGACGCCCCCACAATAGCTCACACCGTAAACAATTCAACACCGCAAGCCAATTATCGGCGCCGCAGGGCGGCGCGGCGCGGCGGCGAACCCCGGCACCCGTCACCGTCCGCGGCTCAGCGCGGCCTTGAGATCACGGCTGCGGTAATGCTCGCGCAGTACGGAGAACCCGCCGAACCCGATCAGCCACACCAGACCGGCGATGGCCGAACTGCGGGTGTCGTCCGCCAGGAACAGCGTCAGGTAAATGAACACGAAGAACACGATCGCCACCGTGTTGAGCACCTTCCACGCGGGCATGACGAACCCGTCCGCGATGAAATCGGCGGAACGGCGGTACCTGCGATGCGCCAGCAGCGTCAGGATGTAGATGAACAGGAACACCGCGGAACTGGCGGACGAGAACAGCACGAACGCCCCCGAGATACCGGGGATGGCGTTGACGATCGGCGACAGCAGTATCAGCGCCGCGGACACCAGGA
>OCPM01000258.1_pt1 | contig 26512 bp, 26 predicted proteins | sample 1476751 | NCBI WGS metagenome assembly OCPM01 (sample SAMEA2580198, study PRJEB22360) | human gut metagenome | biome: human gut; feature: human-associated habitat; material: faeces | place: Denmark | collected 2008/2010 | reverse complement strand
TCTTGAGATCGTTCGGGATGTGCGAGATATCAGCTACCAGCGAACCATCGTGTTCAATCAGCGGCGCCTTTTTGATCTCCCGGCTCAGGAAGGAGTCGCTGGTCATCACCTTTTCGACGATGACCTCACCGTTCTTGCCCTTGCCGGTTTTCGCGCCCGTTGCGCTTGTTGCGCGCCTTGCGCCAGTCTGCATTGCCGCCACAGCCACACCCCACCTTCCATCTCACCGTTCCCGCGCGCACGGTCATGCGCGCGCCAAATCTGTCCCAAGGATACCCGAACACACGACCAAATTCGAACGCTTGTTCGATGGCGTGTCAGGCCGGAAAACTGAACCAGAGTATGCAAAATTCCGGACCATCAGTGGACCGAAACGCAAGAGCCGGCCCCCAAGATACTCGGGGCGTCCGGCTCTCACTTCCATTTCCCCAGCGGGGTTGGCTTACCATGAAGTATACACGGTTTTAGGACATCAATCACTGTCGATGAACACTGTTCGAACATGGCCGAGGAATTCATCGTATCTTCCAGTACCGGCCTGGGCATCACCGTACGCTCCTAGCAGCTGATCAGGGAGCCATAGCCTTGCATCAGTCTCCCCTGCACAGAGTTCGACACGAATTGGCCCGATAAATCTGCGGCTTCTCAATCCATCGATGAAACGGATATCGTTCCTGTCCTGTGAAATCTCGCGCCGTTCAAGCACAAGCGTGTCCACGTTGTATTCTGTTTCCAGCAGAGGCAGAAGACGTTCCAAACATTTACGGCGAGCGCGTTCGGCGGTATTCCACTGGCTCATTGGTACCGCAGCCACAATGACATGATCAATGTCCATTGCAGCCATGGCATCAACGACTTTGCCACGCAATGATGGCCTCATGTCTCGCCAGTGCAATTTCCTTGCTCCTTTGGGCTTAAGCAACGCCAATCTTTGCCTTGTTTCGGTTTCCGTATCATCACATACGCATGCGCCCATCAAGTACATAGGCGAGGGAACTCCGGTTTTCCGCACACTCTCGTCACCCCAAGCGGTTGCCATGTTTGTCCCTTCTCGCGCAACGCAAAACAACAGTTCGATAGTATCGGATAGCAGTGCCGGACCTTGCAGCTATGCAATGCCGTTGCATTATTAATCGGAAGGCATAATGTGAGACGAGAAAAAGCTAAGCCGTTCTAGCTCTTGGCAACATCCCCAATCACTCAGCCTAAATCGGCAAATCCTGATTTTCAATGGACTCCACGGGGATGCCAAGCTTGCGTAATTCGTCAACTGCATCACGCATGGGAATGCGTTCCTGTTCGATACGCCGATAAGCGATGGTTTTGTCAGCACACAGTCGTTCATAAAGACGTCGCTCCGCCGATTGAAGGCCGGGCGTCGGCTTAGGCTCCCGCATAGCAATCTTCGCGCTGCGTTCAGTACGATCGGTACCAAAATCGTCGTGGCCCGGATCGAGATAACGGAACCGCAGTTCGGTCGGCCGTTTTGACAGACCCAACGTTTCGACACCGAGCAGTCGGCAAATAGCCTTACGACGATTGGTTTTTGACTCATTCAGCCATTTGCCGCTGAATCCTGTCAGTGGAATCTGTGCGACGGTGCGCTTCGCGATATTCCGCCGCCAGCGTACGACCAACCACGCGCATGGCTATTGATTCGTCAGGAACGACGACTTTGGAGATCAACTCGACAGAGGTGCCTATGGTGCGATGCTTGGTTATGATTTCGCAACCATTCTTGCTTGCCCATTGCCGTATCTCATTGTTGTTGTCATGCACTGCAATCGCATTGGTTTCCAAAAATGCTTGGTCCGGCAATCCCACCGGCACGGGAAATGGCCATGCCGGTTCGATGTCGTACATATGTGAACGCATGTGGTGATCGCAGCGATGTCTTTCATGCCGGCCATAGTTCCCATCACCTGCTTTCGAACATCGTCGAGTCGAACCGAATCGTCTTAATACCGGCGACGCTGGGATTGCTCATTCGGCAACCCCGTCATCCTTCAATATATCCGACGATGATTCATCATCCATGTCGTTCTGGTGCAGCACGGCCTCGCGCAGGGAGGTGAGGCCGGTGTCGGGGTCCTTGTAGGTCACGTAGGCCTTGGTGGAGACCTCGAGGATTTCGCCAGTCTTGCTTTCCGGGGCGGAGACGATGACCTGGAATCCGAGGCGCGGCAGCACCGCGAGGGCGCGCTGCGTGTAACGGCCGTCGGCCTTGATGAGCGCCTCGTCGAGGAACAGCGTGGTGTACGAGGGTTCGCTGGTCAGGCCGCCGCCGAGCAGGTAGATGAGCGCCGCGCCGTATACGAATGAGGTGAGCTCCTGCAAGGCGCCGCCCGAACGGCCACCGGTGGAGGTGATGCGTTCGTCCGGACCGTCGGCATGATGCACGATGGCGTAGAAGGACGAGCGGCAGCGCGGGTCGAGATTGCGGGCGCCGTAGCTTTTCACGCCGTTCGCGTCCTTGACCTGCGCGAGTTCGGCGCGCAGCAGCCCGACCATCGGCGCACAGGCCGCGAAGGCCTTGCGCGAGGCGTCGGAATCGTTGACGTCGGCGGATTTCCAATCGTTCAGGGTGCCGATGACGCGGATGAGCTGCGTCCAGAAGGCGCGCTCGGGACGGCGCACGTCCGCGTGCAGGGACAGGCTGCCGTGCTTGGGACCGAACTGTTGGCCTTTGAGCATGGCGTTGATGCGGTCAAGCTGGTCGTGGATGTCGCTGGCATCCGTGTCGATGGCGCGTTTGATGGTCAGGAAGCTCCTGAGCAGCTGTTCGAGGCAGCGCCGGTATTCGGCGTCGGTGGCGGCGACCGCGGCCAGCTGGGTGAGGCTGGCGAGTTCGTCGAGATAGTACCGGTAGTCCTCCACGCTGGCGGTCAGCGAGTCGTCGTCGGCCGCGTAGAGCGCGATGTAGGTGCTCATTTTCGATTCGACGCCGGTGCGCGCGGCGTCGGCCTGGCCGTTCAGCAGATTGATGCGGGAGGTCATGTCCTTGCCGATGCCGGCGATGGTGCGTTCGGGGAAACTCTCCCCCGGCGCCCGCGTTCCGGCCACGCCCGCGCCGATGATCATGTGTGCGCGCATGGCGGCGTCCGCCAATCCGGCGAATCGGTTGTCGTAGGATTCGGTGAGCACCGCCGTGACTTCGTCCGGCAGTGGGCCGGCGGTGGCGTTATCGTCATCGCCGCTGTCGGCGATGACACCGGCGGCGTCCGTCGTGCCGGCGTCGGCATGGTCGCGCAGCCAGATGAGCGCCGCTTCGACGGCGCTGCCGGCGCGGGCCGCGGCCTGGTCGGATTCGATGCGCCGGCGTTCCACACGGTCGAGTTCGGCGTTCAGTTCGTCGCGCTGTTTGGCGAGTTCGGCGAGTTTGGGATCGTTCTTGATGGATGCGATGGCGTCCTGCGTGTCCGTGATGGTCCGTTGCGCGCCGGCGATGTCGATGCGTTCCCATGACGTGTAGGCGAGCTGGTTGGCCAGTTCGAGTTCGCGGTGGAGGTTATCGGACTGTGTTTTGGCGGCCGTGTAGTCGGTGTCGGCTTGGCTAAGCGCGTTGCGGGCGGCGTCGACCTGCGCTGCGAGCGCGTTGAGGTAGGTTTCGTTGACGAATCCGATGACCTGGGCGCGGTCTTTGGTGCCGTGCTGGCCGCGTGCGCCGGATTTGATCTGACCGTCGGCCTGCACCTGACGGTTGGTGCGGTCGGTGTCGTCGATGGCGGTGACGCATAGGGCGTCGAATCGTTCGTCCTGGGTCTGCGAGCGCAGCCAGTCGGCGAAGGGCGAGTCGTCGCGGTAGCGCAGTTTGCCGGACAGCCAGTCGCCGTCCTGTTCTCCGGTGAGTATGTCCGCGTGCGCGCCGGTGTCGTCGTAGTGGCGTGCGGTGTCCACGAACTGCCAGGTGCGTCGGGGCATGGTGCGCGGGTCGATGGTGCTGACTTTGGCGGCGAAGCCCTGTTCGTGGCGCTTGTCGACGAGGATGGTCTGGGCGATGGGCGCGTAGGCGACGTTCATGGCGAGACGCCAGTCTTCCTCGTGTTCGTTCACGTCCATGAGTTCGGCCACGTACGGCAGTTCGGCGGGGGCGAGTCCGGTGGCGCGGCAGAGCATGGCGCGGGTTTCGTCCATCTGCTGGGAGATGCGGGTGCGCTGGGAGCGTTGCCGGTCGAAGTCGCGTTGCAGTCGTTCGAGGTCGCCGCGTGCGCCGGCCCGTGCGTTGATGGCGGCGGTGAGGGCTTCCTCGCATTCGCCGTCTCGTTTGTTGTATTCGCGTTTGAAGTTCACGGCGTTGATGCGGCGTTCGTTCCAGGACTGTTCGTTGCCGGGCAGTGTCTCGCCGATGGATGCGAACGTTTGTTCGATTCGTGTTCGGTTGGCTTGCATGTCTTCGAGGGTGCGGCGGGCCTGGTCGAGTTCGAGTTCGAGTCGGGTCAGGTTGCCGCCGTCCAGACCCTGCATCTGGCCTCGGATCATGTCGAGGCGGGTGCGCAGGTCTTCGGTTCGGCGGCGCAGCAGCTTGGCTTCCGCCTCGCTGTTCTGTTGTTCGGCGCGGTCGGCGGGCAGTTGGGCGGCGACTTCGCCGCGCATGCGGGCCAATGCCCAGTCGCGCAGCACGGCCGGCACCGTGCCGTCGACGGCCGGCTTGACCGGTTCGAAGGCGCGGGCCTTGCCGCGTGCGGCGGCGTATTCGCCGTAGGCCTGTTGGATGCCGCGCAGCGTGTCCATGCGGCGGGTCTTCTCGTCCATGGCGTGGAAGTTCTCGTCGTAACGTTCGTAGTCCTCGACCGTAGTACGGGCCAGGTCCAGGGCTTCGGGCACGCCGAGCACGCCTTGTTTGAAGATGTCGTCGAGCCGGGAGGGCGCGTCGGCGGACTGGATCTTGTGCAGCAGTCGGCAGGCGGCCTCGCTCAGGCCCATTGCGCTCCAGATGTGTGTGTGGAACGCTTCGGCGCTGGGGAATGTGAGGCAGTCGGGGTAGGTGGCTTTGAGCTGGGCTGGTGTGAACGGGGCGTCACGGTATTGGTCCATGCGCCTGGGGTCCACGGGCTTGCCCCAGACCACGTACTGGCGGCGCACGTCGCCGCGGCCGTCGCCGGGCATCAGGTAGAGGAATTTGGCGCAGGAAAGCACCTGGCCGGTGGTCTGGTTGCGATAGGTGTCCACGATGGCGCCCCACACGGGTTGCGGCGCGCCGTTCTCGTCGCGGCCGCGCAGGTAGAGCGGCTCGTCGCCGGTTTCGGTGCTGCCCACGCCGACCATGCCGCGCAGGTAGGTGTAGTCGCTGCGTTCGGAGCGGCCGGAGTTCGAGGCCTTGTTGAACGGCGTGCCGGTTGGGTACAGCAGGGAGATCTGCGCGTCGACCAGCGTGGATTTGCCGGATTCGCTGGCGCCGGCGAGCAGGGTCACCGGCAGCTTGTGGTCCGTGGAGGGGCGGAATTCGTGGTAGCCCTCATAGGAGCCCCAGTTGATGAGTCGGCGGGATTCCAGCATCCACCGGTCCGCGATCATCTGCACGTCTGTCGCCTGCATCATTCGGCTTCCTTCTCGTCATCGTCATCTTCCGTGTCGCCGTCGCCGTGTTCCACGACGTCGAGCCAGGTGTCGGCCAGTTCGCGGTCGAGCACCACGGGCACGAGCGGCGTGATCTGGTACATGGCTTCGTCGTCCAGGCGCGCCAAATACCCGTAGGTGATCATCGCGGAGACGATGGCGCCGATCTGCTTTGCCACGCCTTCCTCGTCGTTGCGGGCGGCCAGATAGCCGGCGCCGGTGGCGAGCGCGGCGCGGATCTCCTCAAAGCTGACGAGCCAGTCGGCGGGGTCGGCGTGCACGTTCTCGTATTCGAGGACGCGGATGCGCAGGAAGGCGAGCAGCGCGGCCTCCTCGCGTTTGAGGCTGACGCGGGTTTTGAGCGAGCGCAGGGTCACGTCGTCGCCGGCCACGGGCGTGGCGTACATGATGCGGTAGCGTTCGTTGATCACCAAGTCGAGCAGGTCGTTGTTCAGGGAGCGTACGACGGCGTCGCGGTTGTCGAGCACGGTGTCGTAGGTGGGCCCGCTGATATAGCGGTCGCGTTTGAGGGCGATGGCGGCCATGCGTGCCTCGGCCGGCATGTCGCCGGTGTCGCCTTCGAACAGGGCGTACGGGTTGGCGTTGTCCATATGTTCCTCGTGTTCCTCGGCCACGGTCATCCTTCCTCCACAATGATGTTCAGCTCGTCCATGTCGGCCAGCACCGGTCTAGTGATCCAGTTCCGGGGCTCGCCGTCGATCGATACGCAATGCCAGGTCGCGGTATCGCCGCGCTGCGCCGGGGCCGGCTCAGTGGCGATGTCGCTGTCGATGCCGACGCCGTCAGTGGACGGCTCGTCAGCGATGGCGCTGCCGCTTGCGGCTCCCAGCCCGCCCAGGAAGCCGACGATCTCGCTTTCGCGGCGTTCGCTTTCGGGCAGCCGGTTGAAGCTGGCGGCGATGTCCACGAGGGTTGCGTTGGACCTGTCATCGGACCTGTCAACGGTCACCGGGTTGCGCCGGATGAGGCTGACCATGCGCAGGAGTCGGGGGCCGCCGCTGTTGACCATATCCCGCAGATCGGCCACCGGAGTCGCCTGCGGGGCTTCGGCGGCGAGGTCGCTCAGGCCGGGTGCGGTGGCGCGGGTCATGGATTTGGCCGGGCGCATCGGCAATGGCGCGAACAGCGCGTCCGCGGTGGCCGTGTCGTACGGGCGCGAGGCGTCTCCCATATGGGTTTTCGCATCCGCGTTGAGGCGCGCGTACAGTCGGTTCAAGCGGGTGAGCATCGTACGGTAGCGAGTGTCGGTTTGCTGGCGCACGAGCCGGCTGATCGCCTCGTCGGAGACGCGCATCTGGCGGCGCACGGCTTCGATGCCGTCGTAGATGCGGGCCAGTTCGTTGCGGATCTGGCCGAGCAGCAGGCCGGATCCGCCGGCCAGATACGGGGTTTTGGCGATGGCGCGCAGGGCTTCGTCGATTTGCTGGCGGCCCTCGTCGGTGATGATCACCTGGAAGGCGTCCTCGAAGCGGCGGCCGCTGTCCGATTCGCTGAACGAGCGGCGGTATTCGTCGTGGTAGCGGGTCAGGTTCTCGTCCACGCTGATGTCGCCGGTCTGCATGCGCCGGCGCAAGGCGTCGCCGTTGTCCCGCTCGTCGAGCACGAGTTCGCGCAGGTCGATGGGTACGCCGCGCAGCGTGTTGTGGATCACGGCGATCACGTCCTCCACTTGGGCTTCGCTCAGCGTGGCGTGCTGCTTGCCCTGTTGGATGCGTTTGATCTCGTGCTTGCGTTCCTTGATTTCACGGTTGAGGAGTTTGATGCGCTCGCCGGGGTCGGCGGTCAGCTGCATGCGCGCGTGTTCGATTTCCATGATGATGCTGTTGGCCTGCGCGCCGGACAGGGCGCGTGATTCGTCTTCGAGCCTGCTCAGTGCCTCGATGGCGCGGTGGGCGCGGGCCGTCAAACGGTAGAGGAATCGGTGTGTGGCCGCATCATGCGAGTTGGCGAGCCAGGCGTAGTCGCCTTCGCCTTCACGGGTCAGGTCGGCGAGGATCTGATGGGCGGCCTCGGCGAAGGTCTGGTCCTCGCGCGGCGCATATTCGCCGGCGTCGGCCAGAGCGTTCAGACTTTGCGCGAACCGCTCCTCCACGGTCTCGCGCGGCAGCTCGCCGGTGAGCGGGTCGAACGTGGAACGCAGCAGCGACACGTACAGCATCGCGTTCTGGCGCAACAGCAACCGCAGGACGCCCGTCTCATACACCGGTCGCAGCCGTTCCAGCTCCCGCATCACATCGGCCACAGCATGCCTCCCTCTGTCGTGACCGCACCATACTAGCCGATAGCCGCGAACCACACCCCGCCCGCGCCACGCGTGCTCTCTCCGCCCAGCACCAATATGTCACTTTTATTGCACATGTCATCATGTGCAATAAAAGCGACATTGAGGCTGCGCACTCATGGTGATCGTTCACTCCAGCCGTCGCCCCTATTCGCCGCGCAGGGCCTCGGTCGGGGTGAGACGGGCGGCGCGGGAGGCCGGGTAGAGGCCGGCGAGGATGCCGACCAGGATGGCGGCGGCCCAGGCGAGCGGCCGGTCGGCTCATCGGCGAAGATGATGTCCGGCCGTTTGGCCAGGGCGCGGGCGATGGCCACACGCTGCTGTTCGCCGCCCGACAACTGGGCCGGCCGGTGATGCAGGCGATTCCCCAATCCGACCTGTTCCAATGCCTCGGAGGCCCGTTGCCGGCGTTCGCCGCGCGGCAGGGTCGTGTATTGCAGGCCGGTCATCACGTTCTCCAAGGCGGATACGGTGGCGATCAGATGGAACTGCTGGAACACGAAGCCGATGCGCGCGGCCCGCAGGACGCTGCGCTGCCGCTCACCCATCGCATTCACATCCCCGCCGTCGTATCGCATTATTCCCGAGGTCGGCATGTCCAGCGTGCCCAGTAATGACAACAGCGTGCTTTTGCCCGAGCCGGACGGCCCGACGATGGCCACGAGCTCGCCGCGATCGATGGCCAGCGATGTATCATGCAATATCTCCAGCACGCTCCCGTCCTTGCCTGGAAACGCCTTCATCACATGCTCCAACGTCAGCAATGCCCCATGCTCTGGGCCAGCGGGGGCAGACTCGATGTCATTCATGAGACCACCACCTTGTCTCCCGCCTTGAGGCCGTCGGACTTGGTGATTTGCACTTGCGCGTCGGACACCAGCCCGATTGACACCGGCACACGCACCAACTTGCCGCCGCGTACCGCTTCGACCGCATACGCGCTGCCGGCGCTGGCGATCAGTGCGGTCACCGGCACGATCAGCGCCTCCCCGGTCGAGGCATCGGCGTTCGGGATGATGACTTGCACGGCCGTCGGCCCGAAAGCCGCCACCTGCGACTGGTCCGGGAAGTCGATGCGCGCCGATGGCTGTGTGGCTTGCCCGTTGTCGCCGGTCTTCTGCCCGCCCTGATCGACCGAGGCGAGCGTCGTTTCGACGGTGGTGTTGTCCGGCAGCACGACCTGCGCCTTGTCTCCGGCTTTGAACATCGCCGCCTGCGTGGCGGTCAACGTGGCCTGCGCATGCAGGGTGACGCCCGTATAGCTTGCCGGGCTGACCTGCGATTGGCCGAGTTTCGCGTTCACCGCCGTGATGCGGATTGGTGCGGCTGTGGCCAGGGCCACCGTATTCGGGTCGAATGTGCCGGTGACCGCGTCGCCGGTCAGGCCGCGCGAGCGCTGCCATTGCCGGATCGCCATCGCGGCCCTCATCTCCGGCTGCGTGTACATGCTGCTGGCCGCACGCCTCGGCAAATTCGGCGGCATCACCGTCATGGGCGTGATCATCGGACGGTTCCTGTTCATCTCCGGGCATTTCGTGCTTTCGTTCATCGCCTACATCAACACCGGCACGTTCTTCATCTCGATGATCGCGATTCTGGTGTGCGCGGTTCTCGGCGGCTGGTTCGGCCAGCGCATGATGAAGAAGCATTTCATCAAGGCCGGTATCGCCTGATGAATCCTGCCCGCCGGACGCTCGATCCGCGCGCGAGACTCTTCCTTCTGCTGGTGGCGAACCTCATGCTGTTCTTCCATGTAGGGCTCGCCACGCAAATCGTCATGGTCGTGCTGTTCCTGCTACCCCTGCTGGCGGCCGCCCGATGGCGAACCGCGTTGAACTTCGGCGTGACCTATGCCGTACTCACCGCGCTGGGAATGCTCGACCCCGATGCCCTGGGACTGCCGCGGCTGCATGTGGTCTCGCGCTGGCCGTGGGCGTCACGATGATGCTGCCCTGTTTCATCACCGACTCGCATGGCTCAACGGCGTGGCCGACCGGTACGTGGTATTCGACGGCGGGCATATCGTGCAGGATTACGAGGCCGATGAATTTCTGTCCCTCTCCCCCGGCTGCGTGGCCGCCATGGGATTGCGGGCGTTGGACTTAGAACCGTATCGGCGCCGGATTGCGGCCCTGGCTTCAAGCCCGGCCGCGGATGATGGCACTTCGGCATTGCTCGGCACCCATAACCTCACCATCGGATACAAAGGCAAGGACGGCTTCACCCGCGCCATCCCGGACCTGCGGTTCCATACCGGCGAAATCACCGGGCTCATGGGCAACAACGGCTGCGGCAAGACCACGCTCGTGCACACATTGACCGGGCTCATCAAGCCTGTTTCAGGCCGCATCGAGCTCAACGGCGTGCCCGCGAAACCGCGCGACCTGACCCGCGCCGGATTCCTGGTCATGCAGGATGTCAACTATCAACTGTTCTCCGACAGCGTGCGCGAGGAACTGCTCATCGGACACATGGAGCAGGTCGGCGAACTACTGCGGCAACTGGCGAGCCAAGGCAAGGCGATTCTCGCGGTCACCCACGATGAGGAGCTCGCCGCCGGCTGGTGCGACCGCATTGTCAATCTTGGCGCCGACGATTCCGGGAGCAGCGGATCGCATGTCAGTAACCCAGATGCCAGCAGCCCCAACCCTAATGCCTTTACCAATTTCGCCACCGCATCCACCCATGAAAGGAACGCGCAATGACCGCCAGCAACGCCACGGATTCCACGGCCTTCGACATCACCGACTGGCTCGGTGAATGGGAGTCTTTCGAGCATTACATCGATTCGGATGACGCCGTCATCCAGCAGACTTGGGAAGCCGCCGAGCAGGCGGTGCACGCTAACCCGAACATGGCCCCGATGGCCGCGCGCGGCATCAGGACGTTCTGGTCGATGGCCTGTTCCACCACCAGCCCGGAGAACATCATCCATATTGGCTACTGGCGTGCGAACGATCCGGCTGCCGAATCCGGCTCCACGGACAATGCCTCGCTCGCCATCGAATGGTTCGCCGAGGACGACACCAGCCTCGACACCTACGAATACACCATCGACCATGTCATCGAGCACGGTCTCGAAGGCTCCCCCACCTTCGTGCTCCGCACCGCTGATCCAGCCGCCGAAGACAGCCCGTTCCGCTGGCTGCTGGCCATCAACCCTCTGCCTTCGCGCAAGGCGTTCGCCGAGGGCGGGCTGCTCAGCCACCTGCATTTCCAGTACGCCAACGATCTGCACACGCTCGTCGCCACGGATGAGGCCACCGGCGCCGAGACCTTGCGCAATCCGCGTTGGTACGCCGCCATGTGCTCCAACGAGGGAACCGTCGAGGACCGTTGCGCCATCATCCGTGCGTTGCACCACTTGCAGTAGATCTGGCAACATACGGCAGTATGACGGCTCCCCGCTAGTGAAACAGCATCGCTTCAGTAGCCGTGCGAGTGCAGATACTCATCATCGAAGCCGGAATAATGGCCGATCTCGTGCAACACGGTTTTGCGGATCTGTTGGCGCAGCTCGGCCTGTGTCGAGCATACGCGTTCATGCGGTCCCTTGAACAGGGTGATGGCGTCCCGGCATCACGTCGCTGCAGCCCGTAGTTCGCTTTGTGATGGGTATGCCCTCATACAGTCCGAGCAGCTCACCGCACGGATTGCTCATTGTGACCAGTTCGTGCTCATTGGGTTCGTCCGCAACGACGATGCCGACATTCTCCAGCACCCGCGCAAACCGTTCAGGCAAATCATCCAACACCTGTTCAATGGCCCGTTCAAACTCATCGTCACTGATGTGCATACACAATCCTTCACCTGTTGCTTGGCTCCCACGATAACAGACATATTCCGGGTTCCGGCTTCTTGCGGGTGCCATAACGTTGCGCGGAACGCTTCCAATCATTCATTAGGTCGATTCTTCATTCATTAGGTCATGAGGCCGCGATTGTCGGTGTTGGAATGGCACCATTCCAGTGGTGACTGTCAGAGCTCACCGACCTAATGAATGAAGAATCGACCTAATGAATGTGTCCGGTCATATCTCATTGTGAAAATGACCCGGTATTGCGGTATTCCGCAATTGCACTTCCAACGATTCTGAAGTATTCATCCAGATTCTGCGTGGTAGCGAACGTTCTTCTTGTGGCGGGAAAAGTCTTATATCCCGCGAAGGAGAGGTTGTTCCTTTTCTCGATATCTCCTTCCCATCGGTTTCGGTCATAGTGGTACCGTCCGTCGTATTCCAGAATCACATGATCATTCGGATACACCATGTCCACAACCACCTCTTTGTTCTGCAACGGGAGGTATATCGGAGCATTCACCTCCAATTCGGGTAATCCACGTTTTACCGATTCAAGGCGAAGGATGCTTTCCTGCGGCGAATCGGTGTTCTCTCTGCACAACGAGAGCGCTTTGCGAAATAATCTGATACCTGGGAATCTACCTATATCGGCGAGGAACAACGATATCTTGTCTTTCGTTGTCTGTTTCAAATGCTCATTACGGCAGGTGGCCCAATCCAAGGCAATGACCATACTTTCCACATCGACGAACTGTGCGATCTGACACAGCGCCTGTTCCACTGAAACCACGGCGATAAGATCATCAATCATCGTCTGGTCAATGCCATGACCCCAATAATGGCATTGCGTTTCGGTAAGATTCGACAATCTTTCAGCCCCGGACACCGTAACGTGCAGTTTGTTGGGGTCATAGTTGGGCTTGTAATTCAGCGTGGCCGTCATGCCAGCAAGCTGTAGCCTGGTGCCATGGCTGAAGCAAAGCTCCTGTGAAGTGCGCATCGATCTGGCACGGCATTGTTCCAGTGTTTTCTGGGCGAGGTCTCGCGCCTCATCAAGTGTGAAGAACGTGTTGTATGCATAGGACTCCATGCCATCCCCCTGATGGTTGTATCCGTGAACCGCGTTATTCACGGATACAACTCACGATGGCATAACCAACTTCTGCGCGCAACCAGCTCGGCCGAATCGGTGGATATGTGTATAACCTGCCAGCTCAGCTGTTGCGGTTGATCTCGATGTCGGTGACGGTGAGGTTGGCCTCGTTGATCAGGTTGAAGAGGATGACCTCGGCCAGCGGACCGGGCTGCATGAAGGTGTGCTGCTTGGCTTCGGAGACGTAGTCATGGCTATCACGGTAGAAGGAGGTGTCGATGCCGCCCGGATAGACGGCGACCACTTTGACGCTGGTGCCTTTGTATGCGGCCTGCAGGCTCTTGGTGTACCCCTTCTCGCCCCACTTGGTGGCGCAGTACACGCTTTCGTTCGCGTTGCCGCGCGTGGCGGCAGTGCTCATGATCTGGGCGATTTTCACGTCACGCTCGCCACAGGCCTTGAGGGTTTCCACCGTCCACAGGATCATGCCTTTGAGACCTTTGAGGCATGTGTCGACATCGGCGGCCTCATAGGCGGTGGGCACCTTGAACGAGGGCTGGCCGGCGTTGTTGATGAGCAGGTCGATGTGGCCAAGCGCGGCGATGCTCGCCACGGATTCCTTGACGAACGCTTCGTCAGTGATGTCGCCTACGAAGGCGCGGTAGGATTCGGCGGGCCACTGCGTGCTCAGCTCGGCCTGACGTTCGGCGTTGAAGTCGATGCCGGCCACCAGCCAGCCCTTGGCGATGAGTTGGCTGGCGAGCTCGTAGCCCAAACCCAGCGCGCTGCCGGTGACGATGGCGATTTTCTTACCTGTTGTGGTTGGCATGGTTGTTTCCTTTGCATGCTTGCGAGACTCCCCTCAGACCGCCTACGGCGGCCAGTTCCCCGCAGCGAGGGGAACCTAGGGTTAACCCGTTCTTTGCTGACAGCTCCCCTCAGCGAGGGGAGCCAAGAGGTAGGACTATTCTTCAGCTACGAGTTCGAGGTACGAATCATTCCAGAGGTCTTCGTCGCCGTCGGGCATGAGGAGCACGCGCTCGGGGTTGAGCGCCTCGACGGCGCCCTCATCGTGGGTGACGAGCACGATGGCGCCCTCATACTTGGCAATGGCCTTCAGAATCTCCTCACGGGAGGCGGGATCGAGGTTGTTGGTGGGCTCGTCGAGCAGCAGCACATTGGCTCGCGAGGTGACCAGCGTGGCCAAGGCCAGACGGGTCTTCTCACCGCCGGAAAGCACATGGGCCGGTTTCATCGCGTCATCGCCGGAGAACAGGAACGAGCCAAGAATGGAACGGGCCTGCGTGTTGTCGAGCTCGGGCGCCACATGCTGCAGGTTCTCCAACACGGTGGCGTTCAGATCCAAGGTGTCGTGCTCCTGCGCGAAGTAGCCGATCTTGCAGCCGTGACCGTATTCCACGGAACCGGTGTCCGGCTCCTCGATGTGGGCCAGCAGGCGCAGCGTGGTGGTCTTGCCGGCACCGTTGTAGCCGAGGATCACCACACGCGAGCCCTTGTCGATGGCCAGGTTCACGCCGGCGAACACGATGTTGGAACCGTAGGCCTTGGAGATGTCCTTGGCCATGATCGGCGTGCGGCCGCAGGGCGCGGGCTCGGGGAAACGGATGTCCGCCACCTTCTCGGCCTTCTGCGCCTCGGAGGTGTTTTCCAGCAGCTTTTCAGCACGACGCATCATGTTCTGCGCTGCCACGGCCTTGGTGGCCTTGGCGTGCAGTCGGATGCCTTGCTTCATGAGACGGTCGGCCTTCTTCTCGGCCACTTCGCGTTCGCGGCGGCGGCGCTCCTCGTCCACCACGCGCTGGTGCAGGTAGGCCTTCCAGCCGAGCGAATACATGTCGATCTGGCCGAGCTGCGCGTCCAGATGCCAGACCTTGTTCACCACTTCGTCCAGCAGTTCGGTGGAGTGGGAGATGACCAGGAAGCCGCCCTCGTACTTCTTCAAGTAGCCGCGCAGCCATTCGATGGAATCGGCATCCAAGTGGTTGGTCGGCTCGTCGAGGATCAGGGTGTCGGCATTGGAGAACAGGATGCGCGCCAGCTCGATGCGGCGGCGCTGGCCACCGGAGAGCGTGCCGAGCTGCTGCTCCATGACCTCCTGCGGCAGGCCGAGCGAGGCGGCCATGGAAATCGCCTCGGACTGGGCCGCGTATCCGCCGGCCTTGTCGAAGTCCTGCATGGCCTTGTCGTACCGGGTCATGGCCTTGCTCATCACGTCCGGATCCGGGTCGGTCATATCCTTTTCGGCCTTGCGAATGCGGCTGATGATGGTGGCGATGTCACGCGCGCTCATCATGCGGTCGAGCGCGGTCTGCGTGGGATCGGAGGCGTGCGTGTCTTGCGGCAGGTAGCCAAGCTTGCCGGAGACGCGCACCTTGCCGGCGGTGGGCAGCATGTCGCCGGTGATCACGCGGGTCAGCGTTGTCTTGCCGGCGCCGTTGCGGCCCACCAGACCGATCTTGTCTCCCTTGGCCACATGGAAGTTGGTGGGGTGAAGCAGCGTGCGCGCGCCGATCTGAATTTCAAGTCCCTGCACCTCAATAGCCATGAATAACCTACTTGCCTGTTACGAATACTGTCTCTTACCAAAGTCCGACTGTACATCATAGCGAACACCATGCCGACCGTCCCGGCCGCAGCCGTGCGCGAGGCGCGCGACGCCCATGCAATACCCACGATGTGCGCGAAGAGGCCGCCGAAGCATGATTCGCGTCGTACACTATCTGGTATTCGAATACGCTTGCGGCGCAATGCGCACGTACTGTGGAAGGGATTTCCCGCATGGAACCAAACTATCTGGTGCTGTTGGGCATCGGCATCGTGATCGCGGGCTTCGCCCTCGGATTGGATGCGATTCTGATCATTATCGTGGCGGCTGTGGTGACTGCGCTGGTCGGCGGCATTGGCGTCGACGGCTTCCTGACCACGTTGGGCACGTCGTTCGTCTCGAACCGCAGCATGGCGATTTTCATCATCGTGTTGCTGGTCACCGGCACATTGGAGCGCAACGGTCTGAAAACCGCAGCCGCGCAGCTGATCGGCAAGGTGAAGAATGCGACGCCCGGTATGGTGATCGCCCTGTATGGTGTGATGCGTCTCGTGTTCGCCGCGTTCAACGTGAGTTTCGGCGGCGTGGCCGGGTTCGTGCGTCCGGTCATTATGCCGATGGCGGTGGGTGCGATTGAAGCGTCCGGTCACGAGCCGAACGACGAGTATGTGGAAGAGCTCAAGGGCATGGCTTCCGGTATGGAGAACGTCGCATGGTTCTTTGGCCAGGTGCTGTTCGTAGGTACGGCCGGTGCGCTGCTTGTGCAGTCCACATTGAAGCCGCTGGGTTATGACGTCGAACTATTGCGCATGGCCATTATCGAGATCCCGGTCGCGGTGATTGCCGTGGCGGTCACCGCCGTCTATTACATCATCAAGGACACACGACTGCGTAAGAAGTACTACGGTGCCGAAGCCGCCGCTCAGGCCGCTACCGCTACCACCACCGGCAAGGAGGCCTGATATGTCGTTCTTCATGGACCCCAGCGTGACCGTTGGCACCAAGATCCTCGAGCTCTTCTATATTTTCATGGGTTTCATGTCCGTGTATGCGGGCGTACGCAACCTACTCGATAAAACCAACAAGGCCCGCTACGGCACTTTCGTGTTCTGGACGGCGCTCGGTATCGTCATCGCGTTCGGCCGTTGGATTCCGGCCATTGCGGACGGTGTGCTCATTATCATCATGGTCATTCCCGCCATCTTCCGCCAAGTGCGTAAGGGATCGGCGTCCGATTCGAGCGCTCCCAGCACCGCCGAAGTGGCCGCGAACTTCCAGCGCATCGGCATGCGCATCTTCATTCCCGCCCTGTGCCTGGGCGTGTTCGCCATTATCGGCGCCCTGATTCCCAGCATCAGCGCCCTGACCGGCTGCTGCATCGGTGTGATGATTGCCGCCGTGATTCTGTTCGCGTTCTCGCATGACAACAAGCCGGTCGTATTCCTCAACGATTCGGAACGCCTGTTGTCTGCCATGGGTGCGCTCTGCATGCTGCCGATGCTGCTGGCCAGTCTCGGCGCGATTTTCACAGCCGCAGGTGTCGGCGACGTGATCGCCACGCTGGTCGGCGGCATTATTCCGAAGGGCAACGTCACGCTGGGCATCATCGTATTCGGTGTGGGCATGATGCTGTTCACGATGATCATGGGCAATGCCTTCGCCGCAATTACCGTAATGACCGTGGGCATTGGCGCGCCATTCGTGCTCGCCTACGGTGCGGCCCCGGCGGTGATTGGCATTCTGGCGCTGACCTGTGGCTACTGCGGCACGCTGTGCACGCCGATGGCCGCCAACTTCAACATCGTGCCCGTCGCGATGCTCGATATGAAGGACCGCATGGGCGTGGTTAAGAAGCAGGTGCTGCCTGCATTGGTGATGATTGTGGTGCAAATCGTCTACATGCTGATCGCACAATAACCTCGTTGTCCAGATACCACAACAATCCGTGAGATAAGGAGCTAATAATGAGCAAGATTCTGGTGACCGGATTCGATCCGTTCGGCGGCGAGCCGGTTAACCCCGCATTCGAGGCAGTCAAGCTGTTGCCGGATGAAATCGCCGGTGCGACAGTGGTGAAACTGGAGATTCCGACGGTGTTCACGCGCAGTGCGACCGTGGTTGAGGAAGCCATGGTGCGCGAGCAGCCTGACTATGTGCTGTGCATTGGTCAGGCTGGTGGCCGTTCGGCTCTGACCGTGGAGAAGGTGGCCATTAATTTGGCCGAGGCGCGTATTCCCGATAATGATGGCGAGCAGCCGTTCGATATGCCGTTACGGGAGGATGGTGGCACCGCGTATTTCGCCACGTTGCCGGTCAAGGCCATGGTCAAGAACATCAATGACCACGGGATTCCCGCATTCATGTCGTATACGGCAGGCACGTATGTGTGCAACAGCATCATGTATAACGTGCTGTATCTGATTGACCACAAATTCCCCGGCGTCAAGGGCGGCTTCATTCATGTGCCGTATGCGACCGCACAGGGCGTGGGCAAGCCGAACGGCACACCGACCATGGAGATCGCGACCATGGCGCGCGGTATCGAAGCTGCCATCGAGGCCGCTGTGAGCACCGAAACCGACGCCACCGACATCATGGGCGCAACCCACTGACATACAGACAGCGATGCCCCCACTGACAACTTCTGTCAGCGGGGGCATCGCTATGCGTTGAACGTTACAGTTCGCGCAACTGGGCGGCGATCTGGATGGATTCGACGCTGGCCTCGGCCTTGTTGCGCGTCTCCTGCCATTCGGTGGCGGGCACGGAGTCGAGCACAATGCCGGCACCGGCCTGCACGCTCGCCTCATGGTCACGCAGGAACGCGGTGCGGATGGCGATGGCCATGTCCATGTTGCCGGAGAAATCGAAGTAGCCGACGGTGCCGCCGTAGATGCCGCGGTCGGCCGGTTCCAACTCGTCGATGATTTCGACTGCGCGCGGCTTAGGAGCGCCAGACAGCGTGCCGGCCGGGAACGCGGACTTGAACACATCGAATGCAGTCAGCGAGGGGTCGACCTTGCCGGTGACCGTCGAGCAGATGTGCATGATGTGGCTGAAACGCTTGATGTCCATGAGCTGCACGACTTCCACGGACTGCGGCACGCACACCTTACTCAGGTCGTTGCGAGACAGGTCGACGAGCATGATGTGCTCGCTGCGTTCCTTCGGATCGGCAAGCAGCTCCTTGGCGAATTTCTCGTCTTCCTCAGGGGTGGCGCCGCGAGGGCGAGATCCAGCAATCGGGAAGGTCATCGCGTGGCCGTTGTCCACCTTGATGAGGGTTTCCGGGCTGGAGCCGATCACGTTGAAGTCGCGGCCCTGAGCGTCGGTCAACGCCATGAAATACATGTACGGGCTCGGGTTCAGCGTGCGCAACACACGGTACACGTCGAACGGGTCAGCAGGCGAATCGATGTCGAGGCGCTGGGAGATGACCACCTGGAACACGTCGCCGTCGACGATGTGCTGCTTGGCGCGTTTGACGGCCTGCTCGTAGTGGCTCTTCTCGGTGCGGAAGCGCAGCTCGGGTTGGGCGACCGTTTCGTCCAGGATGTTGACGCGGGACTCGTCCGGAGCCGGGGTGGCGGCATCGCGCTGCATCTGGTCGAGTCGAGCGACGGCCTCGTTGTAGGCGGCGTCGGCGCGAGTGGATTTATCATCCACATTCACCGCATTGGCGATGAGCCATACCGAACCGGATACGTGGTCGACCACGGCGATATCGGTGGCCAGGGCAAGCACGGTCTCAGGCTGTCCGGTCTCGTCCGGAGCTTCGGCGCGCAGGGTCGGTTCCCAGTGGCGGATGGCATCCCAGCCGACCGTGCCGATCAGACCGCTGGTCAGGTTCGGCAGGCCTTCCACATGCGGGGCCTTCAGAGTCTTCAACGTGGCGTGAGCGACTTCGACCACGTCACCGGTGACGGGCACGCCGACCGGGACCTTGCCCAGCCAGTCGGCCTGACCGTTGTTGGAGCGCAGTTGGGCCATCGAGTTGACGCCGATGAAGCTGTAACGGCTCCACGTGCCGCCGTATTCCGCCGATTCGAGAATGAAGGTGCCGGATCGGCCGCCGGCGAGACGCTCGTAGAAGCCGACCGGGGTGAGCGAGTCGGCGAGCAGACGGCGCACGATCGGAATCACACGGTAGCCGGCGTCGGCCAGTTCGTGGAACTGTTCGCGACTGGGCCAGGTGGCGCCCCACTTCAGGTGTTTGACGCTGCATTCGCTCATATTCGCTCCTTTACCTACAAACTCGATGTCTTGCTTCATGGTACGCGGTCGCTCGGCTTCCCTCAGTCAGGAAAGCCCGTTCTACTGCTCGGCCGGGCGATGGCCTTCGACCACGGGCAGGGGGCCGCCTTCGAGGAAGCAGCTGCGCTTGCCGGTGTGGCATGCGGCGCCGACTTGGTCGACTTCGACGAGCAGTGCGTCGCCGTCGCAATCCAGGGACACGCCCTTGACGTATTGCACATGGCCGGAGGTATCACCCTTGCGCCAGTATTCCTGACGGGACCGGGACCAGAAGGTCACGCGGCCGGTGGTCAGCGTGCGGCGTAATGCCTCGTCGTTCATGTAGCCGACCATCAGCACCTCGTGTGTGTCGTACTGCTGGATGACGGCAGCGACCAGGCCCTTGGCGTCACGCTTCAGGCGTGCGGCAATACGGGGATCGAGTTCAGTGGAATTGTCGTATGTAGTGTCTGTCATACCTATCTTCCTTATGTGGACCACCCTCAGTCAGCTTCGCTGACAGCTCCCGGATTATGTGCGACATGTGCATAGCGCACTGCCACGAACAATCCACTGGATTGTTCGTCCAGCGGGAGCAAGGTGTATTCGTTTAGCGAACGGTGTAGCCGTGCTTCTTGAGTTCCGCCTTGACATCGGCGATAGTCAGGATGCCGTAATGGAATACGGATGCAGCCAGCACCGCGTCGGCACCTGCTTCGATGGCGGGAGGGAAGTCCTCGACCTTGCCGGCACCGCCGGAGGCGATGATCGGAATCTTGACTTCCTTGCGCACGGCGCGAATCATCTCGAGGTCAAAGCCTTCCTTGGTGCCGTCGGCGTCCATCGAGTTAAGCAGAATCTCGCCGGCGCCAAGCTGCTCGGCGCGCTTGACCCACCAGATGGCATCAATACCGGTGGATTTGCGGCCGCCCATCGTGGTGACCTCGAAGCCGGATTGCGTGTGTTGCTCGCCCTTTTCGCGGCGGGCATCCACGGAGAGCACCAGCACCTGGTTGCCGAAACGATCGGCCACACGGCTGATAAGCGACGGATCGTTGATGGCCGCCGTGTTGACACCGACCTTGTCTGCACCGCAGCGCAGCAGTGAGTCGACGTCCTCGGGCGTGCGTACGCCGCCGCCCACGGTCATCGGAATGAACACCTGTTCGGCGGTGCGGGAGACCACGTCAATCATCGTGTTGCGGTGGGAGCTGGATGCGGTCACATCCAGGAAGGTGATCTCGTCGGCTCCCTGACGGTAGTATTCGGCCGCCAGCTCCACCGGGTCACCCGCGTCCTTGAGGTTCTCGAAATGCACACCCTTCACCACTCGACCGGCGTCAACGTCCAGGCACGGGATGACTCGTACCGCCAACGACATGCTTCACTCCCCTGTTCGGCTTTGCATTACAGTCCTTCAGACTACCTACCGCCCGTTACATGCGCCGCACCAGTTTCTGGAATATGAGAATCCGAGCTGACGCGCCCGCTGCGCGATCTCAAGGCCGCCGGCGCCAAGGTGACGCTTGCTGCCACTACCTTGGACCCGTGTGAGACGGTGCAGCACGACCGCTACGAAGGTGAAACGCTGACCCCGGACGCGCGCCTGTCCGACGTGCAGGCTGCCGACTACGACCTGCTGGTGGTGCCCGGCGGCACCTGCAATGTGGATCGTATCCGCGTCAATGAGGGTGCGATCACGCTGGCGCAGGAGTTCGCGCACGAAGGCAAACCGATCGTCGCGATCTGCCATGGCGCGTGGCTGCTGGTCAACGCGGGTCTGGTGGCTGGCAAGACCGCCGCGCCCTGCCGCTATATCGCCGCTGATATCGAGAACGCGGGCGGTCATTACGTCGACGAGCAGCTGCACGTGGACGACGCCAACGGCTTCAAGCTCATCACGTCCCGCAAGCCCGACGATCTGGACTACTTCGTGGGCGCAATCAAGGATGCGCTGAAGTGACGGAATCGGCCGCAGGCGATTCCGTCACCGAAACTACCGCTCCTTGGCGGCCAACTGCCCGCAGGCGCCGTCAATATCCTGGCCGCGGGTGTCACGCAGTGTGGCGGTGATGCCCGCGCGGTGCAGGATCTCCAGGAACCGCTGTTCGTCTTCCGGCTTGGAGGCGGTCCACTTCGAGCCCTCGATGGGGTTGAGCGGAATCGGGTTGACGTGGGCCCAGTTGTCGCCGTAATGGTTAAGCCTCTTGGCCAGCAACTGCGCATGCTCGGCCTGGTCGTTGATGCCGCGCATCAGCGCGTATTCGATACTGACGCGGCGCTTGGAGGCCAGCCAATAATCGTGCGCGGCATCCAACACCTGCGTGGTGTTGAAACGCTTGTTCATCGGCACCAGCTCGTCACGCAGTTCGTCGCTGGGGGCATGCAGGGAAACGGCCAGACGCACGGGAATGCCTTCGGCAGTGAGCTTCTTGATGCCGGGCACCACGCCCACCGTGGATACGGTGATGTTGCGCGCGGAAATGCCGAAGCCTTCGGGAGGCATGGCGGAAATCTGTCGTACGGCGGACAGCACGGAGTTGTAGTTGCCCATCGGCTCGCCCATGCCCATGAACACGATGTTGCTCAGGCGGCCCTCTCCCTCGGCCACTTCGCCGTCACGCATCATTTTGGCGGCCACACGCACCTGTTCGATTATTTCACCGGTGGACATGTTACGGGTCAGGCCAAGCTTGCCGGTGGCGCAGAACGGGCAGCCCATGCCGCAGCCGACCTGCGAGGAAATGCACAGCGTGGTGCGGGTCGGGTATCGCATAAGCACCGATTCGATGAGGGAGCCGTCGAACAGCTTCCACAAGGTCTTGATGGTGGTGCCTTCGTCCGCCACTTGGCGGGTCACCTCGGTGATGAGCTGCGGGAAGAACGCGGCGGCGGCCTCGCTGCGCTTGGCTGCCGGAAAATCAGTGAATTCGGCGGCATTCACATCGAAATGGCCAAAGTAATGGTTGGCGAGCTGCTTGACTCGGAACTTCGGCAATCCGAGTTCGGCCGCTTTCTCGATGCGCTGCTCGGGCGTCATATCCACAAAGTGCAGCGGCGGCTTACCACGGCGGGCATGGTCCTTGGATAGCACGTCACGGAAAGCACCTGATGTGCCGCCGGGAGTAATGCCGGTTTCCGGAGTGTCAGGATGCTGTGTGGTCATGATGGGTTCGCTTCGCTCTCAATATCAGAAAATAGTCAAACATGCAATAGAAATATCAGAATCCACCATACGGCGTGCCGCATACGAATCAGATGGCCCATGTCTTAGCCCATGGCGAACGCATATTGAACGATGATTTCCCCCATATATGACATGTGGCACCGTGCGATATACACACGATGCCACATTGTTCATGCACGAGGCATGCGAATCACAGTCCGGTGACCCACAGCAAGGCGCAGGTGAACGGTGCACTCATCAAAATGGAATCCACACGATCCATCACACCGCCGTGCCCCTTGAGCAGATGGCCCATGTCTTTGATACCGATATCGCGCTTGAGCATGGAAGCACACAAATCACCGAACGTGCCCACGGCACCGATGAGAATACCCGCCACGATCGGCATCCACCAACGAGTGGCCCATTTCGAGGCATCATACGTGCATGCGAATACGGCGAACGCGCCAGCCATGGCGAAGAGCATCGAGCCGATAAGGCCCTCAACGGACTTCTTCGGCGAGATACGCGGGCTGAGCTTGTGTTTGCCGAGCCAGGCACCGGCAAACAAACCGCCCGTATCGGATAGGGCAGGAAGGAACACCAGCATGATGGCGTGTGCAATCGGATGCCCATTAAAAGTCAGTGAGATGATGATGCAGCTGGCCAACAACGGAATGTACAACACGGTAAGCACGGACACAGCCACATGGCTGAGCCGGGAATGGTGCTGCTCACCGCCCTCGTGGTTGAACGATGACTCGAGGCGGGCGCTGGCGTCCGTGCTGGAGAGTTTGCCGGCGACCGCCAGTGGGAGGCGGTTGCCGACGTTGATCTTCGCACTGGACGCGATGGCGACCAGGATGATCGACACGATGATGCTCAGGGACATCGTGATGAGATGGTACGGGGAATAATACGTGGCGATGAGGGTGAAGGACGAGCACAGCCACAGCATGATCACCGGGATATGCAGGCCCACGGTGGCGAAGTCCACCCTGAGCTCCCACAACGCCAGGATCATGAACACGACCACCAGCAACACGAACAGATCGACGCTCAGCAGCAGACACCCGACGATCAGGATGACCAGCGCCGCACCGGTGGCGATGGCCTGCGGCATGTTGCGGCCGGTCTTCTTGTTGATCTGGTCGAGCGCCTCCTCGGCCTCCTCGTGGAGTTGTTCGTTGCGTTCCATAATGCTCCGTACCAGGTCCGAATCAGACCTCCATGATCTCCTTCTGCTTGCTTTCCAGCAAGGCGTCGATCTCATCGGTGACGGACTTGGTGACCTTGTCGAGATCCTTCAGCAGACGATCGCCTTCGTCCTCGCCCATCTCGCCGTCCTTGACGGCCTTGTCGAGGGCTTCCTTGGTCTTGCGGCGAATATTGCGCACGGCCACCTTGCCGTCCTCGGCCTTGCCCTTGGCGAGCTTGACGTATTCCTTGCGGCGTTCCTCGGTGAGTTCCGGCATGGTCAGACGGATGACGTTGCCGTCACGGTTCGGGCTGACGCCGAGGTCGGAATTGCGCAGGGCCTTTTCGACGGCACCGGCCTGGGAGGCGTCGAACGGAGTGACGGACAGGGTGCGGGGCTCGGGCACGCCGATGGAGGCCACGGCCTTGATCGGGGTCGGGGCGCCGTAGTAGTCCACGGTGATGCCGTTGAGCAGGGCCGGGTTGGCGCGGCCGGTTCGGATGCCGGAGAAGTTCTCCTTGGTGTTTTCCACGGTCTTGGCCATCTGTTCCCTGGCCTGATCAATGAGGGACATGTTCACTCCTTGTATGTGATGATTGTCGATGTTGTTCGTCAGCGAACGCCCGATCCGGGACGTCCATATGCTATTCGGCCACGCGCGATTCGGCGGTGGAGACCAGCGTGCCGATCTCGTCCCCGACCAGCGCGCGGGTCACGTTGCCCGCCCCTTCGAGGCCGAAGACGCGGATGCGCTTCTTGTTGTCGCGGGCCATGGACAACGCCGAGGCGTCCATGACCGCCAGATTGTCCACGAGGGCGCGATTGTAGCTCAGGGTTTCGAAACGCTTGGCGTTCGCGTCCTTGTTCGGATCGGCGGTGTAGACGCCGTCGACGCCGTTCTTGCCCATCAGCACCTCGTCGCAATGGATTTCGAGGGAGCGCTGGATGGAGACCGTATCGGTGGAGAAATACGGCATGCCGGCACCCGCGCCGAAGATCACCACACGGCCCTTTTCGAGGTGGCGGATGGCCTTGAGCGGAATATACGGCTCGGCGACCTGTCCCATTGTGATGGCGGTCTGCACGCGGGTGGCCTGCCCCTCCTGCTCCAGGAAATCCTGCAGGGCGAGGCAGTTCATCACCGTGCCGAGCATGCCCATGTAATCGCCGCGGGAGCGGTCGATGCCGGCCTGCTGGAGTTCGGCGCCGCGGAAGAAGTTGCCGCCGCCGACAACGATGGCCACCTGCACGCCCTGCCGTACGGCCGGGACGATCTCCTCGGCGATGCGGCGGATCACATGGGTGTCGATGCCGACCTTGCCGCCACCGAACGCCTCACCGGACAGTTTGAGCAGAACCCTGCGCGGCTTGTCGCTATCAGTCATATCATGCCTTCCTCAGAACCGAACATGTGAAATTATCCGTAGACCAGCGTATCGGTTTACAACGACACCCTTGGGCAACGACACCCTCGGAACACGCCATCGACGATCCGCGGGCCCTTACGACGAAACGCCATCCGTTTGACGTGCAGACGGATGGCGTTTCGCGGAATCCTACGCTAATCGCGCGAAGTGGGCCTCGGGCTCACTCCTCTTCGCCCTTGCCGACCTCGACGCGGGCGAACGCGGTGGCGGTGCCACCGACTTCCTTGAACAGGTCGCCGACGGTCTTGGACGGATCCTTGACGAACGGCTGTTCGAGCAGCACGACTTCCTTGAAGAACGCGTTGAGACGGCCTTCGACGATCTTCGGAACGATCTTCTCGGGCTTGCCCTCGGCCAGGGATTTCTCGGTGGCCACGCGACGCTCGGACTCGACCACATCGGCCGGAACGTCCTCGCGGGTCAGCCACTTGGCTCCCATGGCGGAGATCTGCAGGGCGGCTTCGTGGGCCACGGCGGCACCGGCCTTGTCGGTGGCGATCATGGCCACGATGCTCGGCGGCATCTCGGCGGACTTCTTGTGGGCGTAGACCTCGACGTGCTCGCCGGAGATCCTGGCGAACTGGCCGACCTTGACGTGCTCGCCGAACAGGGCCGCGGCCTCTTCGACGGCGAGTTTGACGGTGGAGTCCCCGGCATTGGCCTCGAGCAGTTCGTCGGCGGAGTTGGCTTCGGCGTCCACGGCGTAGCCGAGAACTTCCTCGCTGAACTCGACGAACTTCGGGGTCTTGGCCACGAAGTCGGTTTCGGAATTCAGTTCGACGGCGTAGCCGGTCTCGCCATTGGCGGTCTCGACGACCTTGGAGGCGATGGTGCCTTCCTGGGCCTTGCGGCCTTCACGCTTGCCGGCTGCGGCGATGCCCTTGGCGCGGATGATCTCCTTGGCGCGGGCGACGTCGCCTTCGGCTTCGGTCAGAGCCTTCTTGACGTCGAGCATGCCGGCGCCGGTGTCTTCACGAACCTGCTTGATCAGTGCGGCGGTAATTGCTGCCATTGATTATTCTCCTTGAGAAATGTTGCTTACCCATGAACGATGGGAAGCGCTTATTCAGGCACTTCCCATCGTAGAGCATCACTCGGCCTTGGGGGCCTCGGCGGTTTCGCCCTCGGCGGCAGCCGGAGCGGCGGCTTCAGCCGGGGACGCGCCATCGTCG
>OCPM01000231.1_pt1 | contig 30258 bp, 22 predicted proteins | sample 1476751 | NCBI WGS metagenome assembly OCPM01 (sample SAMEA2580198, study PRJEB22360) | human gut metagenome | biome: human gut; feature: human-associated habitat; material: faeces | place: Denmark | collected 2008/2010 | reverse complement strand
GACGGTGTGTGGACCAAGCATCCTGACCAAATGAGCGTTTACGACATCGATCTGTTTCTGCGTAACAAAGAAGACCGTGAGTACTCCTGGCGCTGGCAGAAGGAATCACCAGTATGGAACGCACAGCCCGGCACCGCGCATAAGGCGCTGGTCAAGCTGGAACAAGCCGGCATGCTGACGCTGCTGGCCACGCAGAACTTCGATGCGCTGCATGAGAAGGCCGGCAACAGCGACAGCGTCATCGTGAACCTGCACGGCACCATCGGCACCTCGCATTGTATGAAGTGCCATCAGGAATATGCCACGGCGGACATCATGGCCCGTTTGGATGAAGAACCCGATCCACATTGCCATCGCAAACTGAAGTATCGTGGCGATATGCCATGCAATGGCATTATCAAAACCGATGTGGTGTATTTCGGTGAGGCGCTGCCGGACGGAGCGATGGAGAAGTCGTACAGCCTGGCAACCAAAGCCGACGAACTATGGGTAATCGGATCGACCCTTGAGGTGTACCCGGCGGCGAGCATTGTGCCGGTGGCCGCGCAGGCGGGCGTGCCCATCACCATTATGAATATGGGTCACACGCAACATGACCATCTTGCGAGCCGCTTGATTCATGAGGATATCGCCGTTGCCCTACCGAAGTTGGTGGACGAGACGATTGCGGAGAACAAGTAGCTACTGCCGGCGAAGCCGACTGAGGGGAGCTCCAGTCCGAAGCTCCCCTCAAAGAGGGGAACCAGATTATCCCACCTTGTCTCAGTCGGCTCCGCCGGCAGTGACGAACAATTCATGATTATTGTTCAGCCACCCACCTGCGTTCCGCGCTATCTCCCGCCAGCGGGAGATATTGGACATCAGTAGATGCGCTTAGGGCTAAAGCCAGCTTCGCGCAGAGCCGCAAGGATGCGGTCAATATGGTCAGGGCCGTTGGTCTCGACCGTGACGCCGAGAGACACCGCGTTGGTGTAGTGGCCGGATGCCTTGAACTGGTCGTGGTCAAGCTGAATGACGTTGGCGCGCTGCTCGGCAAGCAGGGTGGCCACCTTGACGAGCTGGCCCGGAGTATCCGGCAGCTCGACCTCGAAGTTCATGATGCGGCCGCGGGCGATCATACCTTTCTGAATCACCGCGCCCATGGTCACGGTGTCGATGTTGCCGCCGGACATGATCGGCACCACCACGTGCGGGCCGGTGGCGGCGGCGAACTTGCGCGAACGCAGGTTCAGGTGTTCCAGCGCAGCCAGCGAGACGGCGCCGGCCGCCTCGACCACCAGCTTGTGCTTCTCGAGCATGAGCAGAATCATTTCGTTGATGTCACGCTCGGTGACGGTGACCAGATCGTCCAGGAACTCGTTGATCAGAGCGAAGGGCAGGTCGCCGGGGTGCTTGACTGCAACACCTTCGGCGGAGGTGACCACATGGTCAGCCGGAGACACACGACCCGCGGCCAGCGAGTCCTTCCATGCCGGGGAGCCCTCCGGAATCGCACCGATTACGCGCACTTCAGGCTTGAATGTCTTGATGGCGAGCGCCACGCCGGCACCCAGGCCACCGCCACCGAGCGGCACGACCACGTCAGTGACGTTCGGCACGTCTTCGAGGATCTCCAGACCGATGGTGCCTTGGCCGCAGATGACTTCGTAATCGTCGAACGGCGGCACGTAAATCATGCCTTCCTTGTCGGCGAGCTCAGCAGCGTGGGCGGCGGATTCGTCGAACACATCGCCGTACAGCACCACATCGGCGCCGTAGGCCTTGGTGGCATCGACCTTCAGCGGCGGGGTGATCTGCGGCATGCAGATGGTGGCCTTCGCACCACGCTCACGGGCCGCATAGGCCACGCCCTGGGCATGGTTGCCTGCGGATGCGGTGACGATGCCACGGGCGATCTGCTCTTCGGTGAGCGATGCGATCTTGTTGTACGCGCCGCGAATCTTGAAGGAACCGGTGACCTGCAGGTTTTCCGGCTTCAGGAGAATCTCATGACCGGTCATCTCGCTCAGCACCGGAGAAGGAATGATCTCCGTGTGGCGGGCAGTGCCTTTGAGTCGTTCGGAGGCCAGCTTCAGTTCGGCTGCATGATCACGCTGCAGCGCCTTCAAAACATCCTTTTGTTCCATAGCTTTTAATTGTATGGCGCGGGGACACCGAAAACAGTGGCTTATCTCGCTAACGAGCGCTCATTTACGGTAATTCCCGTTCGTAATCAGCTTTCGAGGGGCTGATTTGGCTTCGCGGGGAGGTCTATCTCCTCTTCGAGGGGCTGCCCGATCGCGCAATGCGTGAGTATGACACATCATTTGCAGCGGTATTATGCGGTTTTCGGAGCCCGGCTATTCAGGCACCAACCCCTTGAAACGGAGATAGACCTCCCCGCGAAGCCAAATCAGCCCCTTGAAACGGAGATACCGCCTAGCAACACTTATAGGCTGACGACGACGCCCTCCCATGGTGCAAGCTCACGGCCGGCAAGAGCGGTCACAGCGTGCGCGGCGTCATACGTGCTGATCACCACGTTCGACTCGGCAAGGCCATCGGCCACTGCCAACAGTTCGGCGGATTCGCGAGGCAAATCAACAGTTCGCCCGGACATATTGACCACGACCAACAACTTCTCGTCACCGAGGGTACGAGTGAAGGCATACACATGCGCATCGTCCGCGTCGAGCAGCTGCCAGTCTCCGGCTACCACCATAGGCATGTTGTGGCGCAGAGCGATGAGCCGCTTGTAGAAGGAGTACACCGAATCCGGATCATCGAATTCGCCGGCGGCGTTGATCTCGGCATGATTCGGATTCACGGAAATCCATGGCTCGGCGGCTGCGTCAGGTGAGGTGAAACCGGCGTAGACGGAGCCATCCCACTGCATCGGTGTGCGTGAGTTGTCACGACCGCGGGCGGCGATACCGGCCATCATGGATTCGGGCGACTGCACCTTGGCCTCTTCGACCCTCTGACGGTAGGCGTTCAGGGATTCAAGGTCGCGGTACTGGTCTAGGCGCGTGAAGTGGGCGTCGGTCATGCCTAGCTCTTCGCCCTGATATATGTACGGGGTGCCGCGATGCATGTGCAGCATCAGGCCAAGTGCCTTGGCCGAACGCACACGAGATTCCTCCGAGGAGTCATCACCCCAACGAGAAACGACGCGAGGCTGGTCGTGGTTACCAGTAAACAGGCTTGCCCAGCCTGCATTCTTCACGGCCGCTTGATAACCGGCCATAATGCTCTTGAGCTTCGGCAGGTCAAGTGGCAGTGGCTTCCATTTGACGCCTTCGCAGTCAAAATCAACGTGCTCGAATAGGAAGAGCATGTCCAGCTCGCCGTTGGCGGGGTCGGTGATGTATTCGTTGCGCTGTGCGGTAACGCCGGGAGCCTCGCCCACGGTGAGGAAGCCCTCACGGCCTTCGAACACTTCACGGCGCATTTCGGCCAGGAATTCGTCTTGGCGAGGGCCGTCCGCGCAGAACGGATTCGGGTTGGAATAGCCTTCCTCACCCACGGGCAGATCGTCCAGCTCGGAACCGTACTCGCCGGGCAGCTTGCCAGACAGGTCCGTGCGCTTGGAAATCAGCGTAATCACATCCATGCGGAAGCCGTCAACGCCGCGGTCAAGCCACCAGTTCATCATGTCGTATACCGCGCGGCGCACAGCCGGATTTTCCCAGTTGAGGTCCGGCTGCTTCTTCGAGAACTGATGCAGGTAGTATTCGCCACGCTCAGGGCAATACTCCCATGCAGAACCGCCAAAGTAGGAGCCCCACTGGTTGGGCTCGGCACCGGGCTCGCCGGCAGTGGTGCCGGGACGGGCGGGACGCCACCAATACCAGTCGGCGTGCTCATCATCCTTGTTTTTGGACGCTTCAAACCAGGCGTGTTCATCGGAAGTGTGATTGACAACAAGATCCATCACGATCTTGAGCCCGCGCTTGTGGGCCTCGGCCAGCAGCTCATCCATATCATCAAGCGTGCCGAACAAGGGGTCGATGTCCTGATAGTCGGAAATATCGTAGCCATTGTCGTCTTGCGGGGACTTGTAGACCGGAGAGAGCCAGAGCACATCCACGCCGAGGTCGGCCAGATAGTCGAGCCGTGACGTAATGCCCTTGAGATCGCCGAGGCCGTCGCCGTTGGTGTCTTGGAAGGAACGCGGGTAAATCTGGTAAACGACCGCATTGGACCACCACGGATTTGGGGTGGCACCGTTGGTGCGGATGGAATCTGGAATTACTGTGCGTTGTGAAGTGGTCATCGTTGGCTCCTCCATTATTTATGGTCTACATTGCCTGTTGCTCATAGTCTAAAAAGCGCTGAATTACATTTCCATTGGGGAACTGCGTTGGTGTGCCGGAAACAAAAACTGCAAAGAGCCGGAAGGCACTGCTACGGCTCAATTCTCATAAGCTGCACATGCTATTTAGCAACATATGGGCCCTTTCGCTGTTTGTGGTGGGTGACTGTGCCGTGGGGTGATGTTGGTCGGGTAGGTTGGAGGCATGGATGCCTCACCTGTTCACCGCCGCGCTTCGGCTGCGGTCGCCTTGGAGGGTCGGGTCTGCGGACTTCCGTGACGCCGACGGCGACGGGCGGGAGCCGCACATCACGATCGGCTTCGAGCCCGGCAGAGGGTTCATGCTCCTGTTCGAGGCGTGGGTGTGGCTATATCGCCTGTGCTCGTGGATGATGCACTCGAGGCTCGAACCTATGAAGGAGCTCGCCCGCTTGTTCCGCCGCCACTTCGCCACCATAATCTACCTGACCTGCGGCAGCTCACATATTAACGGTTCTTCTGATTGCGACGCGCAAGAGCAACTTCGGGCGCGCTTGGATTGCCTGCTTGAACCCACTGGTGCGGGGATAGATGATTTAGTTGACACGCCTGCGGGAATCTGGTGGGGATTTCGCTGGCACACCGGATTTCAAGCAAACCCCGCCTCGGGAACCGCTCCGGACTTCGGCGTTGGCCCGGTTCGTATGTCAATCGATTGCCGTCTGAACCGGGACAGAATCCGCTGTCCCGGTTCGCGATTTTTGTCCTTTTTTACAAACAGGGACAAGCCAATCTCCGCAGTTCATATGCTCCGTAATACAAAATCGGCGGAATAGAGCCGATCCCGGAATCAACATGTTGTCCCGGTTTTCACATAAAACGATTGACATTCATACCGGGACAATGGAAATTGTCCCGGTTCGTGAAAATCGCCCGAAACCGCGAACCGGGACAGCGGATTCTGTCCCGGTTCGCGCGTCAAACGGTTGATATGTGGACCGGGACAAGCCAGTGGCACGGCGACACAGCAGATGCGCTCAATTGCACCGTAAGCCGTACGGTTTCGTCACTTTTTCATTCGCACAACGAGCAAAACCACATGACCTTTGTGCGCCACCGCCACATCAACCGACCGTCGCCTTTATTGTGGCGGTTTCCAGTATGGCAACAGGACAGAAAAGCCTCCTCCGGTGAAAGCCGGAGGAGGCTTGGGTGGAAGCGGACCTTTACTTCACAGAGTCCTGCAATTCAGGACTGGCCTACGGCCAGACCCAACATGACCTCGCGAGTACGCGACCTATCCGGCCGCCCGGGCCGGGAAACAGCCCACGGGGCTGTTTCCTTAATCGGCTCGTCTCGCTCGACGCGGTGAAGTAAAGCAGCGCCTGCGCTGTTTTACTTGACCGCTCCTCTCATCACACCACCGACGACCCACTTTTGGGCGAAGATGTAGACGATGAGGATCGGGGCCATGGCCATCAGGTAGCTGGAGAATGCCATCGGGTAGTTGGTGGCGAACTGCGAGCTGAAGACGTACTGAGCGAGCGGGATGGTCTGGTTCGACTGGTCGGTCAGAATGATCAACGGCAGGAGGAAGTCGTTCCAGGCCCACAGCGCGGTCAGAATGGCGATGGTGGCGTTAATCGGGCTCATCAGCGGGAAGATGATGGTCCAGAAAATGCGCCACGTGGATGCGCCATCGATGCGGGCCGCCTCTTCCAACGAGACCGGAATCGAACGGATGAAGCCCGTGGCGATGAACAGGTTCGTGCCCAAGCCGAGCACCGTGTACAGGATGATCAGGCCGACCTGGTTGTCCAGATGCAGGGAGCCCATCTGCTTCGCAATCGGCAGCATGACGACCGGGAACGGCACGAACATGGCGGCGATGAAGAAGTAGTACAGGAAGCGGAAGAAGCGCTTATCCATGTTGCGGGCCACGGCGTAGGCCACGAAGGTGTTGGTCAGCAGGGTGAGCACCACGGCGGCCACCGTGATAATCGCGGAGTTGAGCGCGGCCTTCGGGTAGTTGACCTTGGCGGAGGCGTCGGCGAAGTTATGCCACTGCCACGAGGTGGGCAGAGCGAAGGTGCCGGCTTCGGCCGGGGTCTTCAGCGCGGTGACGATGGTGAAGTAGAGCGGGATCAGAATGGTCAGGCTCAGCACTGCCACAGCGGCGGTCAGCCACCAGTTGATGCGGTGATCCCTGCGGAACTTGGCGGGCTTACCGGCTTTGGACGGAGCAACTGTTGCAGTAGTCATTTCTTATCCTCCCCTAAATCAGATTTGTTCCTGGCTGCGGGAAATGCGCAGCTGCACGAAGGCGATAATCGCCAGCACGATGAAGAAGAGCACGGCGTTCGCGGTCTGGTAGGCGTACTCGCCACCGGTCAGGCCACCCTTCCAAATGAGGTAGGTGACGGTTTCGGTGGCGGAGTTCGGGCCGCCATCGGTCAAGGCGACGACCTGATCGAAGGTACCGAGCGCGTTCTTCATGGACAGCACGAGGTTGATGGTGAAGAACGGTCCGATCAGCGGGAAGGTGATCTTCCAGAACTTCTGCCAGGCGTTGACGCCGTCGATGGCGGCGGCCTCGTAGATTTCGTCGTCGATGGTCTGCAGGCCGGCGAGGTAGATGAGTACCGAGTAGGCGATGCCCTGCCAGACGGCGAGGAAGACGATTGGGATCCAGCTGAGTTGCTCATTGGTCAACAGCGAGGTGGACAGCCACTTGATGCCCAGCGCCTTGCCGAGCTCGGGCAGCGGGTTCATGAAGATGTACTTGAACACGTAGCCGATGACCAGCACGGAGAGGGTGTAGGGGATGAAGAAGACGGCTCGGAAGCCATTCTTGAAGGCGATCTTCGAGTTCAACAGCACCGACAGGAACAGGGCGATCACATTGATCAGCACCGTGATGAGAATGGCGATGAAGAATGTGAACAGGTAGGCGTGGCCCACACGGTTGTCTTGAAAGAGAGCGATGTAGTTCTTCAGGCCGATGAACTTATAGTCGCCGTATCCCTGCGAATTGGTGAAGGAATACTTTACGCCGTCAAGAAATGGCAGGTAGAGGAAGAAAGCGAAGATGATGGCCGCCGGAACCGCCATCCAATAATAGGCGGGGTCCACTTTGCGGGTGGAGAAGGCGGAAACCTTCTTCTTGGCGGGTTTCTTGGCAGCGGACTTAGCGGCTGGAGCAGCGGTCTTAGTTGCAGTTGCGTGTGACATGATGTTCTCCTCTCCTACCGATCACTCGAAGGTCCTGGCTTGGACCTTGTCCCATTCGGTCTGCATCTGGTTCAGGAAGCGGTCGGTGTTGCCGGAGGTCACCATGGTCTGCAGGTAGCCGCCGATATTGATGGACGAAGGAATGTAGTGATCGCAGAAGTCGGCCACTCGGTTTTCCTCGAAGAACGGGCGCACGGTTTCCAGCGCCTCATTGCCGAAGTAGGTGTCCTTGAGTGGGGTGATGGCGGACTGCGCATTGGCGTAGGCGTCGAGCTGATCCTTCTGCATGAGGAATTCGACGAGTTTCATCGATTCTTCGGGGTACTTGGTGTTTGCGCCGATGGTCAGCATCACATCGTCGCCTGCGGTGAGGATCTGTTCGCTGGCGTCATCGGTGGCCGGCATCTGGGCGAAACCAAGTTCAATGTCCGGGTTGATGAGCAGGATCTGTGGAATGGCGTAGGTACCGAGCGGAATGATTGCGGCCTTGCCTTGGGCGAAGTTCTGCGTGCCCTGCTGGTAGGTGACGCCAGTATCGGCAGTGGAGTAGGTGAAGAGTTCGGATTCCTTCTCGACTGCGGTTCTCCACAGTTCCTGGAACGTGGTCTTGCCTTGCTTGAGCTCGGTGTACTTCGACTCGGGAACCAGCGTACCGGTCAGCGAGGCGAGCGGGGCCTGGGTGGTCCAGGCGTCGGCCACTGTGCCCTGCAACGGATTGATGCCGGCGTCCTTGAAGGTGTTGAGCATGTCGGTGAACTCGGCCCACGTGGTCGGCGGGTTCTCCGGGTCGAGACCTACCTTGCGGAACAGCGCCTTGTTGTAGATGTAACCGGAGGCGTTGCCGGCAAAGGGCAGCCCATACAGGCGCTTCTTGGAGGAATCGGTGGTCTGCACCAGGTTTTTGGCGATCTGCACCATGCCGGGGTTGAGGGTGTCCACGATGGGCTCATCGGTGAAGTCGTAGAAAACACCGGATGCGGCGAAGTTGCCGAAGCTGATGTCGCCGTTGAAGGTGATTACGTCCGGCACGCGGTTCTTGACGAAGCGGGTGCGTAGATCGGTCTGGGCGTTGGCGGAGTTGTTGATGTTGACCTTGATGGTCGGGTTCTGCTTTTCGAAGTCGGCGACCATGGATTTGAACTGGTCTGCAGCCTCGGACTTGAACTGGAAGAAATCCAGCGTAACGGTACCTGCGGTGCTCGATCCGCAGCCTGCCAGGCCGAAGCCGACGGCGATAGCGCACACCACAGCAGCAGTGCGCACGGCCAGACGCTTCAGTCTAGGCGTTGAATGTGGGGAATCGGACAGCATATTGTTGACTCCTTTATCTCTTTCCTTCCGGCTTCAGCGCCGGCGGCTCTTCCACTTTCAAAAGTAACGATTGCGCCATTTCATTCCCAGCGCCAGCGAGCCCGCTTGCACAAGAAACAAAAAGCGCGGTATTTTGTGATTAACGCAATAAATAATGCAAAGGGGCTTAAGCATGTCTGACGCCAATGCGATTCCGCAATGGTTTTCCGGATCCGAGCATACGCATCGCGTAGCGGCAGCCATCGCCCAATATGGGCCGATTGCGCGCACCACATTGGCACAGATGCTGGGATTGAGCCAGGGTGCGCTCTCCCGCATTACCAGCGATTTGATCTATGCCGGAGTCATCGAAGAACTGCCGGCTATGGCCGGAACTACAGGTAAGCTGCCTGAACGGTTTACTCCCAAGGAGAGCTCGGATCGTCGCGGCCGGCCGCAGACCGCATTGGTATTATGCTCGAACGCACGCACCTTCGTAGGCGTCAAAGTGCACGGCACATCCATTGTGTCGGCCGCCGTGAACGCGCATGGCGAGGTGGTTTCCGGCCGACATGAGATACCAATTGGTGCTGATCAGTCGGCAGAATATGTGACATCGTCGATAGCCACGCTGGTTCGTGAATGCTCTGATGATGTCGCCGCCACCGGCCTGCCCGCTCCCACTGCCGTGGGCGTAGCGGTCGGAGGTCACGTGATCGATGATTCCATCGTCACGTTCGCCCCATTCCTGCACTGGGAGGGCACCACAGATTTAGGCGCAATGGTGTACGAGGCCACCGGATTGCCATGCGGCGTATTCAACGATATCGATTCGCTGCTGGTGGATGCCTCCTGGTTCGGACCGGGAGTGGGCGTGGATACGTTCGCCGTAGTGACCATCGGCGTGGGCGTGGGCTATTCGCTGGCTGTGCATGGCGAACCGGTCAGTTACCCGGACAAGAGTTTTGGCCTAGTGGGGCATGTGCTCATCGACCCGGAGGGCCCGCGCTGCACCAGTGGGCATATCGGGTGTTCGCAATGCCTGACTGACGATTCGATTGCGGAACAGTATTCGGCGATCATCGGCCGCGCAGCGACCTTCGATGATTTTGCGCACGATGCCAGAGCCCATGTGCCGCAAGCCTCCCAGCTAGTGCACCGCACTTGCTTCCGATTGGGATCGCTGGTGGCCACCGTGGCGAACATCGCTATGCCGGGGCATGTGATGATTGCCGGGGAGTCCGCGTTTTTGGCCAAGCTCGGCACCGATTCGCTGCGCGACGGCATTCGTTTCTACCGTCACAGCCAGACCCAGCCGGTCAAGTTCACGATTATGGATCACGACTGGCAGCTCTGGGCCAAAGCCGCTGCCAGCCGTGTAATCGTGAAGCATATTGGGTAGGTCACTCCGCCACGACCAGCAATTACGGACTTGCCTATCGGCAAGGCTCAATCCCACCTTCGCTCAGCTGTCGCTTCGCTCAGGCCGTGGCTACTGACAGCCTACTAGGCTGTCAGCTTAACGCCACAGCCTTGAGCAATACTGCCTGCTGGGGGTGGAGGGACGGGGGACGAATGCCGTAGCGCTGCAGGGCTTCGCCGGTCAGGACTACGCCTCCCTCGTTCCACCAGCCGAGAGTGCTCTGGCCGTTGGTCAGACCGGTCAAATCCAAGCTCGGGTCAAGCGGGCTGACACGGTAGGTGCGCTCGGGGTCAAGTCCGGGCAGATGCACGGGCGCGGCCGGATAGGTCTGGCTGGTGGTCAGCTGGGTGAAGCGGTAGATGGCGGCGTCACGGTTCGGCATCACCATACCGTCCAGACGCACGGCCGGATCGTTGGAGTCAGCGTGCACGCAGGTGTCGATGGCGAACCAGTCGCGGTGCTTCTTGAATTCGGCCACCCACACGGACAGCTTGGCGAGCGCCTCGTCCGGCTCCTTCAACAGGTTCCATTCGATGCCCATGTGGCCGAAGAACGCCATGGCCATGCGCAGTTCCTGGCTGGTGGCGCGCTGGGTGGAGTGTGCGGGGCTGGCGCCCACGTGCTCGCCCATCATCGCCGGCGGCACCAGCAGCGAGGTGTAGCGCTGGATGTCCGCGCGCTCGACCGGATCCACGCAGTCGGAGACCCAGATACGATCGGCGTGCTCTAGGATGCCAAGATCCACGCGGCCGCCACCAGAGGAGCAGCTTTCGATCTCAAGGCCCGGATGTGCGGTCTTGAGGCCCTTGAAGATGTTGTAGACGGCGAGGGTCTGCGCGTGCACGGCCGGGCGGCCGGAGCGGCGGGAACCGGGCTCGGTGACGAGCTTGTTGTGGTCCCACTTGATGTAGTCGATACCAAGCTCGCCGACAAGCTGGTCCATGCAGCCGTAGATGTAGTCGAACGCATCCGGATTGGTCAGATCGAGCACCTGCTGAGTGCGGCCCTGCAGCGGCAGTCGGCCGGTGGTGGGCGAGAGAATCCAATCGGGGTGGTTGCGGGCCACGTCGGAATCGGGGTTGACCATTTCCGGCTCGAACCACAAGCCGAATTCCATACCCTTGGCGTGCACGTAGTCGGCGAGCGCCTTCAGGGACTTCGGACCATCGGGCCAGACGTCCTGCGCAATCTGCCAGTCACCGAGGCCGGAGGTGTCGTCGCGGCGGGAGCCGAACCAGCCGTCGTCCACCACGAATCGTTCCACGCCGGAGTCGGCGGCCTTGTCGGCGAGCGCCTTCAGCGTATCGAAGTTGTGGTCGAAGTACACGGCTTCCCATGTGTTGAGGATCACCGGACGGCCGTGCGAGAACAGGCGCGGGTGCAGGGAGCGCACGTAGGAGTGGAATCGGGCGGTGATCTCATTGAGGCCATCGCCATAGGAGCCGAACAGCCACGGGGTGTCGTAGGAGTTCTGGCCTTCGCCAGGGCCAGCGAGCGTCACTTCGCCGCCGAACAGGAGTTCGCCGCCGCCGATTACGCCGGTCGTGTAGGGCAGACGTTCGGCGGACAGCACGGAGTTGCCGCTCCAGCCCACGTGCACCGAATAGGCGTCGCCATGCTCGAAGCTGAAACCGGGCACGCCGGCGGTCAGGAGCAGGGATGCGTCGAAGTCAGGGCGGCCGGCGAGCTGCGGCTTTTCGAAACGGCCGACGGTCAGCGGCTGGCGCTGCGGACTGCGTTCACGTAGATGGTGACCGGTGGTGGTGAGGATTTCGCCGGCGGATTCGGGCAGCGGGAAGCCGAGCTCGATCTTGCCGATCTCGAGCGGGGCTCCGGCGTCTGCACCGAACAGGTTGGTTACGGTGGCCTTCTGACGGACCAGGCCGCCGGGGAGCAGTTCGAGGTGCCACTCGACTTCCACGCCCTGCTCCTCATCGCGCGCGGTGACTATGACGCCGGGCACGCGGACCGGACCGGTGGCACGGGCATGGCCGGCCACATCGGTGTAGCTTTCGCCGGACACGGCATCGAGGGTGGCTTCCAGCACGCCGCCGGCCTCGATGTTGGTCACGGTGAACTTGGGGAAGAGCTCGACGCCGGCGCGGCGCAGCACCACGCGCTGCTCGCCGATCCAGCTTTCGGCCTGGGTGGGCAGGATAGACGGCCAGGCGGTGTCGTCGAGCGCGCCGGACACGCGCTGCGGCTTGAGCGCATCGTACGCAGCGAGCAAGGTCTCAGGATTGCTCAGCGGACGACCCCAATGAATGATACGCGGCAGGTCATCGCCGGCAGCGACCAGACCGATTGCCACGTTGGCATCGGGCTCTGCAAGATAGATGGCGGTGAGCACGGTTCCGTCAGCGGCGGTACCGGTGAAGGTGGCGGTGTTCTGGGCCATAGTGTCTCCTTCGACGTATACGGAATGCATTGAACTACTGATTGTGATGGTAGAAGAAATGGAATATGTTGCCTTGGTGCCGCGTGTTGGATGGATGAAGTAAGTATTTGAGCGATTTACCGCCGATGAGCGAAGAACGCGCTGAGGAGAGCCTGGCAATCGGCTTCTGCCACACCGCCATACACTTCAGGGGCGTGACCAATATGGGGATCGCGCGGGATATCCCAGATTGACCCGCAAGCACCGAGCTTGGAGTCCCACGCGCCAAACACGATGGTGCCGATATGGGTTTGGATGCATGCGCCGGCGCACATCGGGCAAGGCTCAAGCGTAACAGCCAGTGTGCAATCGGAGAGATTCCACGAGCCTAATGCGCGGGCGGCCTCACGCATGGCGATGATTTCGGCATGTGCCAATGGATCGCCATCGGCCTCGCGTGTGTTGTATCCTCGCCCGATAATCTGGCCGTCGGCGTTCACCACCACTGCGCCAACCGGCACATCGCCGGCTGCCGCGGCCCTTTTGGCGAGCTCCAGCGCGCCGTGCATCGCCTCGTCATATTCCATATGCCCCATATGAACGAGTGTATGCCTTTTTCTCATATCGTCTCATGATGTGCATAATCGGCCGCAATCTTAACGTTTTTCTTCATGGTTCCCATATACTTTTGGTGGAGAAGAGATACGAGAAGGCGGCAACATGGCGGTATTTGAGCTCATCCTATGCATCATTGCGGCGGTGGTGGTGAGCTCGTTTGCCAGTCGCTTCGTGCCCAAAGTCTCCACGCCGCTGGTCCAGATTGTGCTGGGCGTGCTGGTTACGTATCTGCCGTTTTTCCCGGATGCAAAGCTCGACCCGGAACTGTTCATGGTGCTGTTTATCGCGCCATTGCTGTATTTGGAAGCCCACGAAATCGATAAGTCGGCGTTGCTGAAAACGCTGGATCTGAGCCTATCGCTGGCTATCGGACTGGCTATCGTCACGATGGCGGCGGTCGGATTCACTTTGCATGCCGTCTGGCCGTCCATCACCTTAGCCTCAGCCTTAGCACTCGGCGCGGCACTCGGCCCGACCGATGCGGTGGCCGTCAGCTCCCTCGGTAAAGAAGCCTCGCTGACGCAGCGTCAGCGCAGCGTGCTGAAAGGCGAATCACTCTTCAATGACGCTTCCGGCATCGTCGGCTTCCAGTTCGCTCTGGCCGCCGCCTTCACTGGCGAATTCGCCGTGGGGCAGGCCGCCGGCGAATTCGTGATCTCCTTCTTGGGCGGCACCTTATTTGGCCTGGTGATAGCAGCAGCGGCCAACTGGCTATTCGAGACCGTGCGATCCCTCGGTTGGGAAACCACTACCACACGTATTCTGATGGAGCTGTTCCTGCCCTTCCTGCTGTATTTGGGCGCGGAGGAATTCAATGTGTCCGGCATTCTGTCGGTGGTGGCCGCTGGCCTGTTCATCCGATTCGACCGTACCGGCGTGGGGCCGAATGTGGCACGTACGAATATCGTTTCCACTTCAGTATGGGGTGTGCTGAGTTTCTCGCTCAACGGTGCGGTGTTCATTCTGCTGGGCATGCAGCTGCCGCGCGCCATGAGGGCCAGCTGGTCTGACCCGTATATCAGCAATACCGTGCTGATCGGCATTATTCTGCTGGTCACTCTGGTGGTAATCGCGCTTCGATTCTTCTGGATTGCGGCCATGCTGCGCGTTGCGCGAGATACAATCACCGGCCAGCGCCGCAAAATGACACCCGAACGCTGGCGCTCGGCCGCAGTGATGACCTTCGGCGGCCCCAAGGGAACCATCACGCTGTCATTGATGTTCACCATCCCGTATTACATTGCCGGCGGTGCGCCGTTCCCGATGCGTGACGAGCTGATTTTCATTGCGTCAGGCGTGATCATCGTGACCTTGCTGCTGGCCAACTTCCTGTTACCGCTATTGGCCCCGAACCGTGGCAAGGATCCCAGCGCGGAAATGATTCCGGTGACCATCGATGTGTTACGCGCCACGGTGGAGGAACTGACCGGACGCATCACGCCAGAGAATCGCCGTGCGATTCTGATGGTAATCGACCAGTACACCAAGCGCATCGGGCGATTGCAGCAGCGCATCGGCGATACCGATCCTCAGGGATTCGAGCAATTGCAGATCGAAGCGCTGCATTGGGAAAAGGAATTCGTGCGCGACCGGCTTGCCGACACCAAGGCGCATCCAGCGGCGGATACGGCCACGCAAGAGCTGAACGTCGAAGCCTGCGAGCGCATGCTTGACCAGATTATGAATACGCTGCGTCACACTTCCACTGATCCTACTTCGGGGCATGCGGTATCGCAGATTCGCGGTCGCTTACGCATGTTCCAGCGGCAGATAAGCAACTACGCCAAACGCACGGTGTCCAAGATTCGCCATACCACGCCATTGGTGAGCGAGGATCGGATTTTCGCGCGCACCCGCGAACTGCAGGTCGAGGCGATTCATCATGTTATCGGCCGGCTTATTGACGAGATGGGCCAGGATACGTACAACACCGAGCATTGTTCGGCGCTGTTGCTGGATTATCGTCGCGCTGCGGCTTCATTGCAGGCACGTCCGAATATGAGCGGCACTACGGAAACCATCACGCAGGTCGAGGACGTAAAGCGCGAGAGCTACGGTATCGAACTCGGTGTGATTCAGGACATGTACGAAGCCGGCGACATCAACCGAACCCAAGCCCGCTCCCTGAGGCGCAACATCTACGTTATGCAGGTCGATGCTGATTCCGGCATCTAGTTTCCTTGGCTCCCTTCTCTGAGGGGAGCCAAGTTGGGGATTGCTATTTCCGTGTAATTCTCTTCAGTATGTGCAGTAGTGCTTGCAGTGCTCACTTCGCCCATGGGAAAACAGTCTATGACCGAGTCAGCCACAAGCGCCCTCGATGTCCGATTGCTGCGACGGCCGCGCCAACTCCAGTGATGGCGGCTGACTACAGCACGCCAGAAGTAATGTCGTTGTCAAGTAGCCACTGGCGCAAATCGGCGAACTCCTCAAGACTCACATTGTGATCCAGACCGTGGTAGCTCTTGGTTTTCAGCCACGTATGCTCTTCCAGCCAAGCGGCGGTGGCGAACAGTTCGTATTTCGGGATTACGCCATCGTTCTTGCCGTACGTATAGAACACGGGGATATCGTAATCGGCCAGGCGAGAGTCGGCGGGGGCCGTGCCGGGCACCTGACCGGGTGTGTTGAAGCCGGACAGGGAGACGACGGCCCGGTATCGCTCGGGATTGATACGCAACAAATGCACGGCGACCAGCCCACCTTGTGAAAACCCAAGCGGCACCACGTCACGGTCGGCGGGAATGTTGTCGGCCACCCATCGGTCGACTGCTGTGGCGGCGGCATACGCGTCGTAGTCACGATCATCGCCGATAGGCAGGGCATCGTGGAACCACGCGTAGTTGCCGGGGTCGGGGCTGCCCTCACGGGCCGGCGCGAGTGTCAGCGGCCCGCGCAATGCCACGAAATCGTTATATGGAGCGATGAGGCGCATGATGTCCGCCATGTCTTCTTCGCTGGATCCCCATCCATGCAGGCACAGGAACAGCGGATGCGTGGCATGCTGGTCGAAGCCGCCGCGCGAGGTGACGCTGTGTTCCACGGTGAGTGGCTCGCCAAAACGTCCGGGCACAGTGGTGGATTCGCGGCCGATCATGGGCTGGCTGGCATTCGCTTCTTTGCTCATACCAATCCAATATAGAGGTCTTGCGCGCTGTGCGGAAAACGATGGACCATGATTTCAGTCACATTGGGTAATCCGCGCCGAATCGCCTTGGGACTTTCCAGGGGATACCGGCAATCTGTCAGGCATTACCGCTGTTTGCGGCTGCGGTGATTGTCTCAAGTTCGCCGCCCCACTGCTGCTGCAGTGCGGTCATCTTGCTGCCCTCGCCGAACACCATCCAGCGTTTGCCGTTCAGCAATCGCCAATCACCTTTCGTTTGCTCATTATCAGCGTATTGGCTCAGCAGTTCGGAGATCTTGCTTTCGATAGGTGCCCGGCTGATGGCTGCGGACGATTCCGATTCAAAGGACACGAAGGCCACTCTCGGATCAGTGCACATCTGTACGGTGGTGATGCCTGGCAAACCGCCCGTATCAAGCCCCTGCCATCCTTCTTTGCACGCGCCGGCAGCTTGTTCGATGCCTTGCTCCATCTGTGCGGTATCTTCGACGGGTGCCTTGTCGTTCGACTGCTGAATCAGTCCTTCCGGGAACAATACGCCCATGGCCACGCCGATAACCAAGCAAACTATGGCGCACACCAGTGCGATGATGCCGCCCGCACCCACTCCCCCGTGAGTGGCGTACCGAGGCATGGTGACTCGCGCAGCGATGACCAGAATCAGGGTGATGCCGATAAGCACCGCCGCCGTCAACGCAATGTATCGTCCTGGCACTGCCGTCATAAAGGAAATGGCGTAAGGCGCGATTTCATGAACCGCCGAGGTGGCCGATACCACGACGGCTAGCAGTCCGCTGACAACGGCAAGTCTGCGGCACAACATCGACGTTGGGCTGCTGGCTTTTGTAGCGGCAAATCGCCGGCCGGCATTCCGCCTGGATGGGCGTCGATTCTGTGCACGACGTGAGCTGCGCGAATCGTCATACTGACCATCGCCGAAGAAATCGTAGTCCTCATCGTTGCGCGCCATCGGTGCCCCCTTCCTGCCGATTACACAGCTAGTGTACCGCTATGGCTTGGGAATGGCGGTCATTCGGGGGAATGATTCAGGGCACAAAAAAGAACCCCGGCGGTTGCCCGCCGGGGAGAGAAAGGAGAGAGAAGAAGAAAGGGGATTCAATTGTCGGGAACTGCTGCGGCTCCTGATCAGCTTTCCGCTGACATCTTTTATATAACCACTGCTTTCTGGGTCTACCTCTAAGTTTCTCTGAAAAAAACCTGAGAATACTTGCGATTGATGGACCGCGGAAGCGTGAGGAGCCTCTCATGTTTCCGCCCAAGGCGCTAGACTTGAAGGCAGTATTTATTTGCCCAAGGAGTTTTTTCACATGCTGCTGTCCGACCGCGACATTCTCGCCGCACAGTCCGCAGGTCATATCTCACTTGATCCGTGGACCCCCGAAATGGTGCAGCCCGCCTCCATCGACGTACGACTGGATCGGTACTTCCGTTTGTTCAATAACCACGCCTACACCTATGTCGATCCGGCGGAAAACCAAGGCGCACTCACCGAACAGTTCGAGGTGGCTCCCGACGAACCGTGGATTTTGCACCCCGGCGAGTTCGCACTGGGTTCCACGTGGGAATACGTCAAGTTGGACCCGTCCATTGCCGCCCGTCTGGAAGGCAAGAGCTCACTGGGCCGATTGGGTATTCTCACCCATTCGACTGCGGGCTTCATTGACCCCGGTTTCGAGGGGCATATTACGCTTGAGCTGTCTAATGTGTCGACGCTGCCGGTCAAACTATGGCCTGGCATGAAGATCGGCCAGATGTGCTTCTTCCAGCTGAGCTCGCCCGCTGAGCACCCTTATGGCTCCAAGGGCACCGGCTCGCATTATCAGGGCCAGCGGGGTCCGACGCCGAGCCGTTCCTACGAGAATTTCTACCGCGCGCACATCGACGACTGAGCGTTGCGACGTACCATTCGGCCGGCGGATGCCGGCCATTTGCTTAATCCCAAGGAGATGTCATGACCAACAGCGATGGTGGGTTCCAGTTCGACTTCCAGCAGCACGAAAAGCCGGTCAGGCCAACGGTCCCTCCGATTCCCGGGCAAGAGACGGCAGCATATGGCGCGGAGCCAGCGACACAGGCCACACCGGCTCTGCAGTTCCCGCAGTCTGTGCAGTCTGTGCAGCCGACGCAGTTTGCACAGCCCACACAGCCCGCACAGCCGACGCAGCCCATCGATCCGGCCATGACGCAACCGTTCTCGCCGCAATTCCCGGCTGCGGTTGCCGCACAAGCACCACAGCCGGCGGCAGCCACGCAGCCAGCAGTATCCGAAACACCAATCGCCGCTGCGCCCGGCCAGCAGCAATACGTTTGGGATCAGGCGACGCAAAGCTTCCGCCCGGTGGAACCGACAGCGCCGGTGACGCCAGCAGCACCAGCGGCACCGGCGACATCGCCTGTTTCGGCAGCTTCAAACGCCGCGACACAAGCGTTCCAGCCCAATCAGGCCGAGCAGCCTGCGGTAGATGCCGAGGCAACACAAGCATTCCGGCCTGATCAGGTCATGGCAACACAGCCTTTCGAAGCTCAGGCCATGCCGAATGCCGAAACCGCGGCTACACAGGCATTCCAGCCTGATTCAGCTGCGGCCACACAGGCATACGGCGCATCATCCACCGTATCCGGTGAGACCGTTGCCATGCCTGCAACGCAAGTAGCGTCTGCCGATGATGCCGCAGCCACACAGGTGTTCCAACCGGCCGCCCTGGCCGCTTCGGCACAGGCTCAGCCTGCTGTGATGCCTCCCTCCATTCCGTTGGCTCAGGTCTCCGATGAGGACGATTCCGATGGCGCCGAGCCTCGTCACGGCGGTAGCGGCAAAAAGAACTCCCTCAAAATCGTCGGCATTGCCGTAGCGGTAGTCGCCGTGATAGCGCTGGTTGTCGCCGGCCTGCTCTGGTGGCATTCCAACAGCAGTAAGGCGAGCCAAGCCGTGGCATTGGCCGAGTGCAAGGTAGCGGCCAAGCAGTACACGAATGCGCAGAAGAAACTCACCACCGCCATATCCAATGGCCAGACCAGCGCGCAAACATCCACCAGTGATGTGGCCGATGCCAATACGCTCACCACGCTGAATCAGGCGTTGCAAGACGCCGGCAACCCGGCTGACACCGCCAAGTGCGATTCCAGCCTCAACGCCACTGAGTTGAAGTCTCACATTAAAGAGCTGCAGAATGATGCCAGCGACATGGCTGACAAGACGGATGCCATCAACAATGCGATCAAGGCCGTTAACACTTCAAAGGCGACGGCCGATACCGACACACTGAAATCGAACCTGAGCTCGGCTATTTCGCAGGCGCAAGGCACGCTGGATAATTCCGCGGGCAGTGTGGCCGATGAAAACACCCGCACCGCGCTGCAAAACACCATCACCGAGGCCAATACGGTGATGAACGGGACCAGTCCGTCCGAATCCGACGTCAACAATGCGATTTCTAAACTGCAGAAGGCCGAGTCCGACGTCACCGCCTCGATGCAGGCCAAGCAGCAGGCGGACGCGGCCAGGCAGGCCCAGGAGAAGGCCGAGCAGCAAGCCCGGCAGGAGGCGCAACAACAGGCCCAGAAGAAGCCCGGCGACAACGGGACCGACAACGACAACGGCAACGGGACCGACACCAACTCCCAACACACCGGCAACTAAAATCCACGCACGCCCCACATACGGCACCGCCCATGGAGGCGGAATGGCCCGAAGCGCCGCTCTGATAGGCGACTATAGGAAACGGCGATAACCATAGGGCGTTGCGTCAACGATGCGACGGATAGATTGATTCCAACATGAAACGGATCGTCCCGCACGGACACATCCTGATTTTCAGAGAAGGGAACATCATGTCCGACATCGCATACGACTGGCTCACTTTGGGTGCGGCCGCCGTCCTATTCGCCATCCTGTCATTCCTCAAACGCAAGAAGAACGCGGGATTCACCACACGGGTGCTGCTGGCAACGGCATTCGGCGTCGTTCTCGGCATCGCATGCAAAGGCCATACCGGGTACGTCGGCGCGGTGGGTTCCATCTGGTCCAGCGTGATCACCGCGCTGGTGGTGCCGCTGCTCGTGTTCAGCATCATCTCCAGCATCACCAACCTCGGAGAATCCATCCGATTGAAGAACATCGGCGTGAAGACCGTGTTCTTCCTGCTGCTCAACACCACCACCGCCTCACTGCTCACGCTGCTTCTGGCGCAAGCGTTCCAGTTGGGGCGCGGCTTCCACTACACCTTGCCCGGCGACTACACGCCACACGACGTTCCCGCGGTCCTCGACACCATCGTGAACCTGTTCCCGCGAAACCTCGCGGACAACTGGGTCAACAACCAGGTGGTGCCCATCGTGCTGTTCGCCATCCTGACCGCACTCGCCTACAACGCCGCCGCCTCCACGGACAAAGGCCGTTCCGCGGTCGCGCCGTTCAAGACCTTTATCGACGCGGGCAACGTGGTCTTCTCCAAAGCAACCCAAATCGTGGTCGGATACACCCCGTATGCGGTGCTCGCCCTCATCGCCGAAGCGGTGAGCGGCAGTGATGCGGCCACCCTGCTGCCGCTGGTGCTCGCCTTGGCCGTCGCCTACATCGCAATCGCCCTGCAGCTGTTCCTGGTGCAGCCGCTTGTGCTCGCGACCGTGACGAGACTGAACCCGATCCGATTCTTCAAGGCGTTCTTCCCCGCCGGAGTGGTCGCGTTCACGTCGGAGAGCAGCATCGGCACGATTCCCGTCACCGTTCGCCAGCTACGCAGCGCCGGCGTTCCGGGCGACATCGCCTCGTTCGTGGCCGGACTGGGCGCCAATCTCGGCATGCCCGGATGCGCCGGCGTGTGGCCGATGCTGCTGGCGGTGTTCGCCGTCCACGCTCAGGGACTGAACTACTCTCCCGCACAGTATCTGTTCCTCGTGGTGCTCACGCTCCTGGTCTCGATCGGAACCGTGGGCGTGCCCGGCACCGCCACCATCACCGCGACCTCGTTGTTCGCCGCCGCCGGCCTGCCGATTCCATTCATCGCCATCAGCCAGCCGATCAGCCAGATCGTGGATATGGGCCGCACCGCATTGAACGTCGCCGGCGCCGCCAACACCGCGGTGATCGTCGCGCAGACCGAACATCAACTGGATGCCGACCTGTATTACGGGCGTAAGGAGTATTCCGACGAACTCGACGTCGACGGGTCCGACGCCGGTCCGGCCCCCACGCCGACGACGGCACCGGCAGTGCCCCCGCGCCTGCCGAATGCGGTGCTTCTCGCCAGCGGAGGCGACGCCTGCTGCGGCATCAGACCCGGCAAGTGATTAGTATTCAAGATTTGTCGTGCCTCCTGTTCTGTGCCCTGCATGAACAGGCACAGAACAGGAGGCATGGTTTTTCATATTCACGGCATTGGCCGTACTTCCGTCCATTCGTATACAAGATTTCGATGATGAACGACGATATGTCAACATCACAAGAACATCGCGGGGGCGTCAGGATGAGCGAGACATCCCCGCGAAAATCAGGAGAGCTTACGTGATAGAGACAGAGCCACCCCTGCGATGGCAAGAGTCACGCCTACGGCAACGATAATATCCGTCGAGATGCCGGTCGCACTCAGTTGCTTCGGTTGGCCTTGCACTTTGTGATTGGTAACCTTGTCACGGTTGCCATTCTGATCGGTGGAATCTGGCGTCGGAACCGGCACGGTGGCATCAAGCGCCACCTTCAATGCCTGCGACCACGCTGATACTTGGTCCGCTGTGTAGATCTTGCCGGTCAAACCATCAATGGCGGCATCACGTGCCATACGGAGTGCAGTTTTTGCATCCGATTCCGCCGTATCGGCACCAATGATCTCACTGGATTTATCAATCTGCTGTTGCAACACGGAGATGTCAATCCCTAATAATCCAGCTTCCAATGTCGGATCATATGTGTTGGAGAAACCTTCTCCGTAGTCACCACCAAGGACTGCTTTATTAGTCTCGTATAGGTTAGCGGCCTTCCCCACCATATCCCGCGCCTTATCCGCGGATGCGGCGTTGTCGTCAATCACCTGACGCAACGACATGCGATCAAGGTAATGGTTCGCTGCAGTCTTTGCCGTATCCAACGCCATGCCCTCGCTCTCCGCAATGGCGGTCTTGGTCCACAGCAAGTTGGACGGTACAATCCGACGCAGGTCTTCATCATAGTTGCGACCGTCTCGGTCGAGCGCGTAAACGAACATGCCGCCAAGATTATGCTCACGCACATATGACGCCACTTGATAGAAATGGCTTTCTTCATACGGCTCGGTGGCATCATACCAGCGATTGTTCATGTCCCCTTCTTCGGGGAACGTCAGGCCCGGCACAAACTCGTTGCCGATATAAGGCTGATAATCGGCGGCGGCCCTAGCGGTGCGATCGGAGGAAGAACCGTACTGCTGGTATGCCACGTAGTCAAAGCATTCCGCCACATTCTTGAACGGATTGAGATAAGATCCATTCGTGTCATAAAGGAACATCGTGGTATCCGGCTTGGCGGATTTGGGACCGATGTGTTTGGACAGTGCACGAATCACATTGTCGGAGATCTTCACATCGGCATCATTCGGGTGCGCCTCCATGTCGATATCCAGACCATCCAAGCCAACGGAGATCATGTATTTATCGATTACTTGCTTAGCATAGGCATCATAATCAGCTTCGGTCGCCTCGCTCTCGGTTTTGTTCTGCTCTTTCATGAAAGTACGAAAACCATTGACCGCCACGCCGGTGTAATCAATGCCCCGAACCAGCTTGATGCCACGCGAATGCAAGTACGGTGCATAATCAGATTTGAGCTTATCGTAGAACGGTTGCGCCTGTTCTTCCTGTCCCGATGGAACATAGCTGAATATATTGACCACGTCGACGCCGTACGGAATATCGTACATCGAAATCCAGTTATCGTCTGGAAGGTCGGTGTTGACACCCTTCATCGTGACATCACGCCACGCGCGGTAGTACACCATGAAATGGCGACCGGTCGATTGTATGGTTTCCTGTGTCGGAGAAACGGCGTCCGCATTCGCTACCGGTGCAAACGCGCATGTTGCGGCCATCGCTGCCGCTACGATGCCTGCGGTCATAGACGCCACATAACGCGGCATCATCTGTTTGATGAAAGTCATAGTTCCGCTTTCCTTACTGTTATGGTTTTGATCTTCCTCATCAATCGAGGAAAAGGCGACGCCCCGATGGCAAATCGGACCATCTTTGGCACCATTGCCGGTCGGAACTAAATCGCTTTAGTATAAGGATAGGCGCTGATCAAGACACTCTGAAACATCGGCATGTACATCTCCACGAATCCAAGCACAAGACCGCCGGAATACCCTACGAACGGCCTCCCGAACAAGAACGGCATTGTCTATTTCAGTAAATCCAGCGAATCGCTACGCTATATTTAGCCAACCAAAACAACGGTGGGCCGGACTCACGCCCGACCCACCGTTGTTTGATTGCCCGACAATCAGGCCAATACGATGATCACCGCCTTGCCATCGCACGTAGCACAATCTTGCGCAGCTCGGAGGCAATCAGCACGAACGCGGCCAGGCAGATGCACTCCACCCACGCCATCGGGCTCAACGCCACGGTGCCGAACGGGCCATTGAGGAACGGCACATAAATCACCGCAAGCTGCAGCACCACGGACAAACCAATCGCCCCCCAGAGCCACGCATTGGAGAACAATCCCACGAACGCGGACTGCAGATGCGAACGGGAGGCAAGCGCGTTGAACAACTGGGCGAACACCAGAATCGTGAAGCCCATCGTACGGGCCTCGGTCATCTGCGCCTCATGGCCGATGGCCTCCACCGAACGGTCGGTGAACAAGCCGCCGGACAAGTGCATATCCATGCCAATCAACGTAACCACCGCCATGATGACGCCGACGAAGATGATGTCGCCCCACATCGAAGCATCGATCACACGATCCGTCATCTTGCGGGGTTTGCGACCCATCACATCATCGGTCTGAGGATCGACGCCCATGGCCAACGCCGGAGCGGCATCGGTCAGCAGGTTGATCCACAACAGCTGGGTGGCGAGCAACGGCACCGTGACACCCACGGTCTCCGGCTGCCGGATACCGAGGAACCCAGCCAACACCACGCCAAGAAACACGGTGAACACTTCGCCCACATTGGAGCTCAGCAGGTAGCGCAGGAACTTGCGAATGTTGTCGAAGATCACGCGGCCCTCACGCACGGCGGCCACGATCGTGGAGAAATTATCATCCGCCAGAATCATCTTGGCGCTCTGCTTGGTCACCTCGGTGCCGGTGATGCCCATGGCCACGCCGATATCCGCGGACTTGACGGCCGGAGCGTCGTTCACGCCGTCACCGGTCATGGCCACGATATTGCCTTGCCGCTGCAAGGATTCGACGATCCTGAGCTTATGCTCGGGCGCCACACGCGCATACACGGACACTTCGGCGGTGGCCTTGTCGAACGCGGCCTCGTCGGGCAGGCGATCAAGCTGGTCGCCGGTCAACGCCTGACCGTCCTTGGCGATGATGCCAAGATCGGAGGCTATGCGGGCGGCGGTCAGCGGATGATCGCCCGTGATCATCACCGTACGGATGCCCGCACGATGGGCCTCGGCCACGGAATCACGCACCTCGGTACGCGGCGGATCGATGATGGCGACCATGCCTTTCCAGATAAGATCGGTTTCGATGGCCTCGGCCTGATCGGCGATGTCGGACACCTGGCCCGCGGCGTTGACGCTCACACCGGGAACATCGGCCAAGACGCTGGTCTCCAGCGGACGGCACGCCTCACCGAGCGTGCGATACGCCTCGGAGGAAAGACGTTCGACGGCGGCGAGAATCGACTGACGGTCGCCTTCGGTGAGTTTGCGGACCTGTCCGCCCACGCGGATACGCGAGCAGTAGCTCAACAGCACGTCCGGCGCACCCTTGGCGAACACGGTGAGATTGTCGGCATCGGCGCTGTCCTTGGCGATGATGGACATGCGCTTGCGCTCCGAAGTGAACGGGATCTCGCCCACGCGCGTGTATCGCGTGATCTTGCGATCGGCCTTGACCTTGCGGGCGGCCACGATAAGCGAGACTTCGGTGGGGTCGCCCACGATCTCCCAGCGGCCGTTCTCCTCACGCAGTTCACCGTCGTTCGCAAGCGTGCCGGCCACAAGCGTGGCGACGACCTCATCGGCCATGATCCGGGCCTGCTCGGACTCGGGATCAACGCCGCCGGCCAGTACCATACGCCCTTCGGGCGCATAGCCGGTGCCGGTGATCTGCACTTCGCCGGACGGGGTGACCACACGTTCCACGGTCATTTCATTACGGGTCAGCGTGCCGGTCTTATCCGAGCAGATCACGGAAGCGGATCCCAGGGTCTCCACCGAATGCAGTTTCTTGACGATGGCGTTGTGCGCGGCCATACGCTGCACCCCAAGCGCCAGCACCACGGTCAGAATGGCGGCCAAGCCTTCCGGCACGGCGGCCACGGCAAGTGAAACAGCCAACAGCAAGGAGTCGATCACATCCTGCGTGGTGTTGAAGCCCGCGAGCACGGCAAGTGCCACCAGCACCACGACGGCGATGACGCACACCGCGATGCCGAGGATCTTGGAGACGTAATCCATCTCCTTCTGCAACGGGGTTTTCTCGTCCTCCGTGGCGGAGAGCATGCCGGCGATCTTGCCGACCTGCGTGTTCATGCCGGTACCGGTCACGATCGCGCGGCCCGTGCCCTGGGTCACGGACGTGCCGTTGAAGATCATGTTGGAACGGTCGCCCAACGCCTTCGCCTCGGCAAGCGTGTCCGGCTTCTTGCCGACCGGCACGGATTCGCCGGTCAGCGAGGCCTCCGCGATGCGCAGACTGGCCGCATTGACCAGTCGGCCATCGGCGGAAACCGAATCGCCCTCGGCGAGAACGATGATGTCGCCGGGAACCACGTCCGTGGTATTGATGCGCACGACCCTGCCGCCGCGCAGCACCGAAGTCTGCGGGGCGGTCATCTGCGCAAGCGCCTCGACGGCCGCCTCGGCCTTGGCCTCCTGCATGTAGCCGAGCACGGCATTGACGACAAGAATCAGCATGATCACGATGGCGTCGAACGGAAGCGCCTCGCCGCCTTCCGCGCCGGGCTGCGCCTGTGAGCGCTCGATGAACCAGGCGATAACCGAAATCACGGTGGCCGCGATCAGCAGGTAGACCAGCGGATCCTGGAATTGGGCCAGGAACTTTCTCCACTTCGGCACGGGCGGGGCGCTGGCAAGCTCATTTGGACCGAACTGGGCAAGCCGACGCTTGGCCTCCTCTTCGCTCAGGCCTTGGGACAGGTCGACGTTCAGGGCTTTGGCCACATCGTCGGCGCTGGTCAGACTCGGATCGGCATCCCCCAATAGCGCTTCCTGTGCGCGCATTGCTTCCGACTCCACGACCCCGTTCGTTGCGGTCGCGGACTTTGCGGATTGATCGTTACGATCATCCATGGTGTTCTCCTTGGTATCGCCGCGGAGTAGTCAGCCTCGCGCCGGCACCGGGTTGTCTCTCCCGGGCGGCGCAGGACTGCGCGGTTATGGGCATCGACGCAATTGCAGCCGATGCGTACGATGCCATTATTCCATAACCCGGCGGCACACTGGTCAAGCCATGACGGGCGAGCTGGGCGCGGACATCGTCGAGCGGTACAACGACTCGCCCATCGCTGCGGCCGCGCTGCCCGCCCTGACCTCGGTGCGTCCGCCGTACGCGCGTATCGTCACCGAGGTCTTGCGTCTCATCGAAATCGGGCCCGGGAATCCCACGCACATCTCGTTGCCACCGGAACTCGTCGTGCGCGCCTCGAGCTCGAATCGGCTTATCTGACGGTGAGGGTGCCCACTTGCGCGCCGACGGCCACCGTACCGGAACCGGTAAGATCCAAAGCGGCGATGGTGGCCGGGTTGGTGAACACCACGATGACGTCGGTGGCTTTGCCCGCGGCCTTGACCGCATCGAGATCGACCTTCTCGATGGGATCGCCGGCTGAGACCGTCTGCCCGGCACTCACCAGCATCGTGAAAGGCGCGCCCTTGAGTTGCACGGTATCGACGCCGATATGCACCAACACCTCGACACCGCCCGGAGTGGTGATGCCCACGGCGTGTTTGGCGTCGGCCACGGTGGTCACCGTTCCGGAAACAGGGGCGACGACCAGCCCGGAGGACGGCACCACGCCGAACCCATCGCCCAGAATCTTGGCGGCGAACGTGTCGTCGGGCACTTTCTCGATGGACTCCCAGACACCATCGCATGGGGCGAGAACCGACATCGCTGCGGGGGCGGGCGCCGCCTCATCGCTGTTGTGGAACAAACCGGAGAACAATCCCATAATGACTCCTTGAAAACCAATGATGGACGATAACGGACGACTGCGTGACGCCGATCATGTCGACGTCACGCAGCCCAGTCATCATGCCATGCGCCAGACTGCCAAGCGCTAGGCTTTATGCAGCTCTTCCATGGCATCGGCCACAGCCTGCACCTGCGTGCCGACCACAACCTGGACATTCCTGTCGTCGATGACCTTCACGCCGGGCACCAGCTTGCGGATGGCGTCCACATCCACCTTGGCGGTGTCCTTGACGCCCAGACGCAGACGGGTCACGCAGTTCTCAATGTCGACGATATTGGCCTTGCCACCAAGCAGCGCATAGAGCTTCGCGGCCAGCGCGGCGTACTTGTCGCGGGAGACCGCGGCGGCCGGGGCGGCGCCGGTGTCGAGAATGCCCGCCACGGCGGCGGCGCCCTCATCGTCAACGCCATCGCCACGGCCCGGGGTCTTGAGGTCGAACTTCTTGATCATGAACGTGAACACGAAGTAGTAGATGACCGCAAAGACCAGGCCCTGCACGATAAGCATCCACGGCATATGCGCCTGCGGCACACGCAGCGAGAGGAACCAATCGATGAAGCCGGCGGAGAAGTTGAAGCCGGCGATCCACTGGAAGGATGCGGCGATGAACACCGACAGGGCGGTGAGCAGCGCGTGCACCACGTACAGCGGGAAGGCGGCGAACATGAAGGAGAACTCCAGTGGCTCGGTCACACCGGTGAGGAAGGCGGCCAGACCACCGGCGAGCATCAGGGAGCCGACGGTACGACGGTTCTCCGGCTTGGCGCAGCGGTAGATGGCAAACGCGCCCGCAGGCAAGCCGAACATCATGATCGGGAAGAAGCCGGCCTGGTACATGCCGGTGACGTACTCGCCCCACGGCTGGAATCCGCCGGTGGCCAGCACGGCCTTGGTGGTGCCGTTGAGACCACCCACACCGTTCCAGAACTTGGTGATGTCGTCAATGCCGGCAAGGTTGAACCAGAACACGTTGTTGAGGGCGTGGTGCAGACCCGTGGGGATGAGCAGACGGTTGAAGAAGGCGTAGATGCCGGCACCGACCGCACCCATGCCCATCAGGGACTCGCCGAAGGCGACCAGACCGTTGTAGACCAGCGGCCACACGAACAGCAGCACCAGGGAAATGACCGACATCAGCGCGGCGGTCAGGATCGGCACGCAGCGACGGCCGGAGAAGAAGGCCAGGAAGTCGGGCAACTTGGTCTTGCTGAAACGGTTGTACAGCGCACCGGACACGCAGCCGACCATGATGCCGAAGAACACGTTCTTGTTGCCGATGGCGCCAGGAGCAAAGGCGGCCGGCGGGTTCTCGGCGTCGAAGCCCAGGAACATGGAGGCCGAGCCCATGATCGTGGTGATGGTCATGAAACCGACCAGACCGGACAGGGCCGAGGCGCCGTCCTTGTCACGGGCCATGCCGACGGCCACGCCAACGGCGAACAGCAAGCCCAGATTGTCGAGGATCGCCGAACCCGTCTTGCACAGATAGGCGGCGATGACGTTGCCGCCACCCCAACCGCTCGGATCGATCCAATAGCCGATGCCCAGGAAGAGCGCCGCGGCGGGCAGGCAGGCGACGGGCAGCATCAGCGCGCGGCCTAGTCGCTGAATATAGGCTTTCATTTCTTTCTCCCTTCATGCGGGTTTTCCAGCGGTGGAGTACTTCTCTGTGCCCTGCTCCGCCGTCACGCGCCGACCCTCCATTGGACCGGCCGATATCCGGCGGGGCGAGTACCGCTTTCAACGGATAATAGTACGCCACAGACGTCATGCGCCGCAACTCAGCACACTGAAATCAAGGCTCGGAGAACCGTGCGCGGATTTCGGAAACCTAATCGAACATGCAAAGCGTCTGAGCCGCGGAATGCCGCCATTTTCGGTCATGTTCGTTTGTGTGGAAACAGTTCGGATGGGTGCACGGTTCTTACTGAGAATCGTCCTCTGCACCCATCGCGGCGGCCATGGCGGCGTCTCGGGAACCCTTGGTGACCCGCAGGCCCACGGTGACGCCGACCAACACCACCGTGCAGGCGATCCACAGCATCCGCCCGTCGAAGCCGCCGATTACCCAGCCGCCGATCAGCGGTGCCAATGCGATCGACACCGACCACACCACGTTATAGACGCCCTGGTACGTGCCGCGGGCGGTGGCGGGCGCCATGGCGGCGACCGTGGTGGTGGCGATGGGGAACGTGCCCAGCTCGCCCAGCGTCCACAGCACTACGGCAAGCGCGAACCCGCCCCATGAATGGGCCACGGCCTGCACCGCATAGCCGATGGCGGTCACCGCAAGGCCCATCACGAGCACACGCGAATTGCCCATGCGCGCGAACAGTTTCATGGCGGGAATCTGCAGCAGACACAGCATGCCGCCGTTGATGGTCAACAGCACCGAATAGTCGCCCAACCCCAGACCAAGGTCCGTCATGGCAATGGGCAGGCCGGAGGTGCTTTGGAAGTACACCAGGAAGTAGCCGAACATCAGCAGGGAGAAGCCGAGGAATGGAGTATCGGTGAGCA
>OCPM01000223.1_pt1 | contig 31311 bp, 23 predicted proteins | sample 1476751 | NCBI WGS metagenome assembly OCPM01 (sample SAMEA2580198, study PRJEB22360) | human gut metagenome | biome: human gut; feature: human-associated habitat; material: faeces | place: Denmark | collected 2008/2010 | reverse complement strand
GAGGGGTGTCGCGCGCGGCGCGTGAAAGCCCCCCCCGCCCCCCAGCCAATATGGGTTCGAAGACCTGCCTGATTACCATGGATATGAACAAAATCGGGCAAATGAGTTGTAACCCTGCCGTAGGTGGCATCGCCAAGGGACAAATCGTAAGAGAGATAGACGCATTAGGTGGCTACATGGGACTGGTTACAGACCGTACAGCCATACAGTTCCGTATGCTCAACCGCTCCAAAGGTCCCGCTATGTGGAGCCCCCGCGCCCAATGTGACCGCGGCAAGTTTATCTGGGCATGGCGCGAGATTCTGGAGAATACTCCCAATCTGCACATTTGGCAAGATACCGTAGAAGAACTAATCGTGGAAAACGGCGAAGCGACCGGAGTCATGACTTGCTGGGGAGTGACTTTCCATGCTAAATGTATCGTGCTCACCGCAGGAACCTTCCTGAACGGACTGATGCACATCGGGCATAAACAACTGGCAGGAGGACGCATGGCCGAACCTGCCTCCTACCATCTGACCGAATCAATCACCCGCCAGGGAATCACCGCCGGACGCATGAAGACCGGTACGCCTGTCCGCATAGACGGGCGCAGCGTACACTACGACCTGATGGAAACACAGGACGGAGAAAACGACTTCCATCGCTTTTCGTTCATGAGCGAACCGCGCAAACTGAAACAACTGCAATGCTGGACCTGCTTTACCAACGAAGAGGTACACGAGATACTACGGAAAGGTCTGCCCGACTCTCCCCTTTTCAACGGACAAATCCAAAGCATCGGACCGCGTTATTGTCCCAGTATAGAAACCAAAATCGTAACCTTCCCCGACAAGCCGCAACATCAGCTTTTCCTGGAACCCGAAGGAGAAACCACACAGGAACTTTACCTGAACGGGTTCTCTTCTTCACTGCCCATGGACATACAGTTGGCGGCATTGAAGAAAGTACCCGCATTTAAGGACTTGGTAGTCTATCGTCCGGGATACGCCATCGAATATGATTACTTCGACCCCACCCAACTGAAACATACGTTGGAATCGAAAATAATCAAGAACCTGTTCCTTGCCGGACAAGTAAACGGAACTACCGGTTACGAAGAAGCAGGCGGACAGGGAATCATTGCCGGCATCAACGCACACATCAATTGCCACGGTGGCGAACCGTTCACACTGGGACGGGACGAGGCCTACATCGGTGTCTTGATTGACGATCTGGTTACAAAAGGTGTGGACGAACCTTATCGTATGTTCACCTCCCGTGCCGAATACCGCATCCTGCTCCGACAAGACGATGCAGATATGCGCCTTACCGAACGCGCCTACAAGCTGGGACTGGTAAAACAAGACCGTTACGAACATCTTTGCAGCAAACGGGAAGCCGTGAGCCGAATCATCGACTTTGCCAAAACCTTCTCCATCAAAGCCGCATTAATCAATGATGCTTTGGAAAGTTTAGGTACTGCCCGTCTGACACACGGCTGCAAACTAATCGACCTGCTGAACCGTCCGCAGATTACTATCGAAAATATAGCCGGGCACATTCCGGCTTTCAAAGCCCTGCTGGACCAAATCACCGACCGTAAAGAAGAAGTGATTGAAGCCGCCGAAGTGCTGATCAAATACCAAGGATACATTGACCGCGAACGAATGATCGCCGACAAGATACATCGCCTGGAAGCCATCCGCATCAAAGGCAAGTTCGACTACAACTCATTGAACTCGCTCTCTACCGAAGCCCGGCAGAAACTGATGAAGATAGATCCCGAGACTTTGGCGCAAGCCAGCCGCATACCGGGCATCTCTCCTAGCGACATCAATGTCTTACTAGTCCTGCTGGGACGGTGAAACAAGGTATGTTTCACGTGAAACAAGTAATTTAATAGACTAACAATAAAATACTGGTTATGAGCAAAGAAACGCTTAAAGCAAACTTAAGAGAAATTCCAGATTTCCCCATTCCGGGAATTCTGTTTTACGATGTGACAACCCTGTTCAAAAACCCCGAATGCTTGCAGGAAATACTAGATACTCTATACGAGATGTACAAGGACAAAGGCATCACCAAAGTAGTAGGAATTGAATCGCGTGGCTTCATTATGGGTGGTGCGCTGGCGGCACGGTTAGGTGCCGGATTCGTGATGGCACGCAAGCCGGGCAAACTTCCCGCAGAAGTAGTAGAGGAAACATACGCAAAAGAGTATGGAACCGACACCATTCAGATACATAAAGACGCCATCGATGAGAACGACGTGGTTCTGCTGCACGATGATTTATTGGCTACCGGCGGAACCATGGCGGCCACTCATCGCTTGGTACAAAGATGTGGCGCCAAAAAGATTTTCATCAATTTCATTATCGAACTGGGAGGTCTGAACGGCAGAAAGGCATTCCCCGAAGATATCACGGTGGATACACTGCTTACTTTATAGTGTCACACAACATGTCCGTCAAAACGGGCCCCATCATCGTTCACAATAAAAAGAGATCTATGGAATGAGATGGACGATGAAACCGAAAGATATATATCTTCAGGCTGTAAGATATATAATGTTACAGCTTGAAGATATATAATGTTACAACCGAAAGATATAGGATGTTGCGGTTGCAACATCAACTCAAGAAACAGTTCTGCCAACCGGCAATATTCAATAAGCATGTATGGAAAAAGAAGAGATTACAACCAATGATTATCTGAAAGGAATTGTACTAAACCTGCCCGACAGCCCCGGCATTTACCAATACTTGAACTCCGAAGGAACCATTATCTACGTTGGAAAGGCAAAAAACCTGAAGCGCAGAGTCTCTTCTTATTTTAATAGAGAACACCCCAACGGCAAGACACGATTGCTGGTCAGCAAAATTGCAGATATCCGTTATATCGTGGTAAAAACAGAAGAAGACGCTCTTTTACTCGAAAACAACCTGATAAAGAAATACAAGCCACGTTACAATGTATTGCTGAAAGATGACAAGACTTACCCCTCTATTTGTGTAAGCAACGAATATTTCCCACGTATCTTCAAAACCCGGCAAGTCATCCGCAACGGGTCCTCTTATTATGGTCCGTACAGTCACATGCCCTCCATGCTTGCCGTGATGGACTTGATCAAAAAGCTCTACCCCATCCGTACCTGCAAACTCAATCTAAGTCCCGAAAACATTCGCGCCGGCAAGTTCAACGTATGTCTGGAATATCACATAAAGAACTGCAAAGGGCCCTGCATCGGGCAGCAGCCACACGAAGAATACATGAAGAATATCGGTGAAATCAAAAATATTCTGAAAGGAGATACCCAGATTGTAAGTGACCTGCTGATGGAAGAGATGCAAGCGCTTGCTGCCGAAATGAAATTTGAGGAAGCACAGAAAATAAAAGAGAAATATGACTTGATAGAAAACTATCGTTCCAAGAGCGAAGTCGTTAATTCCATCATTCATAATGTGGATGTGTTCTCCATTGAAATGGAAGAAAATTCAGCCTATATCAACTATCTGCATATCACAAACGGATGCATCAACCAAGCCTTCACCTTCGAATACAAGAAACGTCTGAACGAAACGAAAGAAGAACTTCTACAATTGGGCATTATTGAGATGCGTGAACGATATAAGAGCACTTCCCGCGAAATCATCGTACCTTTTGAACTGGATATGGAGATGAACAATGTATCCTTTACCGTTCCCCAACGAGGAGAAAAGAAGCATTTGCTGGATCTTTCCGTAATGAACGTGAAACAGTATAAAGTGGACCGCTTGAAACAGGCGGAAAAGTTGAATCCTGAACAAAGAAGCGTCCGTCTGATGAAAGAAATCCAGGAGCAGCTGCACATGAAAAAACTACCGAACCACATCGAATGTTTCGATAATTCCAATATTCAAGGCTCGGACGCGGTGGCCGCCTGCGTCGTTTTCAAAAAGGCGAAACCAAGCAAGAAGGAGTACCGGAAATACATCATCAAGACTGTGACCGGACCCGACGATTACGCCTCGATGAAAGAGGTGGTACGCCGCCGGTATAGCCGTGCCATAGAGGAAGGTTCCCCCCTGCCCGACCTCATCATTACCGACGGTGGAAAGGGGCAAATGGAAGTGGTGAGAGAAGTGATAGAGGACGAACTTCATCTGGATATCCCCATAGCCGGACTGGCCAAAGACCGCAAGCACCGTACCTCGGAATTGTTATACGGATTCCCTCCGCTGACCATCGGTGTGAAGCAAAGCACTCCCTTGTTCCATCTGTTGGAAAACATACAGAACGAGGTACACCGCTTCGCCATCACCTTCCACCGGGACAAACGAAGCAAGAGTCAGGTGGCGTCCGCTTTGGACAATATCAAGGGAATAGGCGAAAAAAGAAAGACCGCCCTGCTGAAAACATTCAAAAGCGTCAGCCGCATCAGGCAAGCCTCACTGGAAGAGATTGCAGCCGTGGTAGGTGAAGCAGCCGCTAAAAATATCAAAGAAAATCTCACAGAATAAAAGGGATTTCCTACCTTTGCATACATCTACTACAGGGACATGCTCTGCCTCGTATCAGTCCAGGCAAGAAGCCGGCAACATATTGTCCATTGTAGAAGCGGAGACATTACCGATAAACAACTAGAATTTTTCTAACAAGAAATTAAAGAATATAAATATGAGAGTAGTTATTCAACGAGTAAGCCACGCCTCTGTTACCATAGAAGGCGTATGCAAATCGGCGATAAAAGAAGGATTCATGATATTGGTTGGCATTGAAGAAGCTGATACACAAGAAGATGCCGACTGGTTATGCAAAAAAATAATAGGACTGAGAGTCTTTGACGATGAAAATGGAGTCATGAATAAATCTATCCTAGAGGTAGGAGGCAACATATTGGTGATCAGCCAATTCACACTACACGCATCTACAAAAAAAGGCAACCGTCCCTCCTATATCCGTGCTGCAAAGCACGATGTAGCCATCCCCCTCTACAATTATTTCTGCCAAGAACTGAGCATCGGTCTGGGCAAAGAAGTAGGAACCGGAGAATTCGGAGCAGACATGAAAGTTGAACTTCTGAACAACGGTCCTGTTACTATATGTATGGACACCAAAAACAAGGAATAATGACACTGGAAGAAGCACAAAAAGAAGTGGACCGCTGGATTAAAACGTATGGTGTACGTTACTTCAGCGAACTGACCAATATGGCCGTTCTGACCGAGGAAGTAGGCGAACTGGCACGTGTGATGGCACGCAAATACGGAGATCAGTCTTTCAAGCAAGGAGAGAAAGACAACCTTGCCGATGAAATGGCAGATGTACTGTGGGTCCTTATCTGTCTGGCCAACCAGACCGGAGTAAACCTGACCGAAGCCTTCCGTCAAAACTTGGAGAAGAAAACAAATAGAGATAAAGACAGACATAAAAACAATCCCAAATTATAAAGAATTATGGAACATAATCACGAATTCGAAGGTGGACATGAACATCGTCATGACCACGATCATGGACCTGAGCACAGCAAGTACGAAGAAGCACTTGCCAAGTATAACATCCGTTTGCACGATGAGGATGTAAAAGCGAAAACTGCCCTACTCATCGAAAAACATGTAGCAGAAAACAATACACCGGACGTAAAGAAATTCCTGTTCCATTGCATTGACCTAACCACTTTAAAGTGTACTGATTCAGATGAAAGTGTAATGAAATTCACCGGAAAAGTAAATGAATTTGTTGACAAGTACCCCGATCTGGACAATGTAGCCGCAATCTGTGTATATCCTAATATGGCAGAAGTAGTCAACGACACCTTGGAAGCAGATCATGTAAACATAGCCTGTGTATCGGGCGGTTTCCCCTCCTCGCAAACCTTTACCGAAGTAAAGGTAGCCGAAACAGCCATGGCTCTCCATACCGGAGCCGATGAGATAGATATCGTTATCCCGGTAGGCAAGTTCCTGAGTGGGGATTACGAAGGAATGTGTGATGAAATAGAAGAATTAAAAGCTGTATGTGGTGAGCATCACCTGAAAGTGATCTTGGAAACCGGAGCACTGGGAAGCGCATCCAACATCAAAAAAGCGTCTATTCTATCGATGTATTCCGGAGCCGATTTCATCAAAACCTCTACCGGAAAGGAAAACCCCGCCGCTACTCCTGAAGCTGCCTTGGTGATGTGCGAGGCTATCAAAGAATACTATATGACAACAGGCCGCAAAGTAGGATTCAAACCCGCCGGAGGAATTAATACCGTACACGACGCTTTGGTTTACTATACCATTGTAAAAGAAGTGTTAGGGGAAGAATGGCTGACAAACGAGTTATTCCGCTTAGGAACAAGCCGCCTGGCCAATCTGCTTCTCTCAGAAATTGTAGGTCAAGAAACCAAGTTCTTCTAAACAAAGAACTGTTTCACTATTTAAATAACAACCACATTTAAAGTGACCGGAATGAGCCTTATCTATTCCGGTTATTTTAAAGGTAAACCTTCTACCAAAGAAAGGCGTACCTCAAAAAGTTCGGGCGTGATCCTTATTGTATAAAGGACTACGCCCGAACTTTTTGAAGTACATATCTTCAACAATCGTACTATTTATCTCTTTCAATCACATAATCAATATAAGCAGTCAAAGCATCTTTTACAGCTTGACCGGCTGATTGTGGAAGTAAAGCCAACGCTTTATTACGATAATCCACCATTGCCTGCCTGGCATACTCTATCCCTCCCTTCACCTTAGTATATTCGATGAAACGGGCAATATCTTCATCCGAAGCGTCTAATGCCCGGATGCGTAGCGCCAGTTTCCGCATCTCCTCATCATCAAACATATTCAACACATACAAAGCCGGCAATGTCAGCTTCCCTTCACGCATATCGTTCCCGGTAGGTTTACCTATCTCATCAGAAGAATAATAGTCGAAAATATCATCCTTTATCTGGAAAGCAATACCAATCATTTCGCCAAACAGACGAGCATTTTTCACCATTTCATCGGATGCATGCACCGAAATAGCCCCCGCTTCCGCACTGGCAGTAAACAATGCAGCCGTCTTTTTACGAATGACATCATAATACACTTCTTCCGAGAACTCAGAAGCATTAATATTCGCCAATTGAATAATCTCGCCTTCAGATAAGTTCTGTCCCAAACAAGCCACCAAATCTACAATTGTAATCTCGCGGGTCATGGCAGAATGCTTCAGGCTGGTTGCCAGCATATAGTCGCCTACCAGAACCGACACCTTATTATTATAGATAGCATTTACCGAAGACTGCCCACGGCGCTTGTCACTCTCATCCACCACATCATCGTGCACCAGGCTGGCCGTATGGAGCAACTCCAATGAAAGAGCCGCATGAAGCGTAGAATCATTGATTTCACCGAATAATTTAGCAATCAACAACGCCAATATGGGACGCATCATCTTGCCATTTCTCTGCTTAATATAGGATAACACCTCACTAAGTAAAGAATTGGAACTTTGGAGCGAAGAGTCAAACAACCTTCTAAATTCCTCAAACTCCTTGTCAATAGGCAATTTGATTTGCTGTAATTTGTCCATGCAGGTTAATTTGTGCACAAAAGTAGTAATAAAAGACGGAATACGGTATTTTTTTGTACTTTTACAATGAAAAAACTAAAGATTTTTAAGAATGGACAAACTTTTTCTATTAGATGCTTATGCATTAATATACCGTGCGTATTACGCTTTCATCAAAAGCCCGCGTATTAACTCCAAGGGTTTCAACACTTCAGCCGTACTGGGATTTGTCAATACACTGGAAGAGGTCTTGAAGAAAGAAAATCCTACGCACATCGGTGTGGCATTTGATCCCGCCGGTCCCACCTTCCGGCACGAAGCCTATGAACAGTATAAGGCACAACGTGAAGAAACACCCGAAGTAATCCGTTTGTCCGTACCCATTATAAAGGATATTATACGGGCCTACCGTATTCCTATTCTGGAAGTACCGGGATACGAGGCCGATGACGTGATCGGTACACTGGCCACCGAAGCCGGCAAACGGGGGATCACTACTTATATGATGACACCGGACAAAGACTATGGCCAACTGGTGGGCGGAAATGTCTTCATGTACCGTCCCAAGCATACAGGCGGTTTTGAAGTGATGGGAATAGAAGAGGTAAAGGCAAAGTTCGATATCCAGTCACCCGCACAAGTCATTGATATGCTGGGACTGATGGGCGATAGTTCCGACAACATTCCCGGTTGTCCGGGCGTGGGCGAGAAAACAGCACAAAAGTTAATCGCGCAATATGGCAGCATCGAGAACCTCCTCTCCCACTCTGCCGAACTGAAAGGAGCCTTGAAGACCAAAGTGGAAACTAACCGGAAAATGATTGAGTTCTCCAAGTTTCTGGCAACTATCAAGATTGATGTCCCCATCGCTTTGAACATGGACGAACTGAAAAGAGAAGAACCGAATGAAGAGGAACTACGGAAGATTTTTGAAGAGATGGAGTTCCGTACCCTCATCGACCGCGTTTTCAACCGAGACAAGAAATCCGCCTTCGCCGGAACATACACCGATGCGACCGGAAACGACCCGCAAGGACGAAACCGTACACCGGGAGGAAGCGCCCGGCAGGGAAATACGCCGAACGGTTCGGGACAACTCTCCCTTTTCGGCGAACCAGCTTCGAACGGTGAATCACCCGCTTCCCCGTCTTCTCCTCAAGGCAATCTCTTTGCAGAATTTACCGACGGAGGGACGGAAAGTGAGAAATATTCGAATCTAGCATGTTTAGATAATTTAAAATACGACTATCAACTCGTTGATACAGAAGAGAAAAGAACTGAATTGTTACAAAACTTACTTACAAAAGAAATTTTCAGTCTAGACACAGAAACAACAGGAACCGATCCCATCACCGCAGAACTCGTGGGAATGAGCTTCAGCTATGCCGAAAATCAAGCATTTTATGTTCCTGTACCTGCCGATCGGGCTGAAGCGCAAAAAATAGTTAATGAGTTCCGGCCGGCTTTCGAAAAAGAAGGAGTATTGAAAGTAGGGCAAAATATAAAATACGATATGCTGGTACTGGGCAACTACGGAACCGAAGTGCGCGGTCCCCTGTTCGATACCATGGTGGCACATTATGTACTACAACCGGAATTGCGTCACAACATGGACTACCTTGCCGAAATCTACCTGCATTATCAGACTATCCACATCGAAGAACTGATTGGTCCTAAAGGCAAAGGTCAAAAGAATATGCGCGACCTCTCCCCCGAAGCTATCTATAAGTACGCATGCGAGGATGCTGATGTCACACTGAAATTGAAAAACATCTTGGAACAGGAATTGAAAACCAACGATGCGGAAAAACTCTTCTACGAAATAGAAATGCCCCTGGTACCCGTACTTGCTTATATGGAACGCAACGGTGTACGTGTAGACACTGAAGCCTTAAAACAGACCTCGGAACATTTCACCGCCCGCATGAACCAAATAGAAGAAGAAGTGCACCAACTGGCAGGTACGGATTTCAACATAGCTTCACCCAAACAGGTAGGTGAAGTGCTTTTTGACAAACTGCGCATCGTGGAGAAGGCCAAGAAAACCAAAACCGGACAATATGTCACCAGTGAAGAAGTATTGGAAAGTCTGCGAGGAAAACACGAAATAGTAGGCAAGATATTGGAACACCGCGGTCTGAAGAAGCTTCTCGGTACTTATATTGATGCTCTGCCCCTATTGATTAATAAAGAAACAGGTAAAATTCATACTTCGTTCAATCAAACGGTCACTGCTACCGGCCGGCTCAGTTCCAGCAACCCGAACCTTCAGAACATCCCTATCCGCAACGAAGACGGCAAGGAAATCCGTAAGGCTTTCATCCCCGATGATGGCTGCGAATTTTTCTCCGCCGACTATTCACAGATTGAGCTACGCATTATGGCACACCTTAGCGGAGATGCCAATATGATAGAGGCTTTCAAGGAAGGAGATGACATTCATGCCGCCACCGCAGCAAAAGTATATAAGATAAGTATAGACAAAGTTACCCGCGAACAACGCAGTAAAGCAAAAACAGCTAATTTCGGTATCATCTACGGCATCAGCGTATTCGGACTGGCAGAACGTATGAATGTAGACCGCAAAGAGGCAAAAGAACTAATAGACGGCTACTTCGAAACTTATCCCCAAATAAAGGAATATATGGACAAAAGCATTGACCTTGCCCGCGGACAAGGATATATTGAAACCATATTCGGCCGTAAACGATATCTTCCGGATATCAATTCCAGAAATTCGGTTGTGCGCGGATATGCCGAACGGAATGCCATCAATGCTCCTATCCAGGGAAGTGCAGCCGATATTATCAAGGTAGCTATGGTACGCATATACCAGCGCTTTCAATCTGAAAGTATAAAGTCCAAAATGATACTTCAGGTACATGATGAGTTAAATTTCAGCGTTCTACCCGAAGAAAAGGAAAAAGTACAGAAGATTGTGATTGAAGAGATGGAAAATGCCTACCGTATGCAAGTACCTTTACGCGCAGACTGCGGTTGGGGAAGCAACTGGCTTGAAGCGCATTAAAGCATACATAAACCAACTATTAGCAAGATAGATAGTACTATATGTAAAGTATTTATATCATAAAAGCTCAATGGTATTTTCCAATCCATTGAGCTTTTCATTTACCATCCCAAACATAAATGGAAAACACAAAGACAAGACAATTATAACAAATATCCCTTATGCAATTCTTAATATTTGTTTAATCAGTGACATTTTGCAAAAATATCATCATTTTCTAGTAGAAATGTTAGGAGATTCAATTTTATTTCGTACATTTGCACCGCTTTTAAAAACAATATGAAAGTAACAATCTAATATATCAATATCATGAAGAAGATCAATTTTTTGAAAGGAATGCTCGTTGTAGCAATTTTATTTATTGCTAACCTTACAGTTTTTGCAGGAAATCCGGGTGACAACCTGATTTACAATGCAGAAGAAGTAAATGGAGTAGTTGTTTCGGAAACGATTTTTAAAATGGAAGGCACCATGCTTACTAATTATATGAAACACAATTACAAGTATGACGCCAACAACCAACGTACTGAGGACGAGGCGCAAAAATGGAACAGTAACAAAAACCGCTGGGAAAATAACCTCTGCATTCGTTATACTTATGGCAATAAAAGTATGACTACTGAATATTACAAATGGAACTCTAAAAAGAAAGAATATATATTAGTACCCGAAATGACCGTAACTATGGACAAATAAATCTATTCTAACAATCTAACACTTTTCATAAAAACTCGACGAAAGGGCAGCCGTGACGGTTGCCCTTTCTGTTTCGTAACAAGCCTCCCCCTTTTCGCATATAAAAAAGCCAAATCTGACTTCAATATGAAGTCTGATACAAAAAGAATGGTTATCTTTGCAAACAAATAGATAGATAATAATCAAAAAAACAAATAGATAATGGCTTTACAATGTGGTATTGTCGGTCTTCCAAACGTAGGAAAGTCGACACTTTTTAATTGTTTATCGAATGCAAAGGCTCAAGCAGCCAACTTTCCTTTCTGTACCATCGAACCGAATGTAGGTGTCATCACCGTTCCTGATGAACGCCTGACCAAACTTGCCGAACTGGTTCATCCGGGACGTATCGTTCCCACTACTGTAGAAATTGTTGACATTGCAGGACTTGTAAAAGGGGCTAGCAAAGGTGAAGGGCTGGGAAACAAGTTTCTGGCAAATATCCGTGAAACAGATGCTATCCTGCACGTACTCCGTTGTTTTGACGATGAAAATGTAACTCATGTAGACGGTAGTGTAGATCCGGTACGTGACAAAGAAATCATTGACACCGAACTCCAGCTGAAAGATTTGGAAACCATTGAAAGCCGTATTCAAAAAGTACAAAAACAGGCACAGACGGGCGGTGACAAACAAGCAAAACAAATGTACGACATCCTTGTTAAATATAAAGACGCATTGGAACAAGGCAAATCTGCGCGTACCGTACAATTTGACAGCAAAGACGAACAAAAAATCGCAAAAGAACTGTTCTTGCTGACCAGCAAACCAGTGATGTACGTATGCAACGTGGACGAAGCAAGTGCTGCTACCGGCAATAAATATGTAGAACAAGTACGCGAAGCCGTAAAAGAAGAAAATGCAGAAATTCTGGTCGTAGCCGCCAAAACCGAAGCCGATATCGCAGAACTTGAAACCTATGAAGACCGCCAGATGTTCCTTCAGGAAGTCGGTCTGAAAGAATCAGGTGTAAACCGTCTGATCAAATCGGCTTATCACCTGCTGGAACTGGAAACCTTCATCACCGCCGGAGAAATGGAAGTAAAAGCCTGGACCTATCGTAAAGGATGGAAAGCCCCCCAATGTGCAGGAGTCATCCACACCGATTTCGAGAAAGGATTTATCCGTGCCGAGGTAATCAAGTACGAAGACTACATTAAATATGGTTCGGAAGCCGCCGTGAAAGAGGCTGGAAAAATGGGCGTGGAAGGTAAAGAATACATAGTACAGGACGGTGACATCATGCACTTCCGTTTCAATGTATAAGGTAAATCAAAACGCAAAAGACTTGTCATGCCATGCAATGCATGAAAGAACATCAGGAAACCAGCAAAACTGATGGCAGACCGATAAGTCAGTGTTTTGTTTCCTAAAACAAAATACAACTAACATGGAAAAATATTTAATCGTGGGAACCGGCGGCGTTGGAGGAAGCATCGCCGGTTTCCTTGCTTTAGCAGGAAAAGACGTAACATGCATTGCCCGTGGCAAGCATCTGGAAGCCATTCGTGAAAAAGGGCTTCACCTTAGATCAGACTTAAAAGGTAATCACTTTCTACCTATACAAGCCTGCACAGCCGAGGAATACAACGAGAAGGCCAACGTAATTTTTGTATGCGTGAAGGGCTATTCCCTGGATTCCATCAAAGATCTGTTGGAAAAAGCCTCGGATAAAGATACCTTGATTATCCCCATCCTGAATGTTTACGGTACAGGTCCCCGCATCGGGCAACTCGTTCCACATGTAACAGTACTGGACGGATGCATCTACATCGTAGGTTTCGTTTCCGGACCGGGTGAAATCACACAAATGGGCAAAATATTCCGGCTGGTTTTCGGTGCACGTCCCCAACAGGGTGTGGCTCCGGAACGTCTGGAAACCATTGCCGATGTACTAAGAAAAGCAGGGATCAAAGCCGATATTTCGGATGATATCAATCGCGACACCTTCATCAAATGGTCATTCATCTCAGCTATGGCCTGCACAGGTGCCTACCATGATGTCCCGATGGGTCCTCTGCAACATCCCGGAGCAGAACGCGACACTTTCATCGGTCTGTCCAAGGAAAGTTCTGAAATAGGCCGCAAAATGGGAATTACCTATGCGGAAGACCCGATAGAATACAACTTAAAAGTGATTGACAAATTAGACCCGGACAGTACCGCATCCATGCAAAAAGATATAGCCAAAGGACATGAGTCCGAAATACAAGGACTATTGTTTGATATGATCGCACTGGGCGAAAAGATGGATGTGGATATGCCCACTTACCGCAAAGTTGCACAAAAATTCAAGATATGAATACACTGTCAGCCATTCTTTGGAATCCCGATATAGAAATCTTTTCCATTTTCGGCATTTCCATCCGTTATTACTCCGTATTGTTCGTTACAGGGCTTTCATTGGCTTACTGGGTGATATACAAACTCTACCAAGACCAAAAAATTCCTTACGAAAAATTTGATTCCCTGTTCGTTTACTGCCTGCTGGGTATTGTTATCGGTGCTCGCCTGGGACATTGTCTGTTCTATGAGCCAGGCTATTGGCTCTCCCACCCTGTAGAAATGCTGTTGCCCGTCAAGATTACCGATTCTGGGATAAAATGGACCGGTTATCAAGGTCTTGCCAGCCATGGAGGAACCATCGGACTAATGCTCGCCTTATGGATCTATTCACGCCGTGTAAAATTGAAGTTCCTGACTGTACTAGACAATATAGCCATCGCCACCCCGCTGGCAGGTTGTTTTATCCGTTTAGGTAACCTGATGAATGGTGAAATAGTAGGTACGGTAACTCATGTTCCTTGGGCGTTCATTTTTCCGCACGAAGATATGCAACCCCGCCATCCGGCACAACTCTACGAAGCCATCGCCTATCTTCTGATTTTTATCATAGGCTTGCGGTTGTATAAAAAGTACAAAACCACGCTATACCCCGGTTTCTATTTCGGCTACTGCCTCACTACCATATTCACCTTCCGCTTCCTTGTGGAGTTTATAAAAGCCAGCCAGGAAGCCTTTGAAGACAGTATGATGCTGAACATGGGGCAATGGCTCAGCATTCCGTTCATACTGCTGGGAGCGCACTTCATGTACCATTCTTTTAAACCCGTAAAATAAATGAAACATATAATAGATATTGAAACCTGGGAACGCCGGGACAATTATAATTTTTTCCGCAACTTCCATAATTCATGGATATCCATTACCAGTGAAGTGGATTGCACTGAAGCATTTCCAGCTGCAAAAGCCGCCAAGCGCTCTTTTTTCCTGTATTACCTGTATGCTGTGCTACGTGCTGCCAATGAAGTGAAAGAATTCCGTTTCCGTACAGATAAAAACGGACAGGTGGTCTATCACGATCAGGTGGACATCATATCACCTATCGCTGTACCCGGCAAGACTTTCTACACAGTCCGCATCCCTTACCATGCAGATTTTGAACGGTTTTATGCCGAAGCATATCACATCGTCCATAACATCCCCGAAGAGGGTGACCCGTATGGAGCCGAAAAAGTCATTACAGAACAGGGAGATTTTGATATTATCCAACTGAGTGCCACGCCTCAGCTTTATTTCACTTCACTCACCTATACACAAATGGCTCCCGACCATCCATTAGACTATCCGCTGATGAATGCCGGCAAAGTAGTGCCACGCGAAGGAAGACTGGTAATGCCCATCGCTTTCACTGTAAACCATGCTTTTGTGGACGGAGCGCACATAGGACAACTCTTTCAGAAAATAGAGGAGATATTGAAAGAGCTGGCTCAATAAATAGAGGGGTCTCAAAAGGCATAAAGATCCCTGTCGGACACGTATGTATGCATTTCCCTACATATACGTTCACATATATCCATAAAAGAATAAATAACCAGAAAAAGAAGACAATCTGTCAAAATGCCGATGCACGAGAATACGATGAAAATACACAAACTGTATCCTTTAAAACAGGACACCCTCATACACCGGCATTATCATTTTGACAGATTGCCAGTTTAATTAAATCAGTTTAGAAACGATAGCCTACGGAGAACTGGAAAGTTGAATTCCGCAAACCATTTTGTGCCTGTATCTTTTTTATTCCGACCCTATAATCAAAACTTATCGTATAATGATCGGCAATAACAGCCTTCATTCCAACAATGCCCCCATAATCCCAACGGCGGAAAGCCTGAAGATTACCACTATTATTGGGCTCCCCGGCTTTATAGGAAAAACCATCCAAGGGCTTCCATTTTGCAGGCTCGGTAGTTATATTATCCCCCTCTTGGTGAATAACATCCAAAGAACAGTTTCCAGCACCAAATCCGTAAGAAGCATAAACTCCAACCGACGGAATGAGGCTGAGTTTATCCGAAACCCGAATATTATATCCCATTTTTAACGGCAAAATCAGATTATTCATCTTTATCTCTGTCTTAGGAAAATAAGTAACCATGTGATCCATCATTTTCATGGTACTTCTATTCTGCAACCAAGACAAACCGGACATTAACATCCAATGCTTTCCTATCTCGTAGTCCACAGTCACCCCCAATTGAAAGCCGGGCTTCATTCCACCTACCTGTTCGGCTTTATATCCGTCAGAACCGGAAACCAGATAATGAGACAGGTTCATTCCACCTTCCACACCAACTTTTACCTGTGCAGACAAAGGCAATACACACATGGCAGCCAACACCACCACTACAATCATTTTAGTCTTCATACTTATTTTTTTATTTGATGTTGCAAAATTAGAAAGAAGATATAAGCATAAAGCTCTATCCATATAACATCCACTCACCTATACAACACTAAAAATCAACCATATAACATATTTTATCATAACATGAGCAATAAAATAAGATTCAGATATGAACTTCACATTATCAATAACCTTAGATTATCAACTAAAATATTATCATACAGCCTTAATTGGAATTACTTAAAAACTTAAATTTATCTGAGTCGAGTAAGCACTTCCTTTATCACACTTAGGAAGTACAGCTGTTTTTTCAAATGCGTTATTCATAACTACACCTTTTCATTACCATCCTTATCTAGCATAGTAATGTCAGCATCATCTAATGAAAATTGAAATGTGAGATACAAGCAGTCATTTATATCTTCGGCTTGTACTGAAAAAATAAAAGGAATTCTAGTAGCCACCTTTTCATAAACTTTGCAAACTGCATGAGGCTTCTTTTGGTGATGCTCCGAAGCAAAAACTCCCAAACTCAAGGAAACTAAAAATAACATCAATAATAACTTTGCTTTCATACTTCTTTTTGTTTAAAAATGATGCCGCAAAGTTAGAGGGAAAGGAAAGAACGTACAACTATTTGCTGTGACATAATATTTCTATAAAACACTGATAAACAATATATTTCAGTTTATCACTCTGACATTTTCTTTTTTAGACGCGATTTCCTTTGATTGAGGGCTACCGTATCCGTATGTCCGAAACATAAAGAAATGGCCAACGGAGAAATACCCGCTTCTTGCAGGCAAAGGACCAACAAGTCATCCTCCGTCAGTTGGGAGTATTGTGCTTGCAAAGGAGAAATATAATCAGCATAGATTTCAAAGGTCGTTTTCTTCAGTTTGTCCAATTCAGCAGCTGCCATCACCTTACGGATTTTCTTATTCACCTGCTGCTGGTCAGACAATGACATCACCTTTTTGTATATAGAAGTCTGCTGAAATAACCATGTACGAAGTGCCAACTTTTCTTTCTTCAATTGAGTTATCAATTGCTCTTTTTGGGCAATTTCATCAAGATTTTGGTTTTCCCTATCCTGTAACAGTGCAAGAGCGGATTCATTTTCTTCTATGCGCTGCTGCATCACATTCTGTTTCTCATCAGCATATTGTAATGCTTGCCGATAGAGTGCCTGCTGGTTATTTTTCTTATTTATCCAACGTTGGTAAATCAAAGCAACGACAAAGCAAATAATAATGGCTGAAAAAACAATACGCCCTATAACCTTTCTAGATTTTATTTGCTCATCCTTTACTTCCAATGCTGTCTGATTTTTATAGACTATATGCTGCACTTCAGACAATCGCTCACTAGCATCCAATGAATCCTGAACCATGACAAAAGTATCTAGATAGTGATAGGCAGACTTGAAATTTCCTAGCTTAGCTTCCATTACGGCAAGTGACCAGTAAGACATAGAAAGGGATGGAGAAAAGAGCAGGCTTTTCTCTAAATAATACCTAGCAGAATCATATTGTCCTAAACCAATGTACAAATCACCTATATTATAGAAATAACCGCTAAATATTTTATTTTCATCAGATATATTTTGCAAAACTTTATAGGCATAAACCACGGCAGAATCGATGTTTTCAAATCGTCCATAATACAGACTTAAATTGTGCCAAGAAGTGAGTATCATGCTTGTATCTTTAGAACGCATAGCATATTCCACAGACTTTCTCTGATAAGTTATAGCAGAATCCTGCATATCCCTCATACCATAAATATATCCAATGTTATGATAGGCAATAGCAGTATCTTTAGCACTAAAAGAATAAAGAAGAGCTTGATTTTGTATTTCCAACGCCTTGTCGTACAATTCACAATCACCATACCATACCCCTAACATACTATAAATCAATCTTCTACATTTTAAATCTTGCGGATAATTCTGCAACACTTCCAACGCTTTCAAATTATGCTCTATCGCCGACATTTCATCATTCATCTGCGCCAGCAGCCTTCCCTTATACATCAATGCCACAGCTTTCTCCCTATCATCATCTCCATAATAATCCAAGGCGAAATTCAATAAGGAATCGCAAGGCAATAAGGGTAGTTTGTTCTTGTCCGTAGCCTCAGCCAGCAACAAAGCATAGTATGCCTTGTCTACTTCCGGCAAATCCTCTAAAACAGATATATTTTTTAAAATAGTCAATGCACTGTCCGGCTTCATTTCCAACAATGAATCTACCTGCTGTAACATCGGATTGGAAGAATGGTGGTTACAGGCAAACAAACAGACAGCCAGCAAACTGACGAAATTTAAATATATAATAAATGAACGCATAGTGATTTTATCTTTTAGCTTTCTATGCACAAAGATAGAAAAACGCTTTCATAACCCGGTACACGGACATCGATTAATAAGCAACACAGTACAAATATCCTTGTTGCTTGTTGGCCGTCTGCCCCAAAAGACTATTTTTGTAGAAAACAAAAAGGAGGAATCATACCCAATGTATTTGATGTACTTAACATGCCTTACCGTAGCGTATCCCTTAAGGAATGATGAATTTTGTGGCTGTCCGCGAAGACAATTGTTATTATGTGAACAAGACGCATTACATCTCTTTGATTGAAAGGGCCAACAAGTTCTTTTTCCTCATCCGTTTCCGTCGCTTTGGCAAGAGCCTAACACTCTCTTCATGTTACGGCACTATTATGACTGAACGAGGCAGACAAGTTTGAATTATGAGAAAGACAAACTGGCTTCCCGCCTGGTTTACCAGGGGATGGAGATGGTGGTTTGCGAAGAAAAATGTCAAGAGAAATGCCCCTACACTCTCGTGCAAGAGCATCTCTCTTCTTAAAAAATAAAGTCTAGTATTCGGTTTTCTCTAAAGTGATGAAAATTTAAAAACGGTAACCAACTGAAAGTTGGAATGTAGAGTTTCGTAATCCGTATGTACTTTGTGCTTTGTTCAGACCGATATTATAATCAAATGAAATCGTGTAATGCTTACCTATCACTGCCTTGATACCAGCTGTCGCTCCGACATCCCAATGGTTGAACCCCCGAATAGCCTGATCGGAAGTATTCCCATAGCCATCCAGCGGCTTCCAGCCGGCATGAATCAATTTACCGTCACCCACCATCTGCAAATCGCTTTCACCGGCATTGAAACCATACGCCGCATAGAGTCCGACATTGGGAATAAGACTTAGTTTATCATTTATATGAAAGTTATAGCCCAGTTTCACAGGTATTTGCAGATAGTTCATCTTTACTTCCACATCGGGATAACGGTAATAAGCATTTATACCATCCTTTCCGTAGTAATTCTCACCCAGTTTCAAATTTCCACCCTTTCGGACAAAAAAAAGTCCAGACATCAGCATCAGGTGATTCTGAAACTCATAGTCGACTGTCAGGCCTGCTTGAAAACCTACTTTCATGTTTTTGCTGTCCGAAGGGTTTGAATGACTGTCGGTGATATAGTTGGAAAGATTGGCACCAGCCTCAATTCCCAGTTTTACTTGTGCGGCGACGGGTAATGAACATAGAGTAATCAGGCACGCCAGAATTAGTTTGTTAGTTTCCATATCGTTTCTATTTTTATGGTTTTATTCCGCAAAGATAGAGAGTACAGACATTCGAAACGATTAAACCCAATAACAGTTACTAAACATAAATTACTGACAATCAACAATGTAACACTATTAAAGATAACATAGGATTATTCCATCTTACTTTTCATACGATATTTGCGTTGCGCTACAATCTGTGCATCATTATTACCAAAGCATAAAGCGATGGCAAAAGGAGATAAATCTGCCAATTGCAGACATAGCAAAAGGACATCATCTTCGTTCAACTTGGGATACCGGGTATGCAGTTGCTCTATGTAATCAGCATAAATCTGTCCTATAATCACTCTGAGTTGGCGTTGCTCAGCATTGGTGAGCACTGCAATACGCTCTTTGTGATGCTTTTGCTGGTTGGCCAGTTTGTCTATTTTCGTATAGAGGGCACTTTGCCGGAACAACCAGTTGCGCAATTTCTCCTTCTCCATCTTCATGGCCTCTATAGCCCGTTCCTTCTCTTCTATTTCCTCGACACGGCTTTCTTGTTTCTGTTTCAATTCGGCTATCACCTCTTCATGTTGAGCAATATTCTGCTGCATATCCATCAGGTTCTGTTTCAGCTTCTGCAACAGATATTTATAGTTGGATTGCTGTATCTTCTTGTTCTTCAGTATCTGTTGATAAATAATCACAATGACCAGCAGCAACACCACAGCTATCATCGCAATGGTGTATATCCTCCGTTTAGCCTTGAACTGTTCTTTCCTTACTTGCGCATCGGCATTCCAACGATAGGTCTTCTTCTCCAGTTCCGTAGCCACATTGGTGGAATAGATAGAATCTTCCAACTGGGTGCTGATTTCCAGATATTCCAAAGCTTTCTCCACATTTCCCTGCTGCTTGGCTATGGCATACAAGTCAAAGAAAGAGAGATACCGGATATGAATATCGACAGCTTCCTTGCTTCGGTTCAAATAATAAAGAGCCGAATCAAGCTGCCCGTTATTATAATAAAATTCCCCTAGATTCCAAAGACACTGCAAGCTGTCTTCTCTAAGACGACAGGCATCGTATGCCCTTTTCAGACAAATAATAGCTATACTGTTCCGTCCTGTACGTCCGCATAAATCCCCTATATTTCCATAAAGAGAATGCAAAAGGAAACTATCAGTAGAAAGAGAAAGCTGCAAAGCGCGTTGCTGGCAGATAAAAGCGGAGTCTATATTTCCATACCCAATGTAAGCTACCCCCAGATTGCTGAGTGAACTGATGAAATGACGGTTATGCCGTGCCAGCGAATCATTATAACAAGCCTTGACATACATATCTTTGGCCTGTGCGTACAAGTTCTGTTTGCCATACAGCCCACCCAACATATTATATACAAACCCTTTCCAATAGAATTCGCATGGATAGGCGGAAAGAATTTCAAGCGCCATACGGTAACTCTTCAGGGCATCGGCATAGTTTTCCATTTCCTGTTGCACTTTACCCTTATACAGAAGAGCTATGGCATGTTCTTTGGCTTCTTCATGATATACATGGAGAGCAAAATTCAATAATGAGTCACAAGGAAGCAGTGAATAACCATTTTTATCCGCAGCCTCAGCCAGCAGCAAAGCGTAACCGGCCTTGTCTTCCGGGCTCATACCGGTTAGGGAAGAGATGGATTTCAATAATGAAAACGCACTGTCGGCATGTTCTTCCATCAAGTATCCTGCTTGCCGCAAAGCAGGATGTTCCGTGCGCTGCAAAGTACAGGAAAGACAAAGCCAACATAGAAGGCAAACAATACCCGGCTGTTTTATATAAACATACATGCAACTCTATTTTTATTCTCCGGCGACAAAGATACAGAAAACTCAGAACTTATATCCTACACCGGCCGATAAACTGACACTCTGCCCGAAAGGTCTCTTACGAAGAGAACACTTACCATCGATAGTGTAAATGAAATGCTCGGATTCCAATGAAACCCCGGCCCTTCCGCCGTAAGTAAAATGATCTGGAAAATCCTGATGCCACCAGCCCAAACTAGAATGCATTCCGTTGCCATAGGCGTAATCAATGGATTTATCCCTGCCAAACATAGCATAGGACAGATACGGTCCCGCATTGATGCGCAAATTCCATTTGTTATTCAAAGCAACATTATAAGAAGCAAGGATAGGAAGCTCCAAATTGAATTTACTAAAAAAAGAATCGGTACCAAGTCTTGTCTTGGATCTGAATTCTTCATAAGTAAATAATAATTGTGGTTGTACATACCATGAGTTTTTAACATGAACGTCATACATTCCTCCGGCATAACCGCCCAGGCTGAAGCGTGCATCCCTGGACAGAGATTTAGAAAAAAGTCCGCCTCCTACAATACCCCAGCTATTCTGTGCGGAAGCGGGAAGAATAAAGCAGGCTAAAAGCATGCAAAGTAGAATTTGTTTTATTTTCATCGGGTTTGTTGCTTAAGTTTAATAATGCAAAGTAAGGTATAAAGCCCTTTTCATGAAAATAAAACAGATAACATTTACCGCATATAAAACTTTGATAATAAACAATATAACACTATTAAAGATAACATTCGGAGAAATTTCACTCCTATTGGGCATAGGGACAGGTCTAAAACCTGCCCCTACACAGCAAGAGAAAAGAAATATCTTTTATTGCGTGCAATTTATATTCCGCAACTTCCCTCTGAACCCATTCTGCACATCCCCAATCTGCCGCATGGGAAACACCAAAGTTTCCTGCATATACATCTTGTCCTTGCGTTTATGAGTATAGTTGTAAAACTGCTTGATACGTCCTTCCAAACGTTCCGCTTTCTCACCGTTTATGTAAAGAGTAGTACCTTTGTGGTCTCCCTCTATGCGTACCTTCGTCCATGCTCCGGCAGGCAGTGTGGCAGCGTGGAATACAAACGTATAGCCGTCACGGCTGAAAGCCAATTTTCCCTTATTTTCCCAATTGGCATATACGGTGGAATGAGGACCTTTAAACAAAATACCGTTGATATTTTGGTCTTTGTCCGGATTTATTTCAAATTCTACCACGTATGGATAGCCTACCTCCGGCAACATAGTGGCAATGCTGTCCGTACCGTTCAAAGACAGTTCTTCATTCTGCCCCGGAAGGACTACCTCACCCTGCACACGCCCCAGCAGGTTGACACCGGGAGCTTCAGGCATCTGTTTGCACAATTCCTCAAATTCCTCGTAAGAAACCATTTCATTCTTCCCTCTCCACATCTTCTCGGCCAGTACCTGAGCGGCCGGGAATGTACGGAAATGCACATCCTGTTGTGACACACCGTTACCACAATGGTCATTCCATACGGCAAACATACCTCCCAACAGTCCCGGAGTTCCTTCAGGCAACTCTTCCTTAGGATTCACTTTACCCACACGCCATTGCTCATACAGCCATTTCGTGTCCAGGAAATCACGATAATATCCGGCAGCCGGAACAATATAAAGATAAGCATCACACGTATTGATAATCTTATATCCGTCTTTCAAAGAAGCATTAGGATCAATCCAATCGTATGACCAGGCATTAATAGTTACATTATCCGCTTTCACCGGAGTGTTTCCTTTCAACCAGCGCAGTGCTCCCCACATACGGACATTCTTCCCGTATTTCTCTACATACTTCAGATACCGATCTGTAAAATAGCGGAATTTCTCAGCTTCCTTGGCATTGTACTCGTCTGTACCGATATGTACGTCGGGACCTATGAAAACCGGTTTCTCACCAGAAAGATACTCATCCAGCAAAGAATCTACAAAACGATAGGTTTCCTCCTTGTACAAATCCAAATGATCCATTCCATATTTATCACTGCCTATCTCGGGTTTATAATGTGTAAAGGCCAATGAATGAGCCGGAATATCAATCTCCGGAATCACATTCACACCATATTCCATGCCCAGACGTTGCAGGTCGGTGAATTCTTTCTTGGTATAAGAACCATCCTTGGCGGTCAGCCCCGGAAAACGCTCACTCTCCAGGCGGAAAGCAGCATAGGTCTTGTTCCAGTCGTTATCAAAGAACTGTACAAAACCATTGTCATTGAGATGAATCTGGAATTCATTCAGTTTATAGAACGATAGTATTTTGACATATTGCCGCAGGAAATCCATTGTGAAGAACTTACGGCCCACATCCAGCATGAAGCCACGACTGGGATATTGCGGCCAGTCACGGGCAACTCCTTTGGGCAACTGTCCTTTTTCATTATAAAGAATCTGCAACAAACTCCGGGTTCCCCAAAAGACTCCCTGACGAGCCGGTGCTTCAATACCGGCATAGCGTCCGGCAGTCAGCACATACCCTTCCTTTCCCAATTGTTTGTCGGGTTTCATCAATGAAAGATAAATATCATTCTTTCCCGGTTTCCCGGTCCTAATGGTGTAGTTCCAATCCAACAGATCTTTCAAGTCCTGTGCCAGCACAGTCGCCACACTTTTCAGTGCCGCCTCATCGGCAGGAGCTACAACAATACTGCCTTCAGCAGGCAATACGAGTTTTCCACTTCCCCCCTTCCACTCTTGCAGGGCGGGAATTACTTTCGGACATGTTTCCTTGGCCGAAACACACAGACACAAGGCCAACATCCATAAGGTTAGTAAGTGTTTCATGATAATGATTAATGGTTAGTAATTAACGGTTAATGAAAAATGAAGGCATTTATTTGCCTTTTACTATCTTCTTGATATCATTCAGTTTATTCAATGCTTCAAGAGGGGTCAGATTATTGACATCCAAATTCAGAATCTCATCCCGTATCTGACTCAATACCGGATCATCCAACTGGAAGAAGCTGAGCTGCATTCCGCTCCGGCCGGACGCTATCTCAGCCGTAGGCTTGGCAATGCCCTGCTGGCGGTTGTCCGTTTCCAGTTGATGCAGAATATCATTGGCACGCTTCACGATGCTTTTCGGCATACCTGCCATCTTTGCCACATGAATACCGAAAGAATGTTCGCTGCCGCCACGTTCCAGTTTGCGCAGAAAAATCACTTTATTATCTATCTCCTTCACAGATACATTGTAATTCTTGATGCGCTTGAAAGATTTCTCCATCTCGTTCAACTCATGATAATGGGTGGCAAACAACGTACGTGCCTTGGCTTTAGGATGCTCGTGAATATGCTCCACAATAGCCCAAGCAATGGAAATACCATCATAAGTGGAGGTTCCCCGTCCCAACTCATCAAACAGCACCAAACTGCGGCTAGAGAGGTTGTTCAAAATATTTGCCGCCTCATTCATTTCAACCATAAAGGTAGATTCGCCCACAGAAATGTTATCGCTGGCTCCCACACGGGTGAATATTTTATCCACCATACCGATCCGCGCACTTTCGGCAGGAACAAAACTACCCATCTGCGCCAACAAGGTAATCAGCGCAGTCTGGCGTAGCAAAGCCGACTTACCCGCCATATTGGGACCGGTAATGATAATGATTTGCTGGGTTTCCGAGTCCAGAAAGACATCATTGGCAATATACTTCTCCCCTACCGGAAGCTGCTTCTCGATGACAGGATGACGGCCTTGCCTGATGTCAATCACCTCACTGTCCTCCACAACAGGACGGATATAATTGTTCTCTTTCGCCACATTGGCAAAAGCCAGCAGACAATCCAATCGGGCAATCTGACTGGCATTAATCTGAATGGCTGGAATAAACTCTGCCAAAGCGACCACCAATTCGTTATAGAGCTTTGTTTCAAGCACTAAAATCTTATCTTCGGCCCCCAAGATCTTTTCTTCGTATTCTTTCAGTTCCTGAGTAATATAGCGTTCCGCATTCACCAGCGTCTGTTTACGGATCCAGTCGGCAGGTACCTTATCCTTATGCGTGTTACGCACCTCAATATAGTAACCGAACACATTGTTATAAGCAATTTTCAAGCTGGGAATGCCGGTCAGCTCACTTTCACGTTGCTGTACTTTGAGCAGATAATCCTTGCCGGAAAAAGCTATCTGCCGCAGTTCGTCCAGTTCCGCATTCACCCCGTCTGCTATCACACCGCCTTTATTCACCAGCAAAGGAGGATCATTCTTAACCTCTTTCGCTATTTTTTCACGGATAGACAGACATAAATTCAGTTGTTCCCCAATACGGCGGAGACTCCTGTTATCCGCATTCAAACAGGCATTCTTAATCGGCTCTATGGCTTGCAAAGCTACTTTAAGTTGCACCACCTCGCGTGGAGAGATTCGTCCTACGGCAGCTTTCGAAACAATACGTTCCAAATCTCCTATCAGATGTAATTTCTCTTCTATGAACTCTTTGAAATCCGGCTCGCGGAAGAAGTATTCCACTACATCCAGACGCTCATTGACAGGCTTCTCATCTTTCAACGGAAAGACTACCCAGCGTTTTAGCAGACGGGCTCCCATAGGGCTGATAGTGCGGTCGATCACATCCAGCAGACTGGTTCCGCCCTCATTCATGCTACCTATGAGTTCCAAGCTCCGTACCGTGAATTTATCCAGCCGCACATAACGGTCTTCCTCTATACGGGAAAGAGAAGTTATATGGCCGATCTGATAATGCTGCGTCATATTGAGGTATTGCAAAATAGCTCCCGAAGCTACAATACCATTCTTAAGGTGCTCCACCCCGAAACCTTTTAAGTTCTTGGTCTCAAAGTGCTTCAACAGCTTCTCGCGTGAGGAACTTTCATTAAACACCCAGTCATCCAACTCAAAAGTAAAGAACTTGCTTCCGAAATTTCCTTCAAACATTCCCCGTTTACCACGTTCGAAAAGCACCTCTTTGGGGGCGAAATTATTTAACAACTTGTCTATATAGTCAAAAGGCCCCTCTGCGGTAAGGAACTCACCGGTAGAGATATCAAGGAAGGCCACACCACAACTGGCTTTCCCAAAATGAACGGCAGCCAGAAAATTATTTTCTTTGTAAGAAAGAACATTGTCATTGATGGCTACACCCGGAGTCACCAATTCGGTGATACCGCGCTTTACCAGTTTCTTGGTCATCTTGGGATCTTCCAATTGGTCACAAATGGCCACCCGCTTGCCGGCACGTACCAGTTTGGGCAAATACGTGTCCAATGCATGGAAAGGAAAGCCGGCCATTTCTACGCTCTTTGCCTGTCCATTGGCCCGCTTGGTCAGCGTAATACCCAAAATCTCTGAGGCAACAATAGCGTCTTCTGAATAAGTTTCATAAAAATCCCCGCACCTGAATAGCATAATCGCATCGGGATGCTTTGCCTTCAACTCAAAAAACTGCTTCATCATCGGGGTTAAAACTACATCATTTGCCACTGTATCGTCCTTTCTTTTTTTAATTAATATTTCTCGCAAAGATAATAATTAGCAAATTTAATCTGAAACAGTAAAAGAAAAAAATTATATCTTTGTACTAGCTAAAAATACGGAAACAATGAAAAAAATAAAAGTAAACGAACTGACTGACAATCTGTTTGAGACAATCAGCAAGGAATGGATGTTGGTAACCGCCGGTACCAAAGACAAATTCAACACCATGACGGCAAACTGGGGAGGCACAGGGTTTCTGTGGAACCGTCCGGTAGCTTTTATCTTTATCCGCCCCGAACGTTATACCTTCGACTTTATAGAGCAGAACGATTATCTCACCCTCTCTTTTCTAGGCGAGGAGCATAAAGAAGTGCATAAAATATGCGGTTCTAAGTCGGGGCGTGACATGGACAAAGTAAAAGCGACAGGATTATCGCCCTTGTTCACCGAGAACGGAAGCATCACTTTTGAGCAGGCGCGGCTGACTTTTGAATGCAAGAAACTGTATGCCGATCTGATCAAGCCCGAAAACTTTATCGACAAGAGCATTACAGACAGATGGTACAGAGAATCGTACGGTGGTTTTCACAAGATGTATGTGGTGGAAATTGTAAATGTGCTGCCACCCTCTTTCGCAAACGCCCATGAATAGGGCGTTTCATTCCTCCTTTTTTCCCTTCTTTTTCCAACAGAATTCCCCTTAGAGAATCTTCTTCAGAAACAGTTTTCCATCCTACTACCACCCTCAAAAATACCTGGCTGTCATCTCAATGGACATACCGTCTTCCTTCATTTTGCACGCATTCATCCATTGCATTTCACGACGGCCTTTTTCGAGCCCTGCCTTACGGCCTTCTTCCCTGCCTTTCTTTAGCTGGGTTTTCATCACACTGTACCAATCACGGAAATTCTTCAAACTTTCCCAATACTCACTCAATTCCTTGCGAGAGAATTTGGCTATCTCGGCAGCTTCAAACAAACGGTTGAACACCCGTTCCTGCAAGGCGCGAGGGCGCTCGAGCAGCGAAGAAAGGTTACGGAGCACGAAAAGCCACTTGTCGAACATCGTCTCCAGCTCCTCCTCCGGTTTGCTGAACTTCGGCATTTCCAGATAGATGAAGGCAAGCTTGTCATAAAACACCTTATGCGTATGGAGATCCACCAGTTTCACTTCATGGTGGAAATGTTCATTGTCCGTTTCGTCAAAAGAAAAATTCAGGATGCCCACCACATAGACGGCCTTCAGCTCATAATCCCAAGGGCCGCGCTTGCCCTGCTCGCGGATGGGGAAAGAGGAGTAGTACAGGCTACGGTCCTTAAAGAACTACTGCTCGCCGCGCTGCATCTCCACCAGGAACTTCTCTCCCTTCTCGTTCTCGCAATACACATCGAATATAGCACGACGATCATATTCCTGCGTACCCAGATGCTCCACATTCAGATAGGTGACATCCTTCACCGTCTCCTCACCAAACAGCAACGCATTGAGGAAACTGAGGAGCAGTTCCTTGTTCATTACAGTACCCAAAAGCAGCTTGAAGCCGAAATCGGTATAGGGGTTCACGTATTTGTCTTGTATGCCTTCTGTTCCCATGGCGAAGTATTTTAACGGGTTGGTTGAGACAAAGATACAACGATATATGGAGGGAATGAAAATTTAAAGGAGTTTTTTGAGGCTTTGAGGAGAACTTGCACGGCTTTTTCCTTTAGAAATAGTGTCCATCGCTTGGTTTTGCAATAAAAATCGGAGGGCACGCCTGAAATAATAAAGGAACCGGCAGCAAGCTTCACTAACATGCTGCATCTTCTGACTCAATAACGATTATAGTTTGTCAATCTCTTCTTTAGATAATCCGGTTGCTTGTGAAATAACCTCAATAGCCACACCTAAGTTTTTCAAATTACGAGCACTTCCTTTCACTCCTTCTTTAATACCTTCCGCTCTTCCTTCTGCTTTTCCTTCTGCTCTTCCTTCCGCTCTTCCTTCTTCCCGTTCAGTGTGGATATTATCACGAAGGATTACAATATTATCCAAGTGGCGGTAATAAGCTGCCAGTTCATCCTTGGTCATGCTGTCCAGTTTCAACCTCTCACGGGCTTCCTCAAGACCGGGAGCTGTAGCGGTGGAAGGGATCTCCCCGGTATTCAGGTAGTAGATCCATTCTTCCAGAGGACTCTTGGCTACCTGATTGAAACCGTTTACTTTCAGGATATAGTATTCGGGATATAGCCGACTGACCGTATCCACCTTGAATGTCTGTTTCTGGAACGGGGTGAGTTCAAGGAGGTCATTGGTATGGATGCCTCTGAATTCAGTCTGTCCATGATATACATAGTCCGTGCCATGCCCCAGCGAGAAATAAACAATATTAACACTATAGACCTTGCGAACCTTGTCATAGCCCTCACCTCGATTGATATATTCAGTCACCAGCTTGGAAGTCCCGAACAGCATACGTTGGAAGTAAGCATATTCATTATTGTTCTGAACCTCTATCAGAACAAGCTCGCCTTTGGAGTCCTCGGCAAGCATGTCCACACGGTTATACTTGTCATACTCGTCCTCCTGATTGCTTTCGCTCTCAAGAAGACGACGGACAATGATCTTCTCGCCCAATAACGTAGTGAGCAGACCTTCAAGGACGCTGAAGTTGGCCTTGTTCCTGAGCAGGCGTTTCATCGCCCAGTCGAAACGGATGATCTGATTATTAGTGTTGCTGTTCATAATTGGCTAATATGGAATCATCACAAAGGTAGACAAAAAGATCCAGAGTAACAAATTTATAAAAATAGAACTTTTGAGGGCGGATACAAGGTCATGGGTCAATGTTTCCTCGGTGGAAACAGGGCTTGACAGGAATTTGCTTCCGAAGAAGAGTGTTCTGGGAGTGGCGAACTTGGCACAAAGTGCGATGAAACTTGGGACAAGATTCAACGGAACTTGCTGCAGAATCCAATGGAACTTGGTACAATACATACATACGTGTAGTCCTACACATACGTATATGCAGGCCGATGCTTACGTACGTGGACCCGATGCCTGCGTACGTGCACGTCAGCATGTTCCGTACACCAGGCTGTCGTGTTCTGCGTACAAGGCTATCATGTTTCACATACAAGCCAAGTTTGTTCATTGCATGATTCCCCCATTAAGTTAGTATTCTTCCTTCTCCCCCCTCATCCTTTCATCTTATGCAATATGCACAGACAATCAGTTGGTTAAAACTGAAATCACTTCCCTCACTCTCGTTTCAGCCGCATGGTTGTACCCTTTCGCTGAAAGGTGTGGAAAAAGGCTGAAAGGAGAATGATAGGATGTCCTTTCATAGCCGGAACGCCTATGGGTAGGGCGTTTCGACAGTAGATAAAAAGGAAAGTCAACCAAGTTCTTTCGATTGGAGCTGACGCGCACAATCATATTACAAAAGTAGTAAATAAATTCGGTTCACGAGACAGTATTTTGTACAAACTGAAGGAGTTTTCCTCATCCGTCCCGGATTTTAGAAGGTCAGACCAAGGAAATATCCGTCACAGACTCGATGACATCATCATGCTGATGATACTTGCCCGCACCCCAAAGTGTGTGGAGCGGACCGGGATAAAACTCCGGGAAACGTACTTATAAGAACAATTCCCTTAGTTCATCTTCGGAAAGTCCCGAATACCTGGCTGTCATTTCGATGGACATACCGTCTTCCTTCATTTTGCACGCATTCATCCATTGCATTTCACGACGGCCTTTTTCGAGCCCTGCCTTACGGCCTTCTTCCCTGCCTTTCTTTAGCTGGGTTTTCATCACACTGTACCAATCACGGAAATTCTTCAAACTTTCCCAATACTCACTCAATTCCTTGCGAGAGAATTTGGCTATCTCGGCAGCTTCAAACAAACGGTTGAACACCCGTTCCTGCAAGGCGCGAGGGCGCTCGAGCAGCGAAGAAAGGTTACGGAGCACGAAAAGCCACTTGTCGAACATCGTCTCCAGCTCCTCCTCCGGTTTGCTGAACTTCGGCATTTCCAGATAGATGAAGGCAAGCTTGTCATAAAACACCTTATGCGTATGGAGATCCACCAGTTTCACTTCATGGTGGAAATGTTCATTGTCCGTTTCGTCAAAAGAAAAATTCAGGATGCCCACCACATAGACGGCCTTCAGCTCATAATCCCAAGGGCCGCGCTTGCCCTGCTCGCGGATGGGGAAAGAGGAGTAGTACAGGCTACGGTCCTTAAAGAACTACTGCTCGCCGCGCTGCATCTCCACCAGGAACTTCTCTCCCTTCTCGTTCTCGCAATACACATCGAATATAGCACGACGATCATATTCCTGCGTACCCAGATGCTCCACATTCAGATAGGTGACATCCTTCACCGTCTCCTCACCAAACAGCAACGCATTGAGGAAACTGAGGAGCAGTTCCTTGTTCATTACAGTACCCAAAAGCAGCTTGAAGCCGAAATCGGTATAGGG
>OCPM01000216.1_pt1 | contig 32757 bp, 25 predicted proteins | sample 1476751 | NCBI WGS metagenome assembly OCPM01 (sample SAMEA2580198, study PRJEB22360) | human gut metagenome | biome: human gut; feature: human-associated habitat; material: faeces | place: Denmark | collected 2008/2010 | reverse complement strand
GGAAGGACGCCAAGATTTCCTTCACGCTGAACGGCGAGGATGTGCCGATGGCGTCCGGCACCACCGCCAACCTGATTCACGGTATTCCCGAGCAGATTGCCGCGATCTCGTCGTTCTCCACGCTGCTGCCCGGCGATGTCATCATGACCGGCACGCCGAACGCCTCCGGTCATCTTGATCCCGGCGACGAGGCCATCGTCCACGTCGAAGGCATAGGCGATCTGCGCAACGTTGTGGTGCGTGCGTGAGTTTGGCACCTGCATCATGTGGGGCGTGCCGTCCGATCCACGCCGTTGCCGCGCGCGATTTTACGTGTACGGAAAAGCCGCACCCGCGATTAATCGAATCCGGGTTTCCCGGACCGGTGATCGGGGTGCGGCTTGTGGGCGTGGAGCGCCCGCGATTTTGTCAAGCATGGGCCTGACGGAGAGGATGACTGCCTCGTTGCGCTTGCCGGTTTTCAACTGACCATACTCCACAGTGTCAGTCATGGTGAGGATTTCGGGCCTTATCGGTATCACCTTTCTAACTTAACAAGATATTCGGTGGTGTCTTCTTCAAACTTTTTCTGACCTGTCAAATGAAAGCCATGCTTCTGGTAGAAAGAAATTGCTCTAACATTCTTTTCTAATGCCCATAGATTATCTGCATGGAGTTCTTTAATCGCAAATTCGATTAGTTCATTGCCGATCCCCTCGCTTTGAAAAGACGTATCTACATATAATTTACGGATTTCCGTTCCGTCCATTTGGACAAAACCCTTTATCAATCCATCGTCGGATACATATATGTTATTGATGATTTCGTCTTTCTTGAAGTAACTATCTATCAATGAGACAACTTGTAACTCCCCAAAAGAAAAACTTTCATCTTTGAATATGGGGAAAAAGTTTATCCTATTATTAAATACATATATTTCAGCGATTCTTGATAAATCATCTATTACTGCTTTTCTGATACGCATCCTAATATATCCTCTACAAATTCCGAATTTGTTCTTACGGCTTCACAATAGCAATCAGTTCATCTCCATCCTTCTACGCAGTTTCAACAAATCTAACCGGTCAGTATAACTGAATGGCAACTTTATTCCAGGCTCATAAGACAACCAGCAGTATTCCGCTTTACCGCAGGAATGCTTCTATGGATTTTTCACTGGGCAATGTGGCAAAGATTCGTCTGGTCTTGTGGGAGAGAGGGGGTGGAATATTGCGGAACATGAAAACTTGAGTCACATGCACTCAAGTTTTGGGAATAGAATGGGTTCCAGGTCGGTTGACCATATCAGACAACGACAAGTTGCGGTCTGCCGCAACGCTCGCAGGACTTTCGAAGCCTGCGAGCCGCACTGCGCGGACCGCATGATATGGAGGAATACGATATGGAACAGAAGTTCACCACCATGGCCCAGGAGGCCGTCGGCGACGCCATCCAGAGTGCGTCCGCCGCGGGAAACGCGCAGGTCGAAACCCTGCACGTCATGGACGCGCTGCTGCGCCAGGAGAACGGCGTGGTGCGTTCGCTGATCGAAGCCGCGGGCGGAGACCCGCAGGCCATCGGCGCGGCGGTGCGCAACGCCTTGGTCGCCCTGCCGAGCGCATCCGGTTCCAGCACGTCACAGCCGCAGGCCAGTCGTCAGCTGACCGCCGCCATCGCCCAGGCCGAAAAGGAAATGCAGCAGATGGGCGACGAATACGTCTCCACCGAACATCTGCTCATCGGCATCGCGGCCAGCAAGCCGAACCAGTCGGCCGAAATCCTGGAGAAGAACGGCGTCACCGCCGCCTCCCTGCGCAAGGCCGTGCCCGGTGTGCGCGGCGGCGCGAAAGTCACCAGCCCGGACGCGGAAGGCTCATACAAGGCCCTGGAGAAGTACTCCACCGACCTGACGGCCGCCGCCAAGGAAGGCAAACTGGATCCGGTCATCGGCCGCGACCAGGAGATCCGCCGAGTGATCCAGATCCTGAGTCGCCGCACCAAGAACAACCCGGTGCTGATCGGCGAGCCCGGCGTGGGCAAAACCGCCGTCGTCGAAGGCCTGGCCCAGCGCATCGTGGCGGGCGACGTGCCCACCACCCTGCAAGGCAAGAAGCTCATCTCCCTCGACCTGGGCTCCATGGTGGCCGGCTCGAAGTACCGCGGCGAATTCGAAGAGCGCCTGAAGAGCGTCCTGAACGAGATCAAGAACGCGGACGGCCAGATCATCACCTTCATCGACGAGATCCACACCATCGTCGGCGCCGGCGCGGCCGAAGGCTCGATGGACGCCGGCAATATGTTGAAGCCCATGCTGGCCCGCGGCGAATTGCGCCTGATCGGCGCGACCACGCTGGACGAATACCGCGAGAACATCGAGAAGGATCCGGCATTGGAACGCCGTTTCCAGCAGGTGTTCGTGGGCGAGCCAAGCGTGGAGGACACCATCGCCATCCTGCGCGGCCTCAAGCAGCGTTACGAGGCGCACCACAAGGTGACGATCGGCGACGACGCGCTGGTTGCCGCGGCGACCCTCTCGAACCGGTACATCTCAGGTCGTCAACTGCCGGACAAGGCCATCGACCTGGTCGACGAGGCCGCCGCCCACCTGCGCATGGAACTCGACTCTTCGCCTGAGGAGATCGACGAACTGCAACGCAAGGTGACCCGTCTCGAAATGGAGGAGATGCAGCTCAGGAAAGCCGAGGACCCCGCGTCCAAGGAGCGTCTGGGCAAGCTGCAAGCCGAACTCGCGGACACCCGTGAGAAGCTCAGCGGACTCAAGGCGCGTTGGGATGCGGAACAGGCCGGGCACAACAAGGTCGGCGACCTGCGCGCCAAGCTCGATGACCTGCGTGTGCAGGCGGATAAGTTCACCCGCGAAGGCAACCTCGCGGAAGCCTCGAAGATCCTCTACGGCGAGATCCCATCCATCCAAAAGGAACTCGCCGCAGCGGAGAACGCCGACGCCGAATCCCAGGACTCCGGCGCCGGGCAGCCGGGCGCCGAACCGATGGTCCCGGACCGCGTGGACGCCGATTCGGTGGCCGGCATCGTCTCCGACTGGACCGGCATCCCCGTCGGACGCCTGATGCAGGGCGAAAACGAGAAGCTGCTCCACATGGAGGATTACCTCGGCAAGCGTGTGATCGGACAGAAGGAAGCCATCGCCGCCGTATCCGACGCGGTGCGCCGTTCGCGCGCCGGCATCTCCGACCCGAACCGTCCGACCGGCTCGTTCCTGTTCCTCGGCCCCACCGGCGTGGGCAAGACCGAACTGGCCAAGGCGCTCGCCGACTTCCTGTTCGACGACGAGAAGGCCATGGTCCGCATCGACATGTCCGAATACATGGAGAAGGCTTCGGTCTCGCGCCTGATTGGCGCCGCGCCGGGCTACGTGGGCTACGAGCAGGGCGGCCAGCTGACTGAGGCCGTGCGCCGTCGCCCGTATTCCGTGGTGTTGTTCGATGAGGTCGAGAAGGCCAATCCGGAGATCTTCGACGTGCTGCTGCAGGTGCTCGACGACGGCCGTCTGACCGATGGCCAAGGCAGGACCGTGGACTTCAAGAACACGATTCTGATCATGACCTCCAATCTCGGCTCGCAGTTCCTCGTGAACGAGGGCATGGACGCCGACGCCAAGAAGAAGGCCGTGATGGACGCCGTCCACATGAACTTCAAGCCGGAGTTCCTGAACCGTCTGGACGACATCGTCATGTTCCACCCGCTGACCCGCGATGAGCTCGGCGGTATCGTGGACATTCAGGTGGCCGGGGTGGCTCAGCGCCTGACCGACCGGCGTATCACGCTGGACGTCACCGCGGCGGCCCGCGAATGGCTGTCGAACACCGGGTATGATCCGGCGTACGGCGCCCGTCCGCTGCGCAGGCTGGTGCAGACCGAAGTGGGCGACCAGCTGGCCCGCATGCTGCTGGCCGGCAAGGTTCACGACGGCGACACCGTGCTCGTCGACCAGACCGGCGGCGAGCATCTGGACCTCACCGCACGTTCGGGCGGCGACGATCCGTCCGTGAGCGTGGACAACGTCACCGAAGACAAGTGACAATCACTGGCTCCCCTCTCTGAGCGAAGCTGACTGAGGGGAGTTCGGGCGGCTTCGCAACAGTGATTTTTCTCTGCAAAATCTCTTAAACAGGTGGGTATGGTAGCAGTCATACCCACCTTTTCGTCTTTGTGGATCTATCTCGATTTCGAGGGGCTGATTTGCCCCCTTTCGGAGGTCTACTTCCGTTTCGAGGGGCTGCTCTTCTGCCGAACCGCGAGTATCAGCGGCTTTATGGCAACGCCATTCCGCCATTGTTGCGCCGTGTCTACTTGGCTACCAGCCCCTTGAAACGGAAGTAGACCTCCTGCAATATCGAAATCAGCCCCTTGAAACGGAAGTATCTGTCCGATCCGTCTCAATTGTGTTCCCCAAGAGTGGAAGAACCGTGGCATCAAGGTGTTCACTGTCGCATATGGTAGGAAAGTGAGTGTTAACAGACGAAGGGAGGGCCAGTGACTGGACGATTCGCGCCGACACCGTCGGGGCGCATGCATATCGGCAACGTGTACGCCATGCTGGGCGCATGGCTCTCGGCCCGTTCCCGTGGCGAACGCATGATGATGCGCATCGAAGACGTGGATAAGCCGCGCGTGATTGCCGGCGCCGACCGGCTCATGATGGACGACCTGCATTGGCTCGGGCTCGACTGGGATGGTGAGCCGATGTTCCAGTCCCGGCGCACCGAACGATACGAGTATGCGCTGGAATGCCTGCGCTCGCAGGGCGTGCTGTATCCCTGCTTCTGTTCGCGCGCGGATATCCGCGCGGCGTCGGCGCCCAATGAGGGAGACGGCTTCACGGTGTATCCGGGCACATGCCGCCGCCTGCTGCGCGAGCATCCCGAGCAGGTGCGCGCCCGCCTGACGCGCGGCGACCGTCACTCCATCCGCATCGCCATGCCTGAGGCGGCCGTCGCCTTCACCGATGGCGTCTACGGGCCGCGTCGATACGACCTGGCCCGGGAAGTGGGCGATTGCGTGATTCGCCGGGCCGATGGGTTGTTCGGATACCAGTTGGCCGTGGTGGTCGATGATCTCGACATGGGCGTGGACGACATCGTGCGCGGGTGTGACCTGCTGCGCTCCACCGCATTGCAGATGCGGATTCGCCGGTGCCTGCTGGAGGGCGGCTTTGAACCGGAACATGGCGGCATCGACCCGTGCGCCGTCGGTCGGCCCGCAAGCCGTTGCGCCGCGTGCCCCGCATACGCGCATCTGCCGCTGATCGACAATGCGGCCGGGCGCCGCCTCGCCAAACGAGAGCGGTCGCTCGACATGGGCGCCCTGCGGGCGCGCGGCGTCCGCCCGGAGCAGATCATCGGCTACTGTGCGTGGCTGCTTCGCCTACGGCCCGACCCCATCGCCTGTCCGCCCGCCGACCTGCTGGCCGACTTCAGCTGGACGCCGCTGCGCGGCGAGCATGACGATCGCATCCTGGATCCGGCCTCGCCGCACACGCCGGCATGGCTGGCCGAAGCCTTGTGAGCGGCGGGCCGCCGGGCCGCGCAAAAACGTGCCGTCAGTCGGCGTGATGTTGCGCGCCGAGGTGATGGACCGCGGTAGGCTGAGCGTGGATGATTGGTCCGACACGGGAGGAACGTATGTCTTCATCGAAACTGTTCAGAAATGTGATCATCGGCGGCGCCGTTGCCGCGGGCACCGCGGCCTGGGCGCTTGCGCCGCGCTCGTTCAACGACAAGCGCCGCAACTTCGTGCCTTCGGTTCCTGATGCGTGGTACGCCCACCGTGGTCTGCACGACGCCGGTTCCGGCCTGACCCATCGGTACGCCGCCGAATCCGGCGACTATGTGGCGCTCGCCCGCCGCATGGCCGAGAAAGCCGGCTACGGTTCCGCCAACGAGGCCGGCCCGATCGCCCCCGAGAATTCGCTGGCCTCCTTCGCTGCCGCCTGCGAGGCCGGGTATGGCATAGAGCTTGATCTGCAGCTGACGCTCGACGGTCAGGTGGTCGTCGTGCACGACCCCGACCTGAAACGCGTGGCCGGCGATCCGCGCCGCATCGAAGACCTCACTTACGGCGAACTGACGCGCATCCCGTTGTTCCCCACGGCCCGGCCCGGCGATGCCGTCGCCGAACCATTGCCCGGCGCCGAGGAGGTGCCGCCGCTGGTCACCACGCCGTCCGCCGCGCCGGACGGCTACTACCAGCATGTGCCGCTGTTCTCCGACGTGCTTGCGGTGGTGAATGGCCGCGTTCCGCTGATCGTGGAATACAAGTTCGACGACAACGCCCATTGGGACGGACGCTGCGACGAACTGATGGACAAGGGTGCCGCGCTGCTCGCCCAGTACGAAGGCCCGTACGTGATCGAATCGTTCAACCCCCGTGCCGTGGAATGGTATAAGGTCAACCATCCCGAGGTGAATCGCGGGCAGTTGAGCTGGCCCGCCACCATCAAGGAGGACGGTGTGACCGAATGGGCCGCCGGCCTGCTCGTGTTCGACTGGATGTCCCGCCCCGATTTCGTGGCCTACGACTGGGTCGGCGGCTCGTCGCCGCAGGTCAGGTTCGCGCGCGCGATGGGCGCGACCGCCGTGTCGTGGACCGTGCGCAGCCGTGACGAACTCGCCCAATGCGACGCTTACTTCGACCGTCATATCTTCGAGGCGTTCGTGCCCGACGAACGGTAAACCGCTTTACTGGTTCCCGACAGGCCGCCCACCACATTTGTCGTGGTGGGCGGCCCGTTTATTGGCATGCCGTGACGGGGCGGTGAACGAGGCGAATATCAGACGTAATGGCGATGAAGCCATATTGAATTCTCAGTGATATCGATCCAGGGGCGTCGACTGCTGGGGTACCACTGAACGAGGTAACCGTCCATAGGAAAAATGCATAAACGGTCTTCGACCGGAAGGGGCCTTTGCATGTCTCAGGCAGTCGCACACATCCAAGAACCTAGCCAATCCCCACCGTCCCAGTCATATGGCGCGGATTCCCGTGCCAAGGCGCGATTCACCCTGCGCGACGTGACGTCGTCGCTGTATCTTGCGCCCGCGGCCATCGTGTTCCTCGTATTCGTGGTATATCCGCTGATTCGCACGTTCGTGCTGTCCATGTCGGGCACCGACATTCTCGGCCGACAGAGCAAGTTCGTGGGACTGCGCAATTTCCAGCGCGTGTTCAGCGATCCCGAATTCGGCAAAATCATGCTCAATACGTTGATGTTCGCCGTATACACGGTGATTCCCACGATTCTGCTGTCGCTGGTCATTGCGTTGATGCTGAACAAGGAATCCACCGTCAATCGTGTGTTCCGCACGATTTTCGCGCTGCCGTTCGCCTATTCGGTGTCGGCCGCGTCCATCATCTTCTCCGCCTTCTTCAATCCGGCCACTGGCCTGTTCAACGCCGCGCTGCAGAAAATCGGCATGCAGCCGGTGGGTTGGCTCACCGACCCGAAATTCGCGATGCCGGCCATCGCCATGACCACGGTGTGGATGAACATCGGCTACAACGTGCTGGTGTTGCTTGCCGGCCTGGGTTCGGTTCCGGAGGAGATCGTCGAAGCGGCTCGTCTGGACGGTGCTTCCGGTCTGCGCCTGCAGACCTCGATCATGATTCCGCTGATCATGCCGCAGTTGTTCTTCCTGATCATCACCGACACCATCCAGTCGTTGGAAAGCTTCGGCCAGATTCATGTGCTCACCAAGGGTGGTCCGAACGCCTCCACCACCACGCTGGTGTACGACATCTACATGCACGGTTTCGCCAACAACAGCTCCAATTTCGGCTACGCTTCGGCCGAGGCGTTGGTGCTGATCGTGGTGGTCGCCGTCATCACCCTGATCCAGTTCCTCACTGTTGGAAAGCAGGTGGATAACCAATGACCGCTTCCGTTCCCTCTGGTACCGTGTCGCGCGGCGCGACCGGCTCGCTGAGCCTTTCCCGCGCCAGATACATCGCCTCGAAGATATTCGGCGTGCTGGTGCTGCTGTTTCTTGCCTTCCTCGTGGTCTTCCCGGTGTACTACTCGTTCGCCGGTTCGCTGATGAAGCAGGAGGACATCGCCAGTTATCCGCCCGCCGTCTGGCCGGTGCATGGCATCACCTGGAATAATCTCGCCACCGCGGCGCAGATCATTCCGCTTATGCGCCAGTACGTCAACTCGCTGGGGGCCACGTTGGTGATCACCGTGGCGCAGGTGCTCACCTCCACTTTGGTGGCGTATGCGCTGGTGATCCTCAAAGTCAAGGGCCGTCGCGTGTGGTTTGTGCTGTTCCTGTCCACGATGATGATTCCGGGTGAATCCGTGATCATCCCGAACTATCTGACCATCTCTTCGCTCGGGCTGCGCAACACCTTCCTCGCACTGGTGCTTCCGTTCCTCGCCAGTGGATTCGGCGTGTTCATGATGCATTCGTTCATGCGCCAGTTCCCGATGGAGCTGGTGGAAGCCGCGCGCATCGACGGCGCCTCGAACCTGCGCCTGCTATGGTCCGTAGTGCTTCCGCTAAGCCGCCCGGCCATCGCCTCGCTGGCCATCTACACCTTTCTGACTCACTGGAACGCCTTCTTCTGGCCCTTGCTGGTCACGGAGACACCGCAGATGCAGACCATCCAGATCGGCATCACGCAGCTGCAGTCGCCCGATGCCTTCAACCCGGGACTGGTGATGGCCGGCGCCGTTCTGGCCGTCATCCCCACGCTGTTCATCATCGTGTTCGGGCAGCGTCAGATCGTGCGCGGTCTGACTGCTGGTTCGACCAAATGATTTGTGATTCATAACTCAATACCGACAACAACCAACCATTGACGTCGCCGACCATTGGCCGAGCTGAATGTCGACGTCAATCACCATCCCTCGGCCGGCGCTCGCTGGCCGACTGTCACCAATCACCGTCCGTCGGCCGTGTCGTATCCGGCATGCGGGCGGCTTATGAGGAGAACGAATAAGAATGAACAAGATTGCCACCCGTGCCATCGCCATCATCGCGGCGGTGGGTTCCATGGTTTCCTTGGCGGCATGCGGATCGGATACCGCTTCGAACGCCAACGTCCCTACGCCCAAAGAGTCCGACGGTTCCGTGACCGTGAACTTCTGGCACTCCATGTCCGGCACGAACGGTCAGGTGCTGGACAAGATGATCGACGAGTTCAACGCGCAGAACAAGGGCAAGATCACCGTCAAAGGCTTGTACCAAGGCAAGTATGATGAAGCGATCACCAAATACAAGTCGGCCGTGCAGTCGCAGTCCACGCCGACGCTGATGCAGATCTACGACATCGGTTCGCGCTTCATGATGGATTCCGGCACCGTCACGCCGATGCAGAATTTCATCGATAAAGACAAGTACGACACCTCCGATCTGCAGCCGAACGTGGCCGGGTACTACACCGTGAACGGCAAGCTGTATTCGATGCCGTTCAACACCTCCATGCCGGTGCTGTACTACAACAAGACGTTGTTCGAGAAGGCCGGGCTCGACCCGAACAAGGCACCGGAAACGCTGGATGAAGTGAAGGCCGCCGCCGAGAAGCTTTCTGAGAAGAATGGCGGACCCGCACAGTACGGCTTCAACGCCGCCGTCTACGGCTGGTACCTGGAGCAGGAGATCGCCGCCAGTGGCGAGCAGTACTGCGGTCCCGACAACGGCCGTGGCAAGGATCGCGTGTCGAAGTTCGACTTCGACAACGACGCCGCAGTCACGTTCATGAAGTGGTGGAAGGATATGGTCGACTCCGGCGTCTCCGGCAACACCGGTTCCGATACCACGGCGGCCATCAACGCCTTTGAAACCGGCAACATCGGCATCACCATCGAATCCACCGCCGATCTGGCCGGTGTGATGGACGCCGCCAAGCAGAAGGGCTTCGAAGTCGGTGTGGGGAACTACCCGAAGATCAAGAAGAACAACTCCGGCCCGATCATCGGCGGCGGCTCCCTGTGGATTTCCAACGTAAAGCACTCCGACGAGGAGCAGCAGGCGGCTTGGCAGTTCGTCAAGTTCCTTTCCGACCCGAAGCGTCAGGCCGAATGGCACACCGGCACCGGTTACTTCCCGACCTCGAAGAAGGCGCTCGAGGAGCCGGCGGACGCCCAGTGGCGTCAGCAGTACCCGCAGTTCGATGTGGCGGTCAGGCAGCTGCAGAACACCAAGCTCACTCCCGCCACCCAGGGATGCTCCGCAGGTGTGATGCCGCAGGCCCGCAAGGGCGTGGAGAAGGCCGTCGAACAGATCTTCGAAGGCACCGATCCCAAGAAGGCTTTGAGCGATCAGGTCAAGGCGTTGCAGACGGATCTGGACGATTACAATAACTCACTGTCCCAGAAGTGATGTGGTCGCGGTCCCTATGCCGCGGCAATGACGACGGCCCGCCGCCCCGGAGGTTTTCGAGGAGGCGGGCCGTTTGCCATGCCCCGCAGGGTCGCGGCGCGTGCCGTCACTTGTGATACGGCTCGTGGGCGTTGATTTTGTACGCGCGATAGATCTGCTCCAACAGGATCACGCGCATGAGCTGATGGGGTACTACCAGCATGTGCCGCTGTTCTCCGATGTGCTGGACGTGGTGGCCGGCCGGGCTCCGCTGATCGTGAAATACAAGTTCAGCAACGACAAGGCTTGGGATGAGCGTAGCGAAGAGCTCATGGAAAAAGGGCCACGCCTTGCTTGAGGCGTATGACGGCCCGTACGTGATCGAATCCTTCCGCCCGGGCGCGGTGAATTGGTACAAGGAGCATCACCCTGAGGTGTGCCGCGGTCAGCTGAGCTGGCCGGCGAAGCTGAGCAAGAATGGTGCGGCTGAATGGGCCGCCGGCTTACTGGCGTTCGACTGGCTGTCTCGTCCTGATTTCGTGGCTTATGACTGGACCGGTGGCGCTTCGCCGCAAGTCAGGCTCGCTCGTTCGATGGGTGCGATGCCGGTTTCATGGACCGTGCGCAGCAGCGATGAACTCGCCCAGTGCGCCCCCTACTTCGACCGCCACATCTTCGAAGCATTCGGCCCCGACGCAGTGTGAGGTTGAGGGCGTTATTGATGTGCCCATGGGGCGGTTACAGGCTCATCGGGCGGTAACTTGCCCATGGGGCGGTTTGAAGAATATGTGAAACCGCGGAATTAAGCCATTTTGGTATACCGCCCCATGAGGGTTTTACAGCCCCATGGGGCAATTACCGCCCCATGAGGGATTTCCCGCCCCATGAGGTATGGTGTTTTACTTGTGATACGGCTCGCCAGCGTTGATCTTATAAGCGCGATAAATCTGTTCGAGCAGAATCACGCGCATGAGCTGATGGGGGAACGTCATCTTCGAGAAGCTCAGCAGAAAATCAGCACGACGCAGAATCGCGTCGTCAAGGCCGATTGAACCGCCGATGACCAGCTGAATATGGCTGGTACCACGCAATCCAAGGTCGTTGATTTTGGCGGCCAATCCTTCACTGGACAGCTGCTTGCCGTTGATGGCAAGGGCAATAACAAACGCCCCGTCCTTCAGATGCTTGGCGATGCGTTCGCCTTCTTTGGCCTTGATCTGTCGGTCAACGCCTTCAGAGGCGTGTTCGGGCGTCTTCTCATCCGCCACCTCGATGATGTTGAGCTTGCAGTAGCGCGAGAGCCGCTTGGAATATTCGGCGATGGCGTCGGTCAGATACCGTTCCTTGATCCGGCCGACGCAGACGATGTCGATGTTCATGCGTCAGTCGATGACGCCGTAGAGACGATCGCCGGCATCGCCCAGACCCGGCACGATGTAGCACTTGTCATTGAGCTTCTCGTCCACCGCGCACACCACGACCTTGAATTCGATGGACGGGTCGATGTGCTCCTCGACGTACTTGATGCCTTCGGGGGCCGCGATGATGTTGATGGCGGTGACGTCCTTGGCGCCGCGTTCGGCCAGATAGTGGGTGGCGGCGACCAGGGTGCCGCCGGTGGCGAGCATCGGATCGATCAGGAAGCACTGGCGGCCGGACAGATCATCGGGCAGGCGGTTCGCATACGTCACCTGCTGGGTGGGATGCTCCTCGTCGCGCTTCATGCCAAGGAAGCCGACTTCGGCGGTGGGCATGAGGCGGGTCATGCCGTCGAGCATGCCGAGGCCGGCACGCAGCACGGGCACGATGATCGGACGGGGTTCGGCGAGCTTCTTGCCGGTCATCGGCGCGACCGGGGTCTCGATCGGCGCGGCCACGACGCTCAGGTTGCGGGTGGCTTCATAGGCTTCAAGCATCACAAGCTCGGAGACGAGCTCGCGGAAAGTGGAGGAGGGGGTGTTCTTGTCGCGCAGCACGGTGAGCTTGTGCTCGACCAGCGGATGATTCAAAACGTGAAGTTCCATGACTCCCAGCCTAGTCCATGATTCCCGGCCTGACGAACCGGGGCGACTGATGGCGTGAAGGGGAGTCCGAGGAAACGCGACGGTTGCGGACCGCGACGGTTGCGGCCCGCGCCGAACCTATAGGGCCATCCGCTTCCACTTGCGGATCTTCGTCCTGAACGATCCGAACGGGGCGACGGTGTTCACATGAATGAACCTGTACACTTCCCATACCGCCGTTTTGGTGGCGTCGTCGGCCCATTGCCTCATATGCGGCTTGAACAGCTCATCCTCGCTCATCGCGTCGATCATGGCGTATATGGCGTCGACGTTGTCGGTCAACATGCCCTTCAGTTCCCGCAGCGAAAGGTGGGCGTAGGTGTCGGTGAACCACTGGTACAGCTTTCCGAGCTGGTTCCACTTGAACTCGTCCGACGGCGTTCGCACCGGAAGGCCCTTCCGTTCGCGATCCTCCCATTGCAGCAGCAGGGTGGTCCAACCGACCTGATAGGCGAGGTTTTCCGCCGGGGTCCTCTCGACCTCGTCGATGCGCTTGTCTTTCAGGGCTTCCGGAATGTCGTCGAACTCCGCAATGTATTTGCGAAACGCCGCGCCGATCTCCTTTTTGAGCTCCTGCGCGTTCTCGTATGTTCTCACCATGCACCTCTCCATCCTGACGCAATGCGTCGCTGCGACGATACGGGCATTGTATCAGTCCGGTGGATGCCGTGACGTCAGTGGCGGGCGGGTGTCCGGGTCTGTCTGAACTTCATGTGAACAAGATGAATTCTCTGACTTGTGCGCGTATAGTCCTGATGAATTTCTCCCCCCGCTGTATCTCATCGTGTCATGCTGGTGCTGATCGCCGCCGAAACGCCGAAATATGGGAGTGGGTGGATATGGGAATCTCAATCAAGAATCTCAGGAAGGTGTATGAGAACGGATATGAGGCCCTGAAGGATATCAGCCTTGATATTCAAGATGGAGAACTGGTCTGCCTGCTTGGTCCCAGCGGCTGTGGCAAAAGCACTACGTTGAACATCATCGCGGGTCTTCTGGATCCCACTTCCGGCGATATCGCCATCGACGGCCAATCCGTCGTCGGACTGCATCCCAAGAATCGCAACATCGGGATGGTCTTCCAGAATTATGCCCTCTACCCGCATATGACGGTATTGGAGAACGTCATGTTTCCGCTGCGTGTGGGAGAGCATCGCCGCAGCAGGGAAGAGGCGGCGAAGATCGCCCACAAGTTCATGGACATGACGAACATCGAGAATCTGGCGGACAAGAAACCTTCCGCGTTGTCGGGCGGGCAGCAGCAGCGTGTGGCCATCGCTCGTGCACTCGTGCAGACTCCCCGGGTGCTGCTGCTCGACGAGCCGTTGAGCAATTTGGACGCGCGTCTACGGTTGCATATTCGTGAGGAGATTCGCCGTCTGGTCAAGGGGACGGGCATCACCACGATCTTCGTCACTCACGATCAGGAGGAGGCGCTGTCGATTTCCGATCGCATCGTGCTGATGAACGAGGGTGTGGTGCAGCAGTACGACAATCCGCAAAAACTCTATCTCGACCCGGCCAACCTGTTTGTGGCGCAGTTCATGGGAAGTCCGATCATCAATATCTTCGACATGAGATTCGACCGTTCTGACGGCATGCTGCGGGGAAAGGCCTTCGACATCGCGCTCGCGGATCTTGATGGTTCCCGGTTCCGCGCCGACGCCGCGGGAGGAGTGCTGGTGGAGGAGCGCTACAAGGTCGGCATTCGTCCTGAATATTTCCTGACGGAGCCCGTGAAAGGGCATGCCGATGGATTCAAGCCGGCGTTTGAGGCCGAGATCGAGTCTTTGGAAATGATCGGCCGTTATGCCGTCCTGCATTTTGACGCCGGCGGGCAACATGCGCGCAGCGTGGTCGATGCACGCACGGGAATCCGCCAAGGGCAACGGGTCGCGTTCGCCATCGGGTATGACGATATATATCTGTTCTCCGAGGATGGAACGAGGGTGTACTGATATGGAAGAGAGGCGCGAGAAGTCGAGTGCGGTGACCGCCCTGAATGAGGGCGGGGGAGGGAAATCTCATCGCTCGGGTCGATATTCCGCCGAGTGGCAGCCCCATGCGTGGCTGTTGCTGTTCCCGGCCTTGGCGCTGATCACCGTGTTCAATCTGCTTCCCCTGGTGCGTATCTTCATCATGTCGCTGCAGGGCGGGACGTTGACCCGTCAACGGTTTGTGGGAATGCGTAATTTTGTTTTCGTGTTCGCGGATCCCGAATTCCGCAAGGCCATCGCCAATACGGCGCTGTTTGCATTCGTCGTGGTGTCGGTCGGGCTGGTGCTGTCGATGGCGGTGGCCGTGGCCATCAATGGAAAGCTTCGCGGAGGCAGGGTTTTCGAAATCCTGTTCTTCATCCCCTATCTGACCTCGGTAATCGCCATCGGCATGGTGTTCCGGTATCTGTTCAACGGCGATTACGGTCTTGTCAATTACGTGTTGGGTCTGTGCGGCCTTGGACCCTATGATTTTCTCAACGATCCGAAGTTCAATATGCCCACGCTCATCATCTTCGGCATATGGTCGTCCCTGGCGTTCAACATCATCATTCTGTTGTCGGGCCTGCGCGGCATAGACGAGGAATATTACAAGGTGGCCGACATGTTCGGCGCCACGGCCTGGGAGAAGTTCCGCCGGATCACGTTGCCGCAGATGGTGCCGATTCTGACGTTCCTGTCCATCGTTGATTTCATTAATTCCTTCAAGGTGTATACGGAGGTGTACGCCTTGTTCAACGGGAAGGCCGGTATCGGCGATAGCGCCACGACGGCGGTGTTCTACGTGTTCAACAAGTTCTACGTGGACAACAAGTATGGGCAGGGCATGGCCGCGGCGGTGGTGCTGTTCCTGGTGATTCTGGCTTTCACCATCATCCAAGGCATCGTATTGAGGAGGCTGGCGAAGTGAGGTTTCTCGGTAAGGGTCTGGTCTACGTGTTCGTCATCGTCATGGCGGCGCTTACGCTCTTCCCGTTCCTATACATGCTGTCCAGCAGCCTGATGACCTATCAGGAGGTCACGAGCATCCCGCCGACGATAGTGCCTCATGTCCCGCAGTGGCACAATTTCGTCGAAGCCATGAGGCAGGCGCCGTTCCCCCGTTATTTCCTCAACACGGTACTGGTGTCCGGGTTGTCGACGTTGGGCACGATCATCACCACCGTACTTGCGGCCTTCGCCTTGGTAAGGTTGCGTTTCCGTTTCAAGAAGGCGTTGATGATGGGCATGATGGCGTTGCTCATGGTGCCGTATGAGGTCGTTGTGTTCACCAACTATCGCACGATCAACCAGCTGGGTTTGCTGGATACGTATTGGGCGTTGATCTTGCCCTCCTTGGCAAGCGTGTTCTACATCTTCTATCTGCAGCAGTACCTGTCGTCCATGCCGGCGGCATATTACAACGCGGCGAAGGTCGACGGGTGCGGTGATCTCGAATTCATCTGGAAAGTGATGATTCCGATGAGCAGGCCCGCTTTGTTCACCATGGCGTTGCTGCTGTTCATCGGCGGCTGGAATTCGTTCCTCTGGCCGATTCTCGTCACCAACAGCACGGATATGCGTCTGATCAGCAACGGTCTGAGCGCGTTCGCTACTGAGACCGGCACGGCGGTACAACTTCAGATGGCGGCCAGCACGGCCACGATTGTGCCGATATTGGTGCTGTACTTCATCTTCCATAAGCAAATCATCGAAGGAGTGTCCAGCAATGGCATCAAGGGATAACGATTTGCGCGACAAAACGCGCATCACGTTCTACCGGGGCATCCGCACGATCGGAGGCAATCTTATCGAGGTGTCCTATGGCGATAGCCGCATCGTGTTCGACTGCGGTTGCGAATATAACCCTGCCGCTCCCAAGCAGCCCCGAGATCTCGCCGATCTCATCTCGCAAGGCTACGTACCGTATCTGCCGGCGATATTCGACCGCACGATAGACGTGCCCGGTCACCATTGGTCTGCGGACCCGTATGCGCACAGTGCGGTCTTCGTCTCGCATGCGCATCTCGACCATTCCAAGATGCTCAACTATATCGATTCCGCCATCCCCGTCTACGCTTCGCAGAACACCAAGAGGGTGCTCGAAGCCATGAACGTGAACGACGATTTCGATTTCCCGCCGTATCGCAAGGATTGCAGCCATACTCGGCCGATTACCGGCGTGGAACCCAACGGCGTCGTGCGTGTCGGTTCCATCTCGGTCACGGTCATGCCCGTAGACCACGATGCCTACGGTGCGTCCGGTCTGCGCGTCGTCACGCCTGACGCGGTCATCGCGTACACGGGCGACATTCGTTTCCACGGATTTCTTGAGCATGACACCCGTGCGTTCCTCCAGGCGAACGCGGGGGCCGATGCACTCATCATGGAAGGCACGTCGATCTCCTTCCGCAAGCCAGGTGATCCCGTCGACCGCCCGGAAACCACCGAGCAGCAGGTGTGCGATCGCATCGAGGCGCTCGTTCGGGACAATCCACATCGTCAGATCACGTTCAACTACTATCTGACGAACATCGAACGAATCCAGCACATCATCGCGTCCAGTCCGCGCACCGTCGTGCTCAGTGCGTACGCGGCTTTCGTCTACACTTCCGTGACCGGTGAACCCGTGCATTACTACCGTTTGAATGATGACCGTGATTATTCGGCGCTCGACTCGACGCTGGAGATTCCGTTCGATGAACTGCTGTCCGATCAGGATGCGTATCTGTGGCAGCTCGACGATCGTGCGAGAGCCGCGCATCTGCACGATCTTCGACGCAACGGATTGTATGTGCACACGGGTGCCGCGCCTCTCGGAGAATACGACCCCGCGTATAAGCCGTTCTTCCAAGGATTCGCCGATCAGGATGTCGAAGCCGTCACGATTTCGTGCTCCGGGCACGCCACGGTGGAGAAGGCGTTCGAGATCATCGATGCGGTGCGTCCCCGTCTGCTGTTCCCGGTGCATGGCGAGCATCCCGAACGGTATCGCAACGATTATGGAGCGATGGTCTTGCCCGAGCCGGGGTTGACTGTTGAGCTGTGAGCCGTGAACCGGCGTGTTGCCGGTTGCGTCATTGCCGAGACTTTTCCGGGGAACGTTCCACGGGAAACAGGAAAAGAAACAAGCAAACGGAAACCAATGGAATCAGAAAAGGAATGGAATCATGACACTACACGGTAATATGCGTGCGAAAGCGGTGCTGACCGCATTGATGGCTGGCGTGCTAGCCTTATCTGGATGTGGTTCGACCAACGCGGCGAGCGATGGTGGACAATCCGACAAGATCGTCTCCGACATCAAGGGAAACGTTGAGATCACGTTCTGGCACGGCATGACAGGCAACCAGGAGAAGACCCTGCAGAGCCTGACCGATACGTTCATGAAACAGAACCCGAACATCAAGGTGACTTTGCAGAACCAGTCCAGCTACAGTGACCTGCAGCAGAAGCTCACCGCCACGATGCAGAGCCCGAAGGATTTGCCGACCATCACCCAGGCGTACCCGAGCTGGCTGGTCGACGCGATCTCCGATGGTCAGGTCGTCAACCTTGACCCCTACATCACGTCCAAGGACGGCAATCTTGCATTCGACAACTGGGATGATGTGCTGCCCGGCCTGCGCGATGGCGTGAAGATCGACGGCAAGACGTATGGCATGCCGTTCAACAAGTCCACTGAGGTGCTGTGGTACAACAAGACCATGCTCGACGAGCTGGGACTCAAGGTGCCCACCACGTATGACGAGCTCGCCGAAACCTCCAAGAAAATCGAGAGCGCGAAGGGCATTCCCGGCGCGGGCTTCGACTCGCTGTCGAACTACTACATCACCTATATGAAGAACGAGGGGGTGACGTTCGGCAAGGGCCTCGATGTGGCCGGCGAGAAGTCCGCCAAGGCTTTCGACTACTACGACAAGGGCGTCAAGGACGGCTACTTCCGCATCGCCGGCACCGACAAGTACATGTCCGGTCCGTTCTCCAACCAGAAGGTCGCCATGTATGTCGGGTCCAACGCCGGTGAATCCTTCGTCAAGAAGGGCGCCGAGGGCAAGTTTGAATATGGTGTGGCGCCGTATCCGGCGAAGCACACGATGCAGCAGGGCACCGATATCTACATGTTCTCCTCGGCCAGCCCCGAACAGCGCACGGCGGCCTATCTGTATGAGAAGTTCCTGACGTCCAAGGACAGCCAGATCGAGTGGGCGATCGGTACCGGTTACATTCCTGTGCGCAAGTCCGCGATCGCCGATGCCAAGTACGCCAACTCGGGCAGTGCCATTGCGCCCATCTTGGCTGATGCCACCAAGAACCTGTTCACCATTCCGTTGACGCCCGGCATGCAACAGGCCAGCGACGATGTGCAGAAGTCCTTGGAGAACGTGCTCTCCGGTGCGGGTGACGTCAAGTCTTCGCTGAGCACGCTCAAGCCGACGTTCGATTCGGATTGGGAACAGTGACTGCTGTATTCCGGCGAATGGTGCGATGCAGGATTGGATGGTAGAGCTGTGAACGGTGATTCGGCATTCGCGGTGGCTTTCGATTTCGACGGCACGGTATGCCTCGGCGATGGTCCGGTCAAGGCCTACGCCGAGGCAGTGTGCGCGCATCTTGATCGTGATGACGCGGCCACGTTGAACGATGAGCTGGAGCGGTTTCTGGCATGTCCGGTGGATATGCCGAAGTATTCGGATGCCTATGACGTCGTGCAGGCTCATGCGGCAGGGCGTCTGACCGCCGAGCAGTCGCAGGATGCGTATCTGCATTCGCGCCGAATGCTGGCCGAAGGCACGCTCGACGTGCGCCCGCCCGAAGGGTTGGAATCCCTTTTAGGGCGATTGGGCGAGCTGGGTTGCCGGCGCGTGCTGGTCACGAACTCGCCGATGATCGGGCTGCGTGAGACGTTGGACCGTCTGGGCGTGCTCGAAGGATTCGATGGCATCATCGCCGGTGCCGCCAAGCCAGGCGGATGGCCGAAGGTGATCGAAAGGCTGTCGGCGGTTCGCCGACGGACGGGCGAGCTGGGTGTGATGAGCATCGGCGACTACTGGACGAACGATATCGCTCCGGTGCGTGCCGCCGGTGGACTTACCGCGTTCATCCACGAGCCGGATCCATCCTTGCCGGCGACCATCACCGCCCCTAACTTGTGGCAGATGGTCGATGACATCGTGGATGTATGCGCCGCCGCGACGGCGGATGCCGGTGGGGCCGGGGCCGCTTCCCGGGACTGACCGCAACCGTGTCCGTTGACCCCGTTGACGGCTATCATGTCCTGAGGGCCAGAAGGCTCTATCTCGATGCAGAGGTCGAAAGGATATGTGGCTGCTATGGTGCAGGAACCAACATTGGAATGGCATGTCATACCGGAGCCGACGAATGTCGAGCCGATGGTGGGAACATGCTCGTTGCCGTTGTCGGGAACGGTTGTGGAGCAACGAGGTGCGGATGATGCGGAGGCCGTGTTTGCGCGTCAGCTTGCCGACGACATTAAGCGCGTATGCGGAGGCCGCTGGCAGGTGGCCTCCGGAGAAGTTCAGCGGGAGGTGACTTTGCGGACCAGTCCTTCGCTCGATGACTGGTCGTATGTGCTTGAGGTCTCGCCGGATGGTGTTGTGATCACCGGTTCGGGGTTCGAAGGCGTTCGCGATGGCGTGCAGACATTGCGTCAGATTATTCGCCAGATTGGTTTGACGATACCGTGCATGGTCATCAGGGATCGGCCGGCGTTCTCGACCCGCGGTTACTATCTGGACGTGACTCGTGGCCGTGTGCCCTCTATGGCTTGGCTGAAATCGTGGGTGGATCGCCTGTGCTTCTATAAGTACAACCAATTCCAGTTGTACATCGAGCATACGTTCCAGTTCAATGGTCTTAGCGAAGTGTGGCGTGGCGCCGATCCGCTGACTTCGTCCGATATTCTCGAGCTTGATTCCTATTGCGCGGCGCGTGGCATAGAGCTCGTTCCCTCCGTTTCGACGTTCGGGCATCATTACACCGCGCTGCGGACGCGGCAACTACGTGATCTGGGAGAGTTTCCGGAGGATGCGGATCGTCCTTTCAGCCTGATCGAGCGAATGACGCACCATACGCTCAACATCACCGATGAGCGGTCCTATGAGTTTTCGACATCATTGATCGATGAGCTGATGCCGTTGTTCCGTTCGCGGAAGTTCAATATCTGCGCCGATGAGACGTTTGATCTCGGCAAGGGGAGGTCGAAGCAGGAATCGGCGAAACGTGGCGTTGGCGCGATGTATGCCGATTTCGTCGAGCGACTGTGCCGCCATGTTGATGATCGTGGGCATGATGTCATGGTGTGGGCCGATGTCGCGCTCGAGCACCCTGAGATCATCGATACGCTTCCCAAGAACATCACCTGGCTGAATTGGCAGTATGAGCCAGACGTGGATGATGGCACAACGGCAGCTCTCGCCGATGCCGGCGCGACGCAGATGGTGTGCCCGGCGGTGTGGTGCTGGAATGCGCTGATTCCGCGGATTGATGATGCGTGGAATAACATCACCAGGATGGCGCGCCATGGCCGCGCCCATGATGTTTCGGGAATGCTGGTCACTGATTGGGGGGATTTCGGGCACGTCAACGATCCCCGCATGTCGGTTCCGGGCATGATCTTCGGTGCGCAGCAATCCTGGAATCCGGATGCCGAGCTCAGCGAAGCCGATATGCTGTCACGCATATCCACTATCGAATACGGCGACCGCACTGGTGGTGTGGTCGGTGCGCTCAGGGGCGCGTCTGCCAAAGGCGGATTCTCGTGGAGCGATCTCGTCACCTACCTGGAACTGGACGACGGCCGTGGCGGATGCAATACGGAGATCGTGCGGGTCATGGGCTGTCTGGAAGCGTATCGGAATGATTTGCCGCAGTCCGGTCAGGCAAGGTTGGCGGATGCTCGCGTTTCGATGCTGCGGACGTTGCGTGACTCCATTCTCGCGGGCCGGGAATTGAACGGCAAGCTTGACGATGCAGCCAAGGATATCACCCAGCTGTTCCGCGTGGCCGGTGATCCCTCCTCCGCTGCGGTCTGGTCGTTGGCCCTCGACGGTCAGCGTCTGCTGAACCGTGTCGGGTTGGCGCTGTTGGCCGCGCATGGCGTGGTGCGGCAGGATGAGGCCGGAATCGATGCGGCGAAGTTGGCCGATGAACTGGAATGCTGGACCGAACGGTATTCGAGGTTCTGGCATGAGGTCAGTCGGCAGTCGGAACTGGCCCGCATCCAACACGTGGTATGGCGCGCGGCGGACGTGCTGCGTTCCATTTAGCCGGTTGCGTGGTGACGGGAGCGGCGGTGCGAGCGGGCCTGGTGCAAATATGTTAAGGCTGTTGACAGTGCTGGCTCCCGTACTTATCATGGTTGCGTCCATCTCATAGGTGTGATGGACGCAACCGAAGTCATCATCGACTCAAAGGAGAGACAATGAGGAATGTCGCGATGAAGGTGGGTGCTGCGGTGTGCGCCGTGGCCTTGCTGGGGTCGCTGTCTGCGTGTGGGGGCAGCAAAAAGTCGACCACGACGGCTGATGGCAAGCCGATCGTGACGGTTCTGGTCAAGAAGAACGCCAATCAGGACAAGATCGCCAACATGCAGTGGGCCAAGGACTTGGAGGCCGACTGCGATTGCAAGATCGAGTGGCAGGAAGTGACCCGAGAAGCATGGTCTCAGCAGAAGAACGCTACCTTGGCCTCTGGGGATATCGCGGACGTGAACCTTAACGGATTTAATTCCCTTGACGCCTACCAGTATTCAGGAATGTTTGAGGATCTGGGCAAGAGTCTCGACAAGTTGCCAAACATCAAGGCATTCTTTAAGGAGAAGCCGGAAGCTAAGAAATTCTCGACTGATTCCAAGGGTAGAGTCTATGCAATAGCCACTGCGCGCGGAAAATCTTATTCCGGTACGGGGCAGCATATGCTGATCAACAAGGCTTGGCTTGACAAGCTGGGTCTGCAGGTGCCGACCACGTGGGATGAGCTGGAGAACGTGCTTATGGCGTTCAAGACCCAGGACCCGAACGGCAACGGACAGGCCGACGAGATCCCGATGAACATACAGAAGCTTGGAAGCGGTTTCTCCTGGTATAGCCCGATGCTGCTGCTCAATTCCACCGGCATCCCGACCGGCTTCAACAAAGGCGTATCCACTTCTGGTTATTATGTCAAGAACGGCGTGGTCAAGAGCTTCCTGACCTCCGACGAATACAAGGAGGTCGTCAAGTACTATCACAAACTCATCTCCGAGGGGCTGATTCCAGCGGACTGGGCCACCAAGGACGATGACGCCTACAACGCGAACCAGATTAGTGACGGCCAGATCGCGAAAACCGGCGTGGTGTTCGGTTGGTCTCCGACTGACAATTTCGGCAAGCTTAAGGACCAGTACATCGCTATGCCGGCACCTTCTGCTCCGGGCGTTTCCCCGGATGAGACCGTGTGGGATGGTTCCTCTAGCGAATTGGCTCCTGCTGGGCTGACCATTTCCGCGCATGCCGCGAACAAGGACGCTGCGCTGAAGCTGGCCAACCTGCTCTACTCCGAGAAGTACTCCGTGCAGCAGTTCCTCGGATCGTTTGGTCAGACTCTGACTAAGACCGGTGAGCATAAGTATACTGTGGACAGCGCCAAGTTAGACAAGCTGACCAAGGACAATCTTTACCCTGGTTTGTCGGAATTGCTGGTGGGTTGGATTCCCAATGAAGTCATCATTAAGGGTGATACCCACGCCGATGAACTGATTGAGGTGAACAAGGTGTACGAGGAGCAGCGCAGCCACTTCGATCCCGTCAAGGACTATATTCCCGACTACGTCAATATGGATAATATGGATCCTTCCGATTCCGCGAAGTTGAGTACAAGCAATGCGGAGATTAACAACACCGTTATGCAGAAGACTGCTGCTTGGATGTCCAAGGGCGGCATCGACGAGGAATGGGATGCCTACTGCAAGCAGCTCGACAGCATTGGCCTTCAGGATAACATCAAGATCTGGCAGAAGTGGTACGACACCTACACGAAGTGACGGTGTCGTGAGCGCGGACCTGTTGCGAGGCAGTGCTTGCGACTCCGAGATGTGAGCCGCACCCGAACTGTTGAACTGGAGGAATTCGGATCAACGATCGGGTGCGGTTCGCTCATGCGGAGCGGATGCGGTGTTGAGGCCGGGTCTGCCACAGGTCAGGCTAGCCCGTCGGGTTGGCGGGGGTGTCGGTGCGCGCGGGCTTGGTGCAAATATGTTAAGGCTGTTGACAATGCGGGCTCCCATACTTATCATGGTTGCGTCCATCTCATAGGCGTGATGGACGTAACCGAAGTCATCATCGACTCAAAGGAGAGACAATGAGGAATGTCGCGATGAAGGTAGGTGCGGCGGTATGCGCCGTGGCCTTGCTGGGGTCGCTGTCTGCGTGTGGCGGCAACAAGAAGTCGACCACGACGGCTGATGGTAAGCCGATTGTGACGGTTCTGGTCAAGAAGAACGCCAATCAGGAAAAGATGGCCAACATGCAGTGGGCCAAGGACTTGGAGGCCGACTGCGATTGCAAGATCGAGTGGCAGGAAGTGACTCGAGAAGCTTGGGCCCAGCAGAAGAACGCCACCTTGGCCTCTGGGGATATCGCGGACGTGAACCTAAATGGATACGGTGCTGTTGAGGCTTACCAGTATCCCGGTATGTTTGAGGATCTGAGCAAGGATCTTGACAAGCTGCCGAACGTCAAGGCCTTCTTTAAGCAGAAGCCGGATGCCAAGAAGATGTCCACTGACTCCAAGGGGCGGATTTATGCGATAGCCGATGGTCGAGGCAAGTCCTATTCCGGCACGGGCCAGCACATGCTGATCAACAAGGCCTGGCTCGACAAGCTGGGCCTGCAGGTGCCGACCACGTGGGACGAGCTGGAGAACGTGCTCAAGGCGTTCAAGACCCAGGATCCGAACGGCAACGGCCAAGCGGACGAGATCCCGATGAACATTAAGAAACTCGAAGGCAGCTATTTCACGTGGTACAGCCCGATGCTGCTGCTCAACTCCACGGGCATCGTCACCGGCTTCAACAAGGGTGTGTCTGAATACGGCTTCTACGCCAAGAACGGCGTGGTCAAGAGCTTCCTGACCTCCGACGAATACAAGGAGGTCGTCAAGTACTACCACAAGCTCATCTCCGAGGGCCTGATCCCCGCCGAGTGGGCCACCAAGGACGACGACGCCTACAACGCGGACCAGATCAGTGACGGTAAGACCGCGAAGACCGGCGTGGTGTTCGGTTGGTCTCCGACCGACAATTTCGGCAAGCTCAAGGACCAGTACATCGCTATGCCGGTGCCGTCCGCCCCGGGCGTCTCCCCGGACCAGACCGTGTGGGATGGTTCCTCCAGTGAGTTGTCCCCTGCAGGACTGTCGATTTCCTCCCACGCCGCGAACAAGGATGCCGCGTTGAAGCTGGCCAACCTGCTCTACTCCGAGAAGTACTCCGTGCAGCAGTTCCTCGGCTCCTTCGGCAAGGCAATAACCAAGACTGGTGAGCATGAGTACACCGTGGATAATGACAAGCTGAGCCAGTTGACCGGTGACAACCAGTATCCTGGCCTGTCGGAATTGTTGGTGGGCTGGATTCCTGATGAAGCTACTATCAAGGGCGATACTCACGCCGATGAATTGATTGAAGTGAACAAGGTGTACGAGGAGCAGCGCAGCCACTTCGATCCCGTCAAGGACTATATTCCCGACTACGTCAATATGGATAATATGGATCCTTCCGATGCGACGAAGCTGAACACTAATAATGCCGAGATTTTCAATACCACTATGCAGAAAACTGCTACTTGGATGTCCAAGGGTGGCATCGACGAGGAGTGGGATGCCTATTGCAAGCAGCTCGACAGCATTGGTCTGCAGGAGAGCACCAAGATTTGGCAGAAGTGGTACGACACCTACACGAAGTGATGGTGTCGTGAGCGCGAACCTGTTGCAAGGCAGTGCTTGCGACTTCGAGATGTGAGCCGCACCCGAATTGTTGGACTGGAGGAATTCGGATCAACGATCGGGTGCGGTTCGCTCATGCGGAGCGGATGCGATGTTGAGGCCGGGTCTGCCGCGGGTCCGTCGCGAACCGTTTCACCGTGGCCGAGTCCTTGCCCGGCGCCACGCAGGGCAAGCTTGACGATGCAGCCAAGGATATCGCCCCGCTGTTCCGCATCCAACGTGTGGTATAGCGCGCGGCGGACGTGCTGCGTTCCATTTAACAGGTTACGTGGTGGCGGGAGCGGCAATGTGTGGCGCGACTCACATATATGTTAAGAATGTTGACGAACTCCATCTCTCGTGCCTATCATGAATGCGTCCGTCCCGCAGATGCGGCGGATGCGCTCAAATATCATCATGTCAAAGGAGAGACGATGAGAAGGCAAACTATGGTGAAGGCGGGTGCCGTTGCGTGTGCCGTGGCCTTGCTGGGGTCGCTATCTGCGTGTGGAGGCAGCAAGAAGTCGACCACGACGGCTGATGGTAAGCCGATTGTGACGGTTCTGGTCAAGAAGAACGCCAATCAGGAAAAGATGGCCAACATGCAGTGGGCCAAGGACTTGGAGGCCGACTGCGATTGCAAGATCGAGTGGCAGGAAGTGACTCGAGAAGCTTGGGGGCAGCAGAAGAACGCCACCTTGGCCTCTGGGGATATCGCGGACGTGAACCTGAATGGATACGGTGCCGTTGATGCTTACCAATATCCCGGTATGCTCGAGGATCTGAGCAAGGATCTTGACAAGCTGCCAAACGTCAAGGCCTTCTTTAAGCAGAAGCCGGAAGCTGAAAAATTCTCTGCTGATACCAAGGGAAAGATTTATTCGATAGCTACAGGGCGCGGCAAGTCCTATTCCGGCACGGGCCAGCACATGCTGATCAACAAGGCCTGGCTCGACAAGCTGGGCCTGCAGGTGCCGACCACGTGGGACGAGCTGGAGAACGTGCTCAAGGCGTTCAAGACCCAGGATCCGAACGGCAACGGCCAGGCCGACGAGATCCCGATGAACATCAAGAAGCTCGACCCGTTGTACTATACCTGGCACAGCCCGATGCTGCTGCTCAACTCCACCGGCATCCCGACCGGCTTCAACAAGGGCGTGTCCACATACGGCTTCTACGCCAAGAACGGCGTGGTCAAGAGCTTCATGACCTCCGACGAATACAAGCAGGTCATCAAGTACTACCACAAGCTCATCTCCGAGGGCCTGATTCCCGCCGACTGGGCCACCAAGGACGATGACGCCTACAACGCGGACCAAATTAGTGATGGTCAGACCGCGAAGACCGGCGTGGTGTTCGGTTGGTCTCCATCCGACAATTTCGGCAAGCTCAAGGACCAGTACATCGCCATGCCGGTGCCGTCCGCCCCGGGCGTCTCTCCGGACCAGACCGTGTGGGACGGCTCCTCCAGTGAGTTGTCTGTTGCCGGACTGTCGATTTCCGCACATGCCGCGAACAAGGATGCCGCGCTGAAGCTGGCCAACCTGCTCTACTCCGAGAAGTACTCCGTGCAGCAGTTCCTCGGTTCGTTTGGGCAGACCTTGACCAAGACCGGTGAGCACGAGTACACCGTGGATAACGACAAGTTGAGCCAGTTGACCGGTGATAACCAGTATCCTGGCCTGTCGGAATTGCTGGTGGGCTGGATTCCCGATGAAGTCACCATCAAAGGCGATAGTCACGCCGATGAGCTGATTGAAGTGAACAAGGTGTATGAGAAGCAGCGCAGCAACTTCGATCCCGTCAAGGACTATATTCCCGACTACGTCAATATGGATTCGGCTGATGCAGCAAAGTTGAATACAAGCAATGCTGAGATTTTCAATACCGTCATGCAGAAGACCGCTACTTGGATGTCCAAGGGTGGTATTGATGAGGAGTGGGATGCGTATTGCAAGCAGCTCGACAGCCTTGGCCTTCAGGATAACATCAAGATTTGGCAGAAGTGGTACGACCTTTGCGTGAAGTGACGGTTCCGCGAGCACAAGCCTTGTTGCAAGGCAGTGCTTGCGACTCCGAGATGTGAGCCGCACCCGAATTGTTGGACTGGAGGAATTCGGATCAACGATAGGGTGCGGTTCGCTCATGCGGAGCGGATGCGGTGTTGAGGCCGGGTCTGCCGCGGGTCAGGTAGATCACGGTGCTGAAGCAGTCCATGTTCCTGAAGCCGCGGGAGCGGGTTCTGATGTGCTGCGTTTTATTTAGTGGATTACATGGTGGCGGGAATGACTATGTGTGGCGCGACTCACATATATGTTAAGAATGTTGACGAACTCCATCTCTCGTGCCTATCATGAATGCGTCCGTCCCGCAGATGCGGCGGATGCGCTCAAATATCATCATGTCAAAGGAGAGACGATGAGAAGGCAAACTATGGTGAAGGCGGGTGCCGTTGCGTGTGCCGTGGCCTTGCTGGGGTCGCTATCTGCGTGCGGCGGCGACAAGGAGCCGACCACGACCGCTGATGGCAAGCCGATTGTAAGTGTCTTAATAGTCAAGAGACCCAGTACGGATAAGATCGCCAACATGCAGTGGGCCAAGGATCTGGAAGCCGACTGTGACTGCAAGATTGATTGGCAGGAGGTCAGCGAGGACGCCTGGGCCCAGCAGAAGAACGCCACTCTGGCCGCAGGCAAGCTGGCGGATGTAAGCCTCCACGCTTTCGGTGTGCCCGATGCTGCTCAGTACCCAAGTATGTTCGAGGATCTGAGCAAGGATCTCGACAAGTTGCCGAACGTCAAGCAGTTCTTCAAGGAGAAGCCGGACGCCAAGAAGCTTATTACCGATCCCGACGGCCACATATATGCCCTGCCCTCGTCCCGAGGCAAGTCCTATTCCGGGTCCGGTCAGAATATGATGATCAACAAGGCCTGGCTTGACAAGCTGGGTCTGCAGGTGCCGACCACGTGGGACGAGCTGGAGAACGTGCTCAAGGCGTTCAAGACCCAGGATCCGAACGGCAACGGCCAGGCCGACGAGATCCCGATGAACATCAAGAAACTCGACAGTTACTTCTCTTGGTACAGCCCGATGCTGCTGCTCAACTCCACCGGCATCGTCACCGGCTTCAACAAGGGGCCGACGGTTACCGGTTATTATGCGGATAACGGCGTGGTCAAGAGCTTCCTGACCTCCGACGAATACAAGGAAGTCATCAAGTACTACCACAAGCTTATCTCCGAGGGCCTGATCCCCGCCGACTGGGCCACCAAGGCTCTTGATGCGTATGATTCCGACCAGACCAGCGACGGCAAGACCGCGAAGACCGGCGTGTCGTTCGGATGGTCCTTGGACGCGAGTTTCGGTGCACTTAAGGACCAGTACATCGCCATGCCGGTGCCGTCCGCCCCGGGCGTCTCCCCGGACAAGACCGTGTGGGACGGCTCCTCCAGCGAGTTCGATGGCAACAAGCTTTCCATCTCCTCGCATGCCGCGAACAAGGACGCCGCACTGAAGCTGGCCAACCTGCTCTACTCCGAGAAGTACTCCGTGCAGCAGTTCCTCGGCTCCTTCGGACAGTTGGTTACCGACAACGGCAATCATCAATACACCGTGGATGCAGAGAAGACCAGTCAGCTGATGAAAGACAACCTCTTCCCTGGTCTGTCTGATCGGTTTACGGGTTGGATTCCCGACGAAGTCTCCATTAAGGGCGATACCAATGCCGATGATTTGCTTGAGGTGAATAAAGCATATGATGAGCAGCGCAGTCACTTCGATCCCGTCAAGGACTACATCCCGGACTATGTGAACCCCAGCCCCGAAGACAATAACAAGTTGAGTAGCAATAATACCCAGATTCTCAACGTCGTTATGCAGAAGACCGCCACCTGGATGTCCAAGGGCGGCATCGACGGGGAGTGGGATGCGTATTGCAAGCAGCTCGACAGCCTTGGTCTGCAGGAGAACGTGAAGATCTGGCAGAAGTGGTACGACACCTACACGAAGTGACGGTGTCGTGAGCGCAGACCTGTTGCAAGGCAGTGCTTGCGACTCCGCGATGTGAGCCGCACCCGAACTGTTGAACTGGAGGAATTCGGATCAACGATCGGGTGCGGTTCGCTCATGCGGAGCGGATGCGGTGTTGTCTCGCGCACCAGACAGACACAAATACAACAAGGAGATTCGCACTATGAATCAGTTTCGTGGGGTTATTCCCCCGGTCGTCACTCCGTTGACCGCGGATCATCGTCTCGATGTGGAGAGCTACAGGCGCTCGATCGACCGTATGATTACGGCCGGGGTCAATGGACTTTTCGTTCTCGGATCCTCAAGCGAAGTCGTGTTCTCCACGGATGAGCGACGTCGTGAGATACTGGCCGCGGCCATTGAGATTGCCGGCGGCCGAGTGCCGGTGCTGGCGGGGTGCATCGACACGGAGACCAATCGTGTGATCGAGCATGCTCGTGCGGCTCGTGAGATGGGAGCCTCCGCCATTGTGGCCACGGCGCCGTTCTACGCATTGGGCGGCGTGGCGGAGATCGAGAGGCATTTCCGTCTGATTCACGCCGCGGTGCCTGAGTTGCCGCTGTTCGCATACGACATCCCCGTATGCGTGCATACCAAGCTGCCCAATGATCTGCTGATCCGCTTGGGGCGTGATGGCGTGCTGGCCGGGGTGAAGGACTCGTCGAACGATGATGTGGCGTTCCGTTTCCTGATTGGAGACAACGAGGAGAACGGTCATCCGCTGACGTTGCTGACCGGTCAGGAAGTCGTCGTCGATGGCGCGTACATGGCCGGCGCGGACGGCAGCGTGCCCGGCCTGGCCAATGTGGATCCATATGGCTATGTTGCGATGTGGAACGCCTACCGGAACGGTGATTGGGATTCGGTGCGCAAGGAGCAGAATAAGCTCGCCGCATTGATGCGAATCGTCCTGGCGCCGTCCGGCGTCCAGGGATTCGGTTCCGGCGTGGGCGCGTTCAAGACCGCGATGGCGTTGCTGGGCGTGTTCGACACCAACCAGATGCCCGAACCGGTGTTGGCGTTGCATGGCGACAATGTGAAAGCCATTGCGGACGTGTTGCGCGCATGCGGTTTCGAGCTTGCGCGCACGGTGGAACAGGTCGATGCGTCCACCGAGTGATGATGACGTGCCATCCCGCGGGCCTTTCCCTTCCCCCAACCCATGTGGGTCCGCGGGATGGCGCACCGCAATGGTGAGGAATGCGCCGGGGTGCCGCTTGGCCGTGAACGGAGATTGCCCGTGGACGCCGGGCGGCATCAAGGCGATGAACAGGAGTGAGTGAATATGACGGAGAACGGGATGATGAATACGAACAATACTGTGTGCGGCGCGAACCATGACGGAGCGATGAGTCTGGCGGCCCCAGGCGATTACGGTGTGGCCTGCTACCGGATTCCGGCCCTTGCCGAGGCACCCAACGGCTGGATCCTCGCGGCGTTCGACGCGCGACCCCATAACTGCCAGGATGCCCCGCAAGCCAATTCGATCGTGCAGCGTATCTCCAAAGACGGCGGCCGGTCATTCGAGCCGCAGCATGTTGTGGCCGCCGGGCATGATGGCGTCGACAAATACGGGTATTCCGATCCGTCCTATGTGGTGGACCGGCAGACGGGAGAGGTGTTCCTGTTCTTCGTCAAATCCTATGACGCCGGTTTCGGAACCTCCCAGGCGGGCGTCGATCCCTCTGCGCGTACGGTGCTTCAGGCCGCCGTCACCAGTTCCATCGACAATGGCGTGACGTGGAGCGAGCCGCGCATCATCACCGCCGACATCACGAACAGCGAATCATGGATTTCACGGTTCGCTTCTTCCGGTGCCGGCATCCAGCTCACGTATGGCGCGCATGCGGGGCGCCTGATTCAGCAGTACACCATCAAGGAGCTCGACGGCCGCTACCGTGCTGTATCGGTCTTCTCCGACGATCACGGCGCAACCTGGCATGCGGGCACCCCCGTCGGCGATCACATGGACGAGAACAAAGTCGTGGAACTTTCCGATGGCCGTGTGATGCTGAACTCGCGTTCCTCCGATGGAAACGGTTGCCGCTATGTCGCCATCTCCCGGGACGGTGGCGTCACGTATGGTCCGGTGACCCGTGAAACGCAGCTGCCCGATCCCGAGAACAACGCGCAGATTGCCCGTGCGTTTCCCGATGCCCCCGAAGGGTCGGCGCAGGCCAAGGTTCTGCTGTATTCCTCCTCGTCGCCTTCGGACAGGATCGATGGTCTGGTGCGCGTCTCGATCGATGACGGCAAGACCTGGAGTGCCGGTCGACAGTTCACGACGGGGCCGATGGCGTATTCGGTGATCGCCGCATTGAGCCACAAGGCCGGCGGCGGCTATGGCCTGCTGTATGAAGGTGATAATAATAACATTATGTACACCCGTATCTCGCTCGACTGGCTCAACGGCCAGCTGAACGTCGACAGAATCGGCGATGTTTCGCTGTCTGGTGAGGGAGGGTGCTGAGGCATAGCGAAACGGTGCCGATATTTCATATATGTTAAGGACGTTGACAAAATATCTCCCGAGACTTATCCTGAATGCGTCCACCTCGCAGACGTGGCGGGCGCATCCAGGATCATAATTTCAAAGGAGAGACAATGAGAAGAAGAACCGCACTGAAGGCGGGCGCCATCACGTGCGCCGTCGCCTTGCTGGGTTCGCTGGCTGCATGCGGCGGCGACAAGGAGCCGACCACGACCGCCGACGGCAAGCCGATCGTGAGCGTTCTGGTCGTGAAGAGGCCGGCCACGGACAAGATCGCCAACATGCAGTGGGCCAAGGACCTCGAGGCCGACTGCGACTGCAAGATCGAGTGGCAGGAGGTCAGCGAGGACGCCTGGGCCCAGCAGAAGAACGCCACTCTGGCTGCAGGCAAGATCGCGGACGTCAGCCTCCATGCGTTCTTCCCCGCCAACGCCGCGCAGTTCCCGGGCCTGTTCGAGGATCTGAGCAAGGATCTCGACAAGATGCCGAACGTCAAGCAGTTCTTCAAGGAGAAGCCGGACGCGCAGAAACTCACCACCGATCCCGAAGGCCATATGTACGCCCTGCCTTCGTCCCGAGGCAAGTCCTACTCCGGCACTGGCCAGCACATGTTCATCAACAAGACCTGGCTTGACAAGCTGGGCCTGCAGGTGCCGACCACGTGGGACGAGTTGGAGAACGTGCTCAAGGCGTTCAAGACCGAGGACCCGAACGGCAACGGCCAGGCCGACGAGATCCCGATGAACATCAGGAAGCTCGACAGCTACTTCACCTACTACAGCCCGATGCTGCTGCTCAACTCCACCGGCATCGTCACCGGCTTCAACAAGGGCGCGTCCCCGACCGGCTTCTACGCCAAGAACGGCGTGGTCAAGAGCTTCCTGACCTCCGACGAATAC
>OCPM01000214.1_pt1 | contig 33346 bp, 52 predicted proteins | sample 1476751 | NCBI WGS metagenome assembly OCPM01 (sample SAMEA2580198, study PRJEB22360) | human gut metagenome | biome: human gut; feature: human-associated habitat; material: faeces | place: Denmark | collected 2008/2010 | reverse complement strand
AGCCGATTCGTCGGTATATCCGGCTGTTGGATTACCGCGTAGCTTTCCCTAACCCAGCGTTCTACGACGTGGCGAGTACCTTACAGCAGCGACAGCATTTTGCTTACGCGCATCGGTGATATCTGTTTCATGGGTGGCAACGTAAAATTCAACAGTAGCGGGCAGAACAATTACACGAAGGCTCAGGAGAAGCTCCCCGAAGGGTATCGACCCGTCATCGTCAATACGCCCGTGGCCGTTTTCGGTGGTGAAACGACATTCATCTGTTACGGCGAGGCCAATGGCACCGTCACGATGCTCGGCAACCCGAACAGCGCGTACGCGGGATGCACCGGCGTATGGAGGACCGCCGACCCGATGCCCGCCGCATAGCTTCGGGACACTGGCTCAGGCGGTTGCACTGTCTTGCAGTGACCCCACGGGGTCATAGCGCGTATGAGACGGTCATGCCGAACGCGTTCGTGCCCTGCGTGCCACCCTGATTGGTGTAGGTCATGGTGCCGTTGGCGTTCACGTCGATGGTCTTCTGGTTGGCCCCGTCGCGTCCGCCGTAGGAGAAGTTCAAGTCCATCGGGGGACGCCATCCTTCGGGCAGGGTTCCGAAATTGCCGGTGTTCCACGAGCCGGACGCCGACAACTTCCAGTCGATGCGCAACGTGACGAGCGAGCCGCGACGGTAGCCTTTGACGGTACCGTAAGTGGAGTTAATCAGCGTCAGCACTTCGGTCTGGGTTAGGGAAAACTATTGCCTGTTCCAGATTGCGATCCAGCTTCCGAATATCGCGACCCTCCCGCACCAGCGGTTGTCTTTGGTGTTCCACAGGCGGAAGCGTATCTGGTTTACGTCGCTGGTATCCCAACGTTGTGCGGTGTACTCGCCGGCCTGGTCGAAACCAGTGCCGAACGGCCCAATCGTGTAGGCCGCGTAATCGGCTTTCTTCCCGTTTGGGGATTGGACGTTGATGTAGAATGTGCCGTCATCATTCGTGGTGACGGTATGGCCTCCGCACAGAATATACGGCATTCGGGTTAGGGAATCCCACACGTCGCTCATCGGCTTCAACACGTTAAACAAGGGGACCGGTGTGCCGATGGTGATACCGTCCAACGGGATGCGGTACAAGGGCATGTCGTAGGTGGTGCCCCCGTCCAACGGGCTGGTCGTGTTCAACGCCGGGTCCGTGGGCGTGCCCGTGGTGGGCGTGCCCCTGACCACCACCAGTTTCGCGCTCTCGATGTTCTGCGAGCCCTTCGCATAGCGGCATACGATGAGATCGTTGCGTTTCTGACCCTGCGACCCGTTGGTGACAATCAGGTCCTCGGGCGTGCCTTGGCTGACGTGACGGCCCTGCATGACCAGCTCGCCCGTGCCGATGGTCACCTTGTTCGCCGAAACGACCGTGATCTTGAGCTTGTCATGCACGTTGAGCACATAATCATCCAAGCCGAGAATGCCGGCGTTCAAACCAGCGGCCTGTTCCGCCGTGGCGTGAGCCTTGTTCGCGTGCCCGGTGACGAGTTCAACCATTCTGCTTGCCTCCGTTCTGCATCCAACTGTCGAAGCTGTTATCAAAGTCCTTGAGCTTGTTCGCGTATTCCTTGTAATCCTGGTCGCAGAACAGGTAGTCGTGGCCCGTGCCGGTGGAGTCCAGCCGGTTGACGTTGTACCACGTCTTGATATCCGGATCGTCCAAGTCCTTGTACCATTTGTTTCTGCCGCACCGGTCGCATTGCATGACCGTCGCATTGTCGATACGCGCCATAATCGGCTCCTTACTGTTTACTCGGCCTCATAATCGACGGACATCACGCCGCCCGAGACCTTGACGATTTTCTTGCTGATAGTCGCGTTGACGGTGATGCCGGTGAGATTATCCCTTGCGGTCACGGTGTCGCCCACGTCGAACACCACATTCGCGTCGTCACGGACGGTGACCCTCACATCACCCTCGGATTGCAGATCCTGTAGTTTCTCACGGGTCTTCTGGTTCAGTTCGGCGGTCTCGGCACTCGAATAGTCGTAGACCTGCGTTATCTCATCCACACCGCGCAGTGATTGCGTCTGGCTCACGTTGCCTTTCGCGTCCGCATACCAGTGGACGACCGTTCGACCGGCACCCTCGCCCTTGCCTAGGCCTATGAGATGATTCGGTTTCCTCCACGTGCGGGTCGCGTCGAAATCGATGAGGTCACTGTCAATCGCATCGCCGTAATGCGCAACCGGCTCAGCCCAAATGTTGACCCGGCCAGACGCATAAGCGAGCCTGAGCTTCAGCCCGCTGGCCTCGCACATCCTCCGCAAACCCGTATAGCAGTCCGTGTACCGGTCGAACTGGTATTGTTTGATGGTCGGGTCGCCACTGCCGTCAGGCGGTACAACCGCGTCGAACACCGAATCAAGCCCGACACGGCTGATAAGCGAGCCGATGACCGTGCTGGCCGTACCGCTCACTGTGAGATAATCCCTGCCCCTATCCGGCTCGAGGATCTTGTTCGCGAGCACGCCGTGCCACGTGCGCCCCGAGTAGGTGAGGGTGCTGACGCCGGCAGTGAGCTGGTCTTCCATCGCATCGACCACGCCACCGCATTCGCTGCCGTCGATGTAGATATAGGCACCCGCATCGATGGTGGACGCGCCGCTCACGACAAGTTCGAAATCGTTTTCCTCCTTGCCCCACGCGCAATCCAGAGTGTAGTCGACGGCGGAACGGACATCGACGTGCTTGGAATCGGTGATAATCAGATCCACCATGACGGCGTGCTCCTCTCCTGGATCACGGTCAGGTCAAAGCCGAAGCCGTTCCACTGCACCTGGTGTTCTCCGGCCGGCAACGGCTGGAAAATATAAGTGCCGCCGTTGATGCCGCTGCCTCGTTCGCCCTTGTCGAACACGTTCGTGGTGTCGCCGTTTTCTGCGGTCATGACGATGCTTCGTTGTCCCTCCACGCTGTTGACGGTCACATACGAGCCCGAGGGGATGTCCATATGCAATTCATACCGGTTGACGCCGATGATGATGGCTGGCTGTGAGACCGGCCCGTAGACCACCAGTTCGAACGGCATCGGCGAGACGGCATCGTTCACGACCGAAGCGTTTCGTGCCGTCGGCAGGTAGTCGTGAGGGTAATCGTGCGGGTAATCAAGGTCGAGGCCCGGTTGCAGCGCATCCGACCAGAAATGCTGCACGTCGTCACGCTTGTGCCACAGGCCGTCAAGCAATGCGACCGTGAGCGCGTACTTCGCGGGGCCGGGCGGATCATAGGATGGTTCGATGCCGGTGATGAGCGCGGTCTGCGACCAGCCGTCCACGGTGAGCAGGCCGGCGTCGTCCTTGCTGCGGGATGACGCCACGGCCTTGACGTCCGCGTCGAACAGTTCGCTCGCCACGTCCAGCACGTTGAGGTCGGCGCATGTGGCCTCCAATTGGACGCTTGACGCGTTGAGGGAGGCGGAGTCAATGCCGTGCGCGGCCAACTCCACCTCCCATGCGTGCGTGCGCAGGCTCTCGATGCGTTTGACCATGAGACCGGCCGGGTCGATGAGATCAACGGCCCCAGCCGAAACGGCGCGGCTTGATCCTCCGCCTCGCCGGTAGGTCATCGACTGCATGACTGTCCTCCTGTTTTAGACGAGACCAAGCCTGCGCTTCTCTTCGCGGATGGTCATGGATGGCGTGTACTTAGCGATGGTCGGCCCCAAATCACCGTGCAATGCCTGCAGGTCGGAGCGCAGGCCGCGAAGCTCCACAAGCATCGACGCGAGGTCTGCGAGCCCATTCCCGGTTTCAGGCAATGGGGCGGAGCCCTCCACACCAATGGCGGAGCGCAACGTCATCGGCTGGAATGCCGACTGTGCGGCGGCCGTGACACCCTGCATCCGCTTCGCGATGTCACGCTGCAATGCGGGGGTGGCCTTGTCAATGCCCTCGCTGATGCCGGGCGGGATGTAGCGGCCGACTTCGTCGCGGAACACGCGGGACGGCGAATGGATGCCGAGCGCTTCCTTCGCCTTATCGACCAGTCCGGAAAGCGCGCCCTTGATCTTGTCGTACAATCCGCCGATGGCACCGCTGATGCCGTTCCACAGACCACTGATGAGCTGCGAGCCGGCGTTTTTGAGCAGCGAGCCAGCTCCGGCGAACACGCCCTTGATGGCGCTCACGATGCCCGACGCCAAGCCGCCGACCGCTCCGGCCGCGTTGGAAAGAATCGATTTGAAACTGTTCCAAGCTCCCGACCAGTTGCCGTTGATGAGGTTGGTGACCATGCTGATGACACCGGAAATAACGCCGACCACGCCCTGGATTACGCCTTGTATGCCGTCGATGACACCCGACACATATGGGAGCATCGCCTGCACCGCAGGCAACAACGTACCGGTGATGAATCCGATGATTGCGCTCACTACCGAGCCGACCACGCTGATGATGCTCTGGATGACCGGCATCAGCTGTTGGATGATGCCTGTGATGCCCGAGACCGCATCGGTTATGACTGGCACGAGCTGTTGGATGAGCGGCGTGATGGCGGTGACCAGCTGGCTAACGAAATCCATGACCTGCTGGATTACCGGGACGAGCGCGGAGGCGAGCTGGCTGATGACTTGGCCTATCATCGACACGATCTGCGAGGCGACCGGCAGCAGCGCGGCGATGATGTCCGCCAACGGTGGCAGCAGGCTGGACACGAGCTGGCCGATGAGCGGCATGAGCGATCTGAGCGCGTTCATGAGCGGTTCGATGATCGTCGGGATGAGCGGTGCCAGCGACTGGAGTATGTCGCCGAACACTGTGATGAGCTCCGCGACAGAAGCGGTGATCACCGGCATGACCTGTTTGAACATGTCCTGCAGGCTTTTGCCGAACTCATCGAACGTCGGCTTCATTCCCGCGATCGTGTTCTTGAACAGGTTGAACGCGCCGGTGACCTGCGTGCCGAAGGCGTTGCGCAGTTCCGGCACCGTGGCGATGAGCGTGCCCAACGCTGCGACGACGATGCCGATGGGTCCGCCCAACGCGCTCAACGGGCCGGACAATCCGCCGAGCACCCCGCCGAGCAACGGAATCTTGGACAGCAATGGTGCGATGCCGCCTGCTCCGAGGGCCATGAATGCAGCTATCAGAGGGGCGATGGCGCTCTGCACGGGTTTGAATATCTCGCCGAGCCAGTTGAATACGCTGCCGATGGCGTTGATCGCGTTCTGGAACGGTTCAGGCAGGAGCGTCACCAGATCCGAGAACAGGCTCGGGATGGCTTTGACGACGCTCTGGGCGATGACCTTCACGCGGGGCAGGATGTTCTTCAACGCAGTGCCGATGGAGTCGGCGAGCTGCTGGCTGAGAGCGCCCATGTCGGCGTTCTCGTTGCCCAGTCCGGCGAGCCAGTTCTGCCATGCGGCCTTCATCGAGTTCACGGACCCCTCGATGGTGGTCGCCGCCTCCTTGGCGGTCGTGCCGCTGATGCCGAGGCTCTTCTGCACTCGGCTGATGGCCTCGGTCACATCGGCGAACGAATCGATGGAAAGGTCGTTGCCTTCCTTCATCACGCCCGGCAGCTTGTTCGCGTCGGCGATGAGCCGCTGCATTTCCGTCTTGGTGCCGCCGTAGCCGAGCTTGAGGTTGTCCAGCATCGCGTAATTGCCGCGAGCAAGCGACTGATACGTCTGTTGGATGGTCTGGATGTCGGTGCCCATCTTGTTGGCGTTGTCCGACATGTCGATGATGGCCTGATTGCCCATCTCTGCGGCCTTGGCGGTGTCCCCGCCAAGCGAACTGACCAACGAGGCCGCGAAGCTCGTGACCTGGTTCATATAGTCGTTCGCGCCGACGCCGGCCGTCTTGTACGCTTCGGCCGCGTACTTCTGCACAGTGCCGGAAGCGCCCTTGAACAGGGTGTCGACGCCGCCGACCGCCTGCTCCCACGTGGCATACGCGCCCAACGCCTGCTTGCCGGTGGCCACCAGCGTGCCGCCGATGGGCTGCCACACCTGCTCCGATGGCGGCGACCGCTCCCGTGGCGAGGCCCTTGATATGGGCGACCGCGTTTTGGGCGAGGTTTTTGAACGAGTTGCCTGCGCTGGAGGCGAGGTTGCCGAGCGTGCTGCCGATTGCCCCGGCGGCGGTCTGTGCTCCGGCTGGGAGTTTGGACCATACGGCTCCGGCGGCGGTGGCGATGTTGCCGAAGTAGTTCTTGGCTACGTTGGCTACCGGTGCGAGTTTCTGCCCTACTTTTCCTGCGGCATCTCCGATGGCGGAGCCGATTTTGCCGCCGAATGAGCGGATGGGTGCGGTCCAAGTAGCGACTGCCGTTTTGATGGTGTTGCCGGTTCTGCTTCCCCAGTCGCGAATCGGTTGCGTCCATGCGGTGATTGCCGCGCCGATTGGTTTGGCGATGCCTGACACGGTGGCTGCGATGCTGCCGCCCCAGCCTTTGAGGGTTTGCTGGGCGGCGCTGATGGCTCCCTTGAGTCCGGTTTGGATTTTCGCGCCGACCTGCACGGCGAAACCGCTCAATGAGGATACGGCCTTGTTCGCGAATCCGGCTATCTTGGAGCCGAGCGGTTTCCAAATGGCGTCTACGCCGAGCAGGCTACGCACGAGGCTGCCGAGCGCTCCAGAGAGTCCGGTGAAGGTGGATTGGCCCCGGCTGATGCTCGAGAATCCAGCCGAGAACGAGCTTGCCATCGTCTTCATGGAACCGGATACGGTGTTGGTGCCCTTGGCGAGTTCGTCCTCGGCGGCCTTGAGCGCCTTCTTCGCGTCCGCGAGCCGTTCGGCGGCGTCGTTGGACTTGTCGAGAGCGGTGGCCTGACGCAACTGGGCTTTTTCGAGATTGATGGAGGCGGTCTGCGCCTGAGTCGAATCCGACCCGTATCTGGCGATGGCCGAGTTGAGCCTCTCCTGCGCCTGCTGCACGTCGACCGTGGCCTGACGGTAGTTCAGGAGCGCGGCGCTGGCCTTGGAGGACGCCTGCGCCGCGTCACGCTTCAACGGTTTCAGCACATCGTCGGCGACGCCCCGGGCGCTCGAACCGAATGCCTTTTTGAAGCTGCCGCCGAACGATTTGCCGATTTTCGAACCGTTGCCGAACGCCTGGGAGAAACGGTTGGAACCGGACTTGCCGGCCCCCCGCATCTCCTTGTCGACCGCGCTGCGGAAGCCCTTCATCGAGGGGAATATCGACACGTGGCCGGTTCCCACTTCCGATCCGAAAGCCATAAGGCGACTCCCCTCTTAGTTGATGGTTGTTTATCCGAAGAGCTTGCTCATATGCGTTTCGGCCTCGTGGATCTCCTCGGCGGTGGGCTCGTCCGTTTCGGGTTCGCCGTCCACGTCGCCGAGCAGCGTGGAAGCGCCGAGGAACTGCAATACGGTGATGTCGGTGGCGCTCATGGGGAACATGAGGCCGATGAGCGAGGCTCCCGTGTAGGAGGACGGGTCGCCGCACAGCGCCGTGTACAGGTCGATGGCGTCACGGTAGGGGAGACGCCGGCCGAGATCGTGTTCGATGCTCCACCCGAATCGGGCGAAGTCCGCTCGGACCTTTACTCCGTCATCGGAGTTGAGGATTCGGCAGAAGTCGGCGATTTCCCCAGTTCGACGCCCTGTGATTTGGCGAGCGTCTCCCCGTAGTCCTGGATGAGGTTGAACGCGACCTGCATGGGCTCCCTTTCGAGCTGCTTGGCCTGCTCGTCTCCGGCGAACACGGTGAGGATGCGTTTGACCTGGTCGAGGCTGTCGGTGTCGGTGGAAGCGCCGGACAGGGCCTCGAAGTCGGCGATGGAAAGATAGAGGGGCAGTTTGTAGACGGTGCCGCCGGGTGTCAGTGCCCAGTATTCGTTGTTCTTGATGATGTGGCGCACCTTGACCTGGTTGGCGACCTCGGCGAGGGCCTCGGCCTCCCTGGTCTCGTCCCAATCATCGAATTCGGCGATCGAGGGTGCCGTGTTCTGCTGCTTTGCCATGATGGTTCTCCTGTCATACGTGTTTCTCCCGTCGTTGGTGTTGGGGCTCCCCGCATGCCGACAGGAGAGAGGTCATGCGGGGAGGGAATCGTTGTCAGACCGCCGCGTAGGACTGCAGGTAGCGGCTGTTGCCGCCGTCTACGGCGGGATCGAGCTGCCATGTGGCGGTCAGCGAGAGGCCGGACACCTCGCCGCGCGTATCCTGCGCCGGCTCGTTGCCGGTGATCTGGATGACGCCGAGACGACGGCGTTTGCGGCCGGACTTGTAGATGGTCTCCTGATAGGCGAACCATTTGGTGTCCTGGATGATGTCCTTGACGTGGTAGACGCCGGTTTCATCGGGCTTTCCGATGGTCATGAGGCGGGTGAGGTCGTTGTCCTCGGCGGCGGTGAACGCGAGCGTCAGCGTCGGGTCGGCGTTGAGCGTGTAGCCCGGCTGGTGGAATTCGGTGGCGTCGTCGCCGTCGCGGGAGTCCTGCGGTGCTCCGTCGCTGGTGATGAGGCCAACTGTGGCGGAGGAGGAGCCGAACACGTCGCCGAGTTCGGTGATCGGGTCCGCCACGCTGGGCGCGATCTGCGAGGCGGTCAGCGTCTTGCCTGCCACATAGGGGGCGACGATGATCTTCGACGTGAGTACGTTCTTGACGGCATTAAGGTCGTTGCCCTGGTTGTCTGCTGTCATTCCATGTCCTTTCAAACGAAAAGGCCCTACACATTGTGTAGGGCCTAGGAAAACGGTTAAGGGATTGGTTAGTGTTCGCCGACCGTCGAATATTCGACGATCAGGTAGTAGTGCGCGGTGTCGGAATCGTCGGACACCGGGTATGGGCCGTTGCACGAGGAATCATCCACGGAAACGATTGGCGAGCCCTTGGCGAGGGCGATGGCCGGATGTTCGGTGAGCGTCGCGTAGACGCGACGGGCGAGAGTCTTGCATGGCTTCTCGGCCTGTCGACTCCATCCGTACACGTTCACGCCGATGCTTCGGTCGAAATGGCCGAGCCCGTCAGCGTTGCCGCCATCGTCCCGGACGGTGACGAGCGGATACGCGCCCTGATAGTCGGGAGGCTTCTTGCTGCCCACCTGCAAACCATCCACATCGGTGATATGAGTGCGCAGGTAATCACAGAGGAAAGCCTCCATGTCGGGAGGCAGTATCAATGTCATGTCTTCGCCGCCTTCAACGCCTTGCGGAGATTGCCGGTCTTGGATTCGACCAGCATGGTCTTCGGATCATGGCCGACCACCATGAAGGTGGTGCGGTGCGCGCGTTGGACGGCCTCGACCTGCAGGCCGTCGCGGTAGGCTCCCGTATCCACTGGCGCGTTGGCCTTGGCCGCTCCGAGCGCCTTCTCGGCGGCTCCACGGGTCAGGGCCCTGACGCCGGCCGAGTTGAGGATCTGGTCGAAAAACGCGTCGTTGAACTTGATGCTGGTCTGTCCGCTTCCGGCCATCGGCTACCCCTTCCACTCGGTGAGCTGGACTTCCAATGTGGGCTGCCAGCCGGTAAGGCGTTTGGCATCGCGGCTGGGGAAGCCGCTGACCTCCCACATGCGGCCATCGGCCGGTTCGGGGCGGATACGGTCACCAAGCCGGATGTCCGCGTTCGGGTCGGCCACGGTGAGCACCGCAGTCGACGTGGTCTGCACGTCCAAAACGTCGGGCGTGCGAGTCGAACTGCTCGAAGCCAAAGCTCCTCGCACTTCCAATTCGACGGGTTTCGTCCAGTCCTCGGTGGTCTGCGCGGGATTGTACGGGTCGGGTTTGCGTGAGGCGCGCAGCCGCACGAACCGTGTGGCCGCAGGCAGGCCGGAGGCGTTGATGTCATCGATGATGCTCACGGCAATGCTCCCAGCTTGTACCGGTCGAGTTTCGCCAGCTCGTCGGCCATCAGGGTCACGTTGTAGGTGACGCTGCTGCCGTTGACCGACTGGGATTGGACGATGCCGGCGGCTGCGCTGCTGGCCCGTTTCGCCGCGTTTATGAGCACCCCCTGTACATCCGGCACCTCGTCCGGCGCATAACCGGCGTGGATGCGGTAGCGTATCGTGGCCACGCCGGCCGGGAAAACGCCGGCGGTGCATTCCACCAAACCCGTGGCGGGGTCGTAGGCGTAGTGCAGCCGGTTGCCGGCGATATCGGTCAGCTCATCCACCGACGTGACATGGCGTGCGGGGAGGCGAATCACCTTGCCTCCCCGCGAATTGACCACGCCCGACAGTTCGATGTTCGGCGTGATATGCCAGCCGCACGTGCGACGGATGGCCGCCTGCGCCGCCTTCAGCCAGAACTCGCCGTCAGCGTCGAAGCCTGACGGGTCGGTGATGATGTCGGGAATGGTTTCATCGGCCATCGTTCGCCTCCAGTCGATTCACGTTAGGCCACGGTGAAGGCGTGCGACTTGTCGTCGGTGCCGACCCAAGTGCCGCCGGTGATGGCATTGTCGGAGTTCTTGGTCAGGGAAATCGACTTCACGCCCACGCCGGCGGCACCGGGAGCACCATTCTTGCCGGCTGGCCCCGGATCGCCATTGCCGCCTTTCGCGCCGGCCGGAATGCCAAGCGTGAGCACGCCATCCGCGAGCGTCGCGGTGGGAGCCGCGCCGGCGGCGAGGGCCACGGCCGTCACCGAGGTGATGGCCGCACCGTTCGCCTTGGTCAGGTCGATGGGATTGCCGGCGGCGTCGACCACGACCACCGGCTGCGGATACGTGCTGCCATCACCGGTATCGACCCCGGTCTGCAGCACCTTGGTTGCGTCACTCATCGGCGGTCACCTCACTTGGCCTTCTTGCCGAGGGCGACGGACACGAACGCCTTCGGGTACTTGACCTGCAGGCCGAGGCGTTCGCGCACGCGGAACGTGATGAGATCGTTCGTGAAATCATCGGAATGCGAGTTGGTGGACTCGGCGCGCAGACCGCCCTTACGGATGACCGCGCCACCGAGCTTGAACGCGCCGACCAGAGCGGTGCCCTGGGCGATGGCCTCGGTGACCACGGTCTTGAGGCCCCACAGCGGCGGATCCTGCATGATGGTGCCGTTGCCGTACTGGCCGTTGAAGTAGCCGCCGCCGTAGTACTGGCCGTTCGCGTCCTTGGAGAGGCGAATGGCCTCGTAGTCGGCGGGGTTGATGACCAGCGCGTCCGCGCGGAAACCGGTGGCCAGCGCGATCTTGGTGCGGGCCTTGAAGATGCGGTCCGGGTCGGAGTCGGTGTCCTGCACCATCTTCTGGATGTCGCGGGAGAGCAGACCCTTGATGTTCGCATCGGAGCCGTTGCCGGACAGCAGCTGGGTCTCTTCCAGCAGCTGCAGGTTGTAGCGGGCGTGGTTGTTGATTTCGGAGACGATGTAGGAGAGGTCTTCGGCCATGTTGTCGGTGACCTTCCACCAGGCGGCGACCTCCTTGAGGCTGTCGGACTCCCAGCGGGGGGCCGGCAGATGGGTCTGCGGCTTGGCACCGCCCTCGCCCACGGTTCCAGCGCCGCCCTCGAGCGCGCCATAGACGGGGTATTCCACGGTGTTGGCGTTGCCGCTCAGGGTGACGGAGCCGAACAGGTCGGCGACCACGAGCGGACGCTCGTAAGGCCACACGCCGTTCATGTCGATCTGGGTGACGACCGGCTGGTATCCGGTGCCAGCCGTACCGGTGCCCGCCACGTGCATGTCGGTCGCGGCCTTGAACTCGCTGGAAGCGAACGGGTGCGCCTTGGTGCCGATGACGGTCATGCCGGCCTTCTTCAGCTCCTGCGCGTACAAGTCGCCCAGCGTCTTGGCGGCGGGAGCCGTCTTGGCCTCGGGCTTCACATCGTCCACGTTCAGGTCGTTCACGCCCTTGAACAGGTCGACGCGCTCCTGAAGACGCTTGGCCTCCTCGAAGCGGTTCTTCAGTTCGGTCGCCTCATCATCGGTGAGGTTCTCCATGCCCTTGTCGTACAGGGCCTTGACCGCCTTCTTCTCGGCGGCCAGCTTCTCCATGTAACCCATGGATCATCCTTTCTATTGGTTGTTTGCCAGCGAGAGGAAGTCGCTGATTTCCTTGGCCCACTGCGGGTCAAAACTCTTTTTCGCCTTGCCGTCGTCCGGCTCGGGCTTGTCCGAATCGTCCGGCGTATCGTCGTCCGGCTCGTCATCGGGTTTGGAATCGTCGGTGTCGTCATCGTCGGGGGTTTCGGTGATGGAATCAAGCAGTTCGCCCAATGCCTCGTAGGCCGTGCGAATCTTGTCCTCGTTCGCCTTGCTTATGGCCCGGCCGGCCTTGACCTCGAGCACCTCGGCCCCCTGATTGGCGGCGACCTGCACGAGACTGATCTCAAATAGTTTGAGCTGGCGAATCTCCCGGTAGCCGTCCCAAGGGCTCTTCGCCTCCTCGCTTTCGACCCACGCGGTCTTCTCGGCGATGAAACCGATGCTCATCTGGTGGATGAGGCCACGCTTGAGCAGGTCGTAGGCTCGCTTGCCCTCCGCGATGTCGGTGTCGAGCTTCGCGGTGATGAGCAGGCCATGCTCGTCCTCCACGGCGCTCAACGTCTCCCCGATCACATCGTTCGGAGAGCCGTCCTTGTGCTGCCAGTGAATCGGAATGCCCGCGCCGCCCGCCTTGAAGTCAGCGGATAAGGTCTGCTCGAAGGCACCCTTGACGATCACATCGTCGTACAGGTCTTTCTCCCACGTGCTCGCGTAGCCGGAGAACACTCCTCCGCCGCTGTTGTCGGTGGCCTTGAGCTCCTTGAGCTCGTAGCCGAGATAATCAAGACTCATCTGAGGTTTCTCCCTTCGTCATCGAGTCCCATGACGCGCGGAAACCGGCGTCATACGTGTAGAGGCGTTTGAATTCGGCGAGCATCTGCTTGCCGTTCGGACTCGCGCCCTGCTGCGCGTTCTGCGTCTGTCCGCCGTCCTGCGGGCTGGGCTGACCGCCCTCGCTCACGTTGAGCGGGGTTATCAACTGGTCGCCGCCCGGCAGTTTCGGCCGGTCGAGCAGTTCGCGCGCCTCGTCGGTGGTCATGAACGGACGGCCGGTGGCGGTGGAGAGCGCCTGATACTGGGTCTCCATCGTGCCGCGCAGCTTCGCGTCCAAATTCGCCTTGATGTAGCAGTCCGGTTCGCCCACCGCCTCGGGCAGCGTGAGGTTCAACGCCTCCTCGAACGCCACCAGATACGGCAGCAATTCCACGTTCCACAGCTTTTCCTTGTATGCGGCGATGTTGCTGTTGGTGCCGGTGCGGAAGCCGATGTTTTCTGGGCTGATTTGGAATGCGAGGCACACCTGTTCGTTGATTTTTTCGCGTGCCTCCAAGTCGGCCATGTCCACCGGTTTGAACAGGTTGTCGACGGTGCGGATCTCCATGCCGTCTTTGAATACCGGCCATGTGCCGGCCATGCCGCCGCCTGCAACGTAGTTGCGCAGGCCTTGGGTGAAATCGTCGTAGTCGGCCTGTGACTCCCAGGGCATTTCCTTGGGCCGGTACACGTAGGCGGGTATCTGGTAGCCGTTTTCGGCTATCGATTTGCGGTATTTCGCCATCACCCTTGCCTCCGCGAGCAAGGGGCGCAGCACGTCGGTGATCGGGTCGCCGAGGTTCAGGCCGTCGATGTAGCCGATGTCGAGCACGATTCGCGGATCCGGCAGCCGATAGGTGCCGCCCTTGTTCTCGGCGACGCTGCTGATGGTCACACCTGTCAGCTCGCCGAAACCGTTCGCCGTGAGACTGTATCCGTCCGGGGGGATGCGGCGCAGCGTATTCCCGTCACCCGCACGATTGCTGCCGAGCGTGCACAACCACCTGTCCTCGAGCAGCATGTCACGGATGAGAGTCGCGTAAAACCTATAGCGGCTCATGCCCGGCAAATCGCTCGGATGGCGGATGAGCTTGGCCAGTGCGCCGTCGCGCACCTCTTCCGCGTCGCCGTCCGCGTTCTTCCGATACACCTTGAGCGGCAGGGAGGCGAGTTGGCGGCTGATGAAGTCCACGACAACGCGGACCGCGTATTCGCGACAGTACATGCCGTTCGCATAGCCGGCGAATTCGGCGTCGGTGGGCCAGCTGATGGCCTCGGGCATCGAATCCATGATGGTCGGTGTCTCCGGTTCAGCGTTCTTCATCGCCAGCACGGCCGGGCCGTGCAGCAGATTGTTCAGAAATCCCATCCACGGCTCCTTCGGAAGATGGCTAGAATGTGACTCGCACGTTGTGCGAGGGCTCGTATTTCGGTTTCTCTGGCTCGCCGCTCATCGTCTCGAGCGCGTACAAGGCCTGACTTTCGGCGATGAGGCCGGAAATGTGCATCGCGCTCTGGTTCCGGTCCCACACCTCGACCTCACCCAATCGGCGGGTCACGGCGACGTTCACCTGTTGTTCGATGGCCGGCTGGGGGAGGTGCCGGAGCTTGTTTTCCTTCACCCGGTCGCGGAAACGGCCGGTCGCGGCTCCCAAGCGGAAGCCCTCGATGAGGTGCACCGTCCAACCGGCCTCCGCGAGCGGATCCGCGAAGTCCACCGCCGGGCAGCCCTTGGACTGCACGGCGATTTCATGGATGTTCGGCCATGCCTCGCGAAGCAGCTTCAAGTACTTCGGCACCCAGAGCATGCCGTCACGGCGCACGATCAGTTCGACGTGCGGCAGGCCATCCTCGCGGTAGCCTGCGGCGGCGATATACGTGGTCTCTCTATCGGCGGAAGTATCCACGGAAAGCACCACGCGCCCGTCATCGGGGATACAGGACTTCGGGTCGATGCCGCGCTTCCACAGCTTCGGATTGATGTACGGCGTGATGTCCGCCGTCACCCACTGGCACAAGACCTCGGTGCGATACGCGGCCTCGGTCATGCCGTTGATGTCAGCCGAGATGCTACGAAAAGTCATCGGCCCATAACCCATGGAGGGGTTCGCCTGACGGATACCGTCAAGGTCATCCAGCTCGCATTTATCCGGAGCCGACCACTCGAAATACCCATAGGATGGGTCGTGCTCCTCGGCCCATTCGTCCGGCGACTGCTTGCCGGTTTCAACCGAAGCGTTCCACGAATCCGCCAGGGCACGTCCCTCGTCGACGACTCGGCGCAGCACGACGCTGCGATAGTCGCCCGCGTTAGAGATACCCCACAACTGACTGGACCAGATGGCCTTCGTGGTCTGACTGACCGCGTTCCAGCCATCGTCGGTGTGCTGCTCTCGCAACTCGTCGAACACGACGCGGCTGGCGCTCTTGGAACGGATGTTCTTGTCGGCGCGCACGATGTACTGCGCCTTGTTCCGGCAGATGATCGCTTCCTCGCCGTGCGAATTGTTGACGCGCTGCACACGTTTTTGCAAAACCGGAACCGCAAGAGCGGCCTCGCCCTCGGAAGCCGGATTCGGATTACACCAGTTCAATACGGCCTGATATGGGGCGCGCGCGTTATCCAACGTCTGCGCGGCACCGACCACGAGAAACTTCCACGCCGGCGACAACTCCGGGTGGCGAGCGGAGTCGACGAACAGCCACCACGCGCACAGTACGCTCATGAGCGTGGTCTTGCCGTTCTGGCGCGCGACCTCGGTGACAACTCGGCGGAACCGGTAGGAGCCGTCCGGCAGAAGCTCAAGCCCGTGGATCAGCAGCCATTTCTGCCACGGGAAAAGATGCACGTGGAGAAACTTTTCGGCGAACTCGATGACCGCGTAGCCGTTTGATGTTTCCGGCGTCAGTTCGCGCAGCGGGGGAGTGAATATGCGTGGCGTGGTGATGCCGTGGGCATCGTCGTTGATTTCGCCGATGCCCATGACGCCTCCTAGCTGATTTTCGCCAGATACTCCTCAAGCTCATCCGCCACCGGAGTCGCCTCGGGCTTGGCGGCCTTGCCCCTCGCCGGTTTCGCCGGCTCCTCCTCCTCGGGAACCAGTCCGAGAGCCGCGCAATATTTCAGGAACGTCGGCAGCGAGGTATTGTCGTTCTGCGGCACAGCCGGACGGGTACCCTTTCCCTTCGCTTCGGCGTCCGATATGGCCTGTTCCGCCAATTCGTCCCAATGGTCGATTTTCCATGCAAGGGCCCGGGCGGCGGCGACCGTGGCTGCGTCCTTCGCGCGCAGATGCTTGGCGTTGCGCAGCGAACGCTCCAATGCGTCGGCCACCGTTTCCTGCGGAAACTGTTTCGGCATGGAACCTCCTTCGCGCGCGACCCCGGCCGAATATCGAATATTTTTCGGAGGGAGAGGAAGAGCGGCCATGCGGGTAGTGTCCCGGTGGCGGCCGGTTTTGGGATTTTACCGCCCCTCCCGGTGGTCAGGCTTTGATGGCGTTGGTGAATGCGTTGATTCCTGCGGTGAGGATTCGTGTGAAGCCCACGCTATCAACTTTCGGCATTATCGTGCCGTTGTTGTTGACGACTTCAACTGTGATTGGTAGGTCTGCGTCGACGCTGGCGAGGTCATAGCTTACGTTGTCCGCGCTGAGGCTGGCGCTGATGTGGAGTGTGATGGTGCCGGTTGCTTCGCGCAGTGTTTGCCCGCATGCGGTCTTGACCGGTTCGTCGATGTCCATGATTGTGTTGCTCCTATGCTGTTTTGATCCATTGTCTGCTGAGTGTGCCGATTGGTGTGGCTGGGTCTTTGTTGCCGCGCAGGTTGTTGCATTGTGTGTGTGATGGGCGGAAGCCTGCGGGGTCGTGTTGCAGGTCTGGTCGTTTGGTGACGGGATAGAAGTGGTCGAGGTTGAAGCTGTCGTCTGTGGTGTTCTGTGGTGCGTCGTAGTCGATGGGCATTCCGCAGAGCCAGCATGGACGGTGTTCGCTCTTGCATTCGAGGAAGAATTTCTTGCGGTCTTTTTCGAATTGGCGTCCGCCTTTGCGGACTTGGCGGCTGTAGCTGACCATGATGCCGTCACCCCGCAATCATTGGAGAATAGGTGTCCCTCGCCTCGGATTCGAACCGAGACTGTATCGGACTTGAATCGGATGCCTCTGCTGGTTGGGCTAGCGAGGGGTTGAAATATCAGGAGTTTTCGGCGTGTTTTGTTGTGCTCTCCTTGCATATCTATAGTAGTTGTGTTACTGTAGATATATCAGCAGAAAGGAGGTATCCGATGAGCCCAAAGGATTGGTTTGATGTCATCAACGGCATCATCGCCAACGTCATCGCCGCAGCCGCGCTAGCCATCGCAGTCAAGCGAAGACCGAAGCACAAGAAGTAAAAAAGGTTCCGGCTAGACCTATTAGCCGGAACCTCCCGCCAATCCTATCCCATCGGAGAACGCATCATGAGAACATCACTGATCTTCGGAATCGTCGCCGTGGTATTCGGTGCCGTGGCCTTGGTCGGCGCACTGTCCAGCAGCCCGATAGTATCGGGCGGCTTCGGTCTCGCGGCCGGAATCATGGGTCTCGCGGCCGGAATCATCAACGGCAAGGACGGCGACAATGGCGACTGAATATCTCGGCGTCAAACAGGTCGCAGAACGCCTTGGCATCACCAGTGGCGGCTTGCTCAACCTCAAGCTCCCTGAGCCCGACGCCACGATAGGGCGCACGCGCGGCTGGTTGCCTGAGACCATCGATGAATGGAACGCTCAACGTCCGGGACGTGGTGTCGGAGGGGGGAGACCACGCAAAAACAAAGCATAGATACGCGAAAACCCAGCCACATGAGCTGAGGTTTTCGACACTTCTGCCACTGCAATTGTGTGTGACAAACAATCATTTGTCAAGCTGGCCGGCGATGACCTGCCGATACACATCACTGTAGGGGATCCCCTGCGGGGTGCGTGAGACTTGGCCTCGCTCCACCCACTTGCGTACCCGCGACGCCTTGAGGGTTATTCCGGCGTCGGTGAATGCCTTGGCGATGTCCGCCGCAGACCCGCGCCTGGAATCATCCCAACACAATGTCTTGAGCCTGCGCAGTTTCACGGTCTGCGCTCGCTGTTCGCGCCCGCATACGGGGCATGTGACCCACTGGTCGTTGGCTCCTGCGGTGAGCATGGTCTCGCATAGTTCGCAGGTACCTATCTCGCGGCGTTGCTCCGGCGGGTCCAGCGCAGTATCGACTTTGCGGGCGATGCCGTCAACGACGTGCATGTAGAAGCCCGCGTCGGCGAACGTGGCGAGCCTGGGGTGTCCGGCGCATGCGATGAGCGTGGCCTTCAGATCCTCGTTGCGTTTGTCTTTGCGCCAGTCGAGTGCGTCGATGCCGTCGAGGCGGCGCCATAGTTCACGGGCCGTGGCGTCGAGCATGTCAATCAGGTCGAGCACGTCCAAGCGTATCGGTGTCGGGGGAGTGGCGGTCTGGATGCGCACGGGCGAATGCCCTCCCGGATGCAATGTCGCGTCGAGGCTGTCATGCAACGGCGTGACATCACGCGCCAAGCGCAATAATGTGCCTGCGAAGCGCATCTCGCACGTCTCGCACAGCGAACACCCCTCTTCGGTTATCGTTTTGCAGTTCTGGCAGTTCATGCTGAGCCCCTTCCGGCTGGTCGGCTAGAATAATGCTTGGATCTCATCGCCCTGGCCGACCTTGTTGGTTGGGGTTTTCTCATGCTTGAGCTGGCTGTATGGCATATCCCATATGCGTTTGAATTCGGCTATCTCCTGTTTCGACAGTCTCGGCCAGCCCCACGGCTTGACCGGAGGCCGCTCCCGTTTCGGCGGTTTGAACGGTTTGACGCTTATCCTCGCCAGATGACACATGTGCCTGGCGAGATACTGGCCGTCGGGCATGATGCCCTTGCTGCCGAAAGTGCTGCGCAAGAGCGGGTGACCGACGGAGGGCAGCCATGTGACGCGCGTCAACTGTCGGCCGAGGATTATCGCCACGGTCAGGTCATCACCCTCCACACACCCGTAATCCCACGACTCCCACACGCTCTCCCGATCCTCAATCACATACAGGCCGCACCCCTCGCAGACAGTGACCACGAGGGGACTGGACTTCGGGACGAACGTGCGCAGCCACGGGGGTTTGCGCTCGCTGGCACGTGGCCTGCTCATGATTGGTGTCCAAGCTGTCGAAGAATCGAATTCCAAGAAGCGCGAATCTCCGCATCACCCAGGCCGCTGATTCTGCCCCTTTCGAAGAAATCAGCCTCTATTTGACGCTTGTTGTCTGGATGGTTCGCCAAGCGGCCAAACCCCCAAGCATGAAGATCATTGTTGCGGCTGCCTTCCGGAATGGGAGACATATCCGGTCTGCCCAAACTTTGACGAAATCTCGAACCTGCATGGACGGCAGTGGAGTGGTCTACAGCCGGCTGAGGCTGGTCATTTTCGAATCCATTGACGTATCCATGGTTCTTCAACCAGAGAACCATCTTGGATGACAGGAACGGGACATCACCGTTTTCGGGCGTATCGCACAACAAGTACACGCCTTCCTGCACAGAGGATCCGGGCCCGACGACATATCCTTTCTGCTCCACCCTTGTATCGATGGGAACACCATGCGGATGTGCCGCGTTCTTCACCTTTCCCAGCAGGTCATCGGGAATCCGGTAGTAGGCGTGGAATCCACCGCTTGGGGTACGAACAAGATAAGTGCTGGGAAAATCATCCGACGAATAAGGACCTATCTGGGAGTTGACGATATCCCAGCCAGACTCTCCGCCGTCCTTGCTCCTATCCATGTCAACGACCATGAAGCCCGGCGCCGGAACCACTGCGAAGGCAGCACCGGACGGCCTGCTACTGGTATCTACCTGCTCGCTCTTGGTGAGCTTCTTCCAATTCAAGGCCTTCTTATCCGGATTGGCCGGCACGTAATCGCAGACGAAACCGAACTCGGAAGGCAATGGAACAGGAGCGCCGCTCAAATCGATGGGCTCCGGAGGTTCGGGAATCATGAACGTGTCGGCGGACCGGTAAGCAGACACGGCTTCAGACCGATATGGGGAGAATCGCTGCTCGTCTTCGACCGACAGGACACGAGTGGCAGTGCCGTCGATTTTCTTCAAGCCAGTCTTCAAACCGAGCTTATTAATGCTGTTCTTATGCTCCCAAGCGCTTTCCGAATACGGATTAGCACCGGATATCGCGTACCCATTGGACACGATCTGGTCGACCAACCACTGTTCCGCTTCGGACAGATCGGTGGGATCGCCGATGACGATATCACGGAAGGGTTCGTCGCCGCGCTTGAGCCACAAAGAGCAGGACGCCATGATAAACGGGGCCACTCCGAAACGGTCCCGAAATTCCAATAACGGAAGAAAATCCGACGCCTTGCGATTGTCCCTCATGCGCACGTAAACAAAACGTCTGACGCTGGCGGCGGTCATCGTCGTGATGACGGGATTGTTCGTCGCGATGACGAACGTGCACCGGGGCTTCACATCGACCGAATCCTGCTGAATCTTGCGACTGGAAATCGTATCCCCGGTGGATATCTTCTTCAACGCGGTCATTTGCTCCACGGTGACGGTGTCCGCATCCTCATCGAACACCCACAGTGTCCCGATAAGCTTGTTCGCCTCCTGATCGCTAGAGAAGCCGCCTTGCCCTCGTCTTCCCCCGAGAATCTTCTGAGCGTCGACCGGCTTCGCCAGATCGGGAAAGGAGCGCGACAGGGCTCCTAGCAGGATGCCTTTCCCGTTGCCTCCGTCACCGTACAGGACGTAACTCAGATGCTTGTACGGCTCCATGAGAGGCGTGGCGAACATACGGCAGAGATTCTGCGCGGAATGCTCGTTTTCGGTGACGTCGCGAAGGAAGGCGATGGCCTGGCCTACGAGCCTCGAATCATATGCCATGTCGAACGTCAACTCATACGGCTGGTCGAACAAAGGAGTGCCGGCATCGAATCTGCGGACGACTCCTTCCACGCGCAGGAACGAGCAGTTGGCGAACTTGATTCCGTGTTTGACGCGCTTATCGAGTTTCGAGCATTCCACACGCAGCTGGTCGTTCCAGGGGAAGTACTGTTTGGCCTTCGGCACGTGGTATTCCGTTTCGAGGCTACTGATCGCATGCCAAGTGTTGAGCAGGGCGTTATTCCCCGTGCGGTCGACGTCACGTACATACAGGGTTCGATTGTCGTCTCCGAGCAGCAGGGAGTCGTTGCGGAAGTCCCACAGGGCTTTCGCGTATCCGTCGTCGAACCACGGGTGCGGGTTCCTTCCCGTGTCGTTGCGCGGGATTTGCACGCTTTGGCCGATGCGGTCGTAGAAGGCGTGCCGTTCCGGCTTCAATGCCGGTCCCATTCCAAGCAGCACCTGTTGCACGTGGGATGGCCCGTCTGGGATTATCGAGCAGTGGTGAACGAACATGTTTACCTCCTTTTGGTAACTACGAGAACAGGGAAGTAACAGAGACCTGTTACCGTCAGACCGTTGAAATTCCAAGGAAGATACCCCTCTGTAACACCACTAACACTTATGTGTGTGTGAGAGAAGTTATATAGGAGTGTTTGAGAGGGATTTATATATAGGAGAGATGTGTTTCTGTTGTTTCTCCTGTTTTCGTTGGAATTTCAACGTTCTGAGGGTAACCGCCACTGTTTCCTCCTGTTACCGGCGTTGCCGTTCCTCCCTGATAAGTCCTTCGACCATGCTCGCGAAGTCCCTGAAGGCGTCCGCGACAGAGTCAGCGTCTTCGGCTGAGAACGAGATCAGGCCCCGGTATTCGATGTCCTTGCCTTCGTGGTTGTCCATCATGTACGTCTGCATGAGCTGGCGTTCCGGGGACAGTCCTTCGATCCTGCTTATCCTGCATCCGAGGAACACGTGCGGCGCGATTTCGACCAGTTGCGTCGGCCCATTGGTCGTGTAGGTCATTTCACGCCTCCTTGCGTGCGGGGTAGTGTCGGCGTGCCCAGGCGAGTGCGGTCTGGCAGTCGCTGAGCCATGAGAGGACTTGCGGGATATTGTGCTGAATCTCTTCCCATTCCCGCGGGTTGTCCGGTGTCCAGGTCTGTGCCCAGTATTCCCCGCCGTAGACCACGCCCTCGTCTGGGTAGTAGTCAATCGAGAAGTCGAGTCCCAGGTTCGGTTCGTTGGATTTGAAGATTCTCAGAGAGCCGGGGTCTCGTTTGTCGAGCTCCTCGAACTTGAAATCGGATGGCAGGCAGATGGACAAGGCGGGTAACGTTATCGGCTTTTTTGCGCTCATGCCCGCACCTCGCCTTCGGTGAAACGCGCTTTGAGGTCTGCGGCGTTGATGAGGGTTTTCTTGGCGGTGACGCGATAGGCGCGTAGTTTGCCGGCTTTCACGAGGCGGTCGATGGTCTGCGTCGAGCATTTGAGTGCCTGTTCCGCCTGTTTTTTGGTTACCGTTTCGGGGAGCCCGTCGAGTGCGGCTGTAGTATGTGGCATGAGTGTTCGATCCTTCCTGGCGGTTGGGTTTGATGCTTACCGGCTCGTCCTGTTGGCGCAGGGCGGGCCATTTTTGTTCTCTGGACAGAATCTAGGATATTTGTTCACCTGTTCTTCTGTCCAAGAGACAGAATACACCATTTCTGTCCAGTTCACACCAAATCACATGAAATAGCTGATAAAATTTGTAAGTATGACAGTGATTGACGACAGGGCAGGGCTTCAGACCGACACGTCGACGTTCGGCACACGCATGAAGCGATACCGCACCATGGCGAAACTCAGCATCGCCAAACTCGCGGACTATCTAAAACGGGAATACGGGGAACTCGCCCTTTCCGAAAACGTGCTGACCAATATCGAATTGGGCCGCAAAACCGACATCAGCGTGGACGCGACAATCCAGATAGCCCACGCATTGCATATCACCCCGCTCGCCCTCATCTGCGATTTGGAGGAGCCGTTCCTCCTAAGCGACAACCCGATATTCGGCACGAGAACAAAATACGGCATCTGCAATATCTTTCTGTCGGAGATGATTGTCTTCGACAGAGTTGAACTCAATACGGCCATGGCCCGAATCAAATCCATACTCGACGAATCAAAGAGGTATTGGGATGGCGTATCCAATTATCAAACGTATATGGATGTCCTTCGTCGTGCGTTGCTGGACGAGCTACCTGACGATTCGGATGATCCAATGTATTATGGCCCTGGTCCGAATATGGCGTTTTACTATCTCTCGCAGAGCATAGACGATATAGAGAAATCCGCGACGGTGATGGAAGCCGCGGGCGTGACAGTGCCTGATTCGGAAAAAAAGAAAATCGAGACCGCCAAAGATTCTTTTGATTCGATTCGTAAAATGTGTATCGCAAAGGGAATTCTCTCTTTGGACGAACAAGAAAGAATTAGTGACGTCTTCGAGGGCATCAGTCAGCTCCCCTCGAAACGGCCTTTAACATCGGATTAGTTTTTTGTGCCGTGCGCGTCGTCGCAACTGCGCTGGCCGCTTGGATACGGCTACGGCCGGATGGTTAGAATTCGGGCTCCTCGCCGTTGGCTGCGTACGGGTGGGCCGTGGGGTTGGCCGCGTCCGTGATCGCCGTCACCGCCTCGACCGGCACGCCCAACAGGGTGGCGATCTCCTGCGGGCTTTTGCCCATGGCCTTCAACTGGTTGACCTTCATCGGATCAGCCTGCGGCTGCTGGAGTTGGCCGAGCTGTACCGGCTGGACGGGCTGCTGCGCCAGTTGCGTCGGCGGGTTCCACGGGTCGACCGGAGCCGGCTGATACCCCTGATTCGGGGCCTGCTGGGGCTGCTGTGGCGCGTACTGCTGCTGCGGGGGCTGCTGGAAGCCCGGCTGGACGGGCTGCTGGGGTTGGCTGCCGTTCACGAGACTGTTGACGCTGGAAGCGGGTTCGATGTGGAATTCGAACACCTTCGGCGGCTGGGGCGCGTCGCCCCGCTGGCCGAGACCCACGAACCGTTCCGTGACGGTGTCGCCCGGCTTCGGGATCTTCACGCCCGCCTGACGGCAGGCCTCGCGAAACGCCTTGAGCTGGATGCCCCAGCCCTTGATCCAGAGAGAACGGCGGCCGTCGTCGTCATCCACGCTCGGGTCGCGCAACTGAGTCTGGATGATGACGTGGATCTGCTCCTTCGGGCGTCCGTCGTTCCAGAAGGCGGGCTGCTTGGTCTGGAAGTCGTTGACCTGAGTGGTCTCGATTTTTTCGATGACGCCGGTCACCGAGTCTCCGGGCTGGCTGTCCGCTCCGAAGTACGCTTTGGCGCTGTTGCCGGCGAGCAGGTCGTCGAGCGAGCTTAACTGGGCGGGCTGTCGTTGGGGCTGCTGGTAGCCGTACCCCTGCTGCGGGTAACCGTATTGTTGTTGTGGCTGTCCGAACATTGTCGTGTTCCTTTCGTTGTTTTACTTGGTGAATTGGTATTCGGATTCGATTAGGGGGATGAGTTGGAGCCATTTGTCGGGCACGTCCGGCCATGGCTTTTCGTCGAATTCGGGGAGCGCGCTCATGTCGGGCCAGACCCGGCCCTTGCATGAGAAGCATTTGTCGGGTCCGGCCGCCGGCAACTGTTTGATCCAGCTGTCGCGCACGTCGGGGCCCTCCGCCTGCTCCACGCAATCCATGAGGTTGACGAGCAGTTGGGCGCGGCTCAACGCCCATTTGCCGGGCTCCGGGTCGAACCTTGTCTCCCAAGGCAAAGCGTCGCCCAAACTGGTCTTGTTGCTGGGCAGGAAGTAAATGCAGTTGCGTTCCACCCGTTCGCCCTCGTTCTGCAGGCCCATGCCGTAGAGCGACGCCTGTATCCGGTATTGTTGCGATGGGCCGTGGGCCTTGACCTTGGTGACGGTTGTGTTGCCGACGTTCTTCCAATCGATGGTGCTATGGGTTTTGCGATCCCAGAGGTCGATCGAACCGGTGACGTCGTAGCCGCCGTGCAGGCCCTGCAATCGGCCTACGGTGACCCGGTACTCCGGGCGCCACCGTTCCGCGAGACAGTGCACGTTGTCCTCACTCGTGTAGAGGAACTGGTGCGCAGGATCCCTGTTCAGCTCGCGGAACATCTGCTCGAAGTGCTCGTGCACGCACGTGCCGATGAACGGCCGCCAACCCGGCGAACGACGCTCCGGCCAGCCCGCCAGTTTCGCCGCGAGGCAATGCACGCAATCCGTTCCCAGTTCGGATGGGCCTATCTCACGCTGCAGCTCACGCGGAGCGTTCTGGATATCCGCTTCGATGAGCTGGCGGATCTCCGGCCACAATCGTGGTTCCTCCATCGTGTCCGTCTTGGTTTTCGGCGTTGCCGGCGGCTTGTCCATATCGGGTGCCGACTGCGTCATGGGCGGCACGTCGACGGGTATCGCGTCACCCTGCTGTTGGGCTTGTGCTACGGCGAGAATGGCGTCATTCATGCTCATGGTTCTTCACCTCCTTCAAAAACTCGTTGATCTGTTTCCTAATGTCCGCCAACGCGGTTCTGCTGAGCCGTGTAATGGCCACCGCCTCGTCCGAATTGTCGAAGCGCAGCGTGTAGGTGCGGTCGCCGTCCTTCGCGATGGTTACCGGCATGCTGCCGAAGGCCATCGAATGCACGGGAAAACCGGTCTTGCCCTGCGCCTCCAGTTCGCGTATGGCCTTGTGGATGCGTCTGGCGACGGTGAGGCCCAGCTCGTCGAGCTGCTCGGAACGGATGACGTACAGGTCGTCGGTCAGCTCGTTGCCGTCCTCGTCGTGCAGGTCGTAGTCGGCGATAACGCTTTCCACGATCTGGGCGATGCCCAGGCTGGACAGTTCTGCGTTCATGAGACCACCACCGTCGGCTTGCCGCTCATCGCGTAATCGGCCACCGCGTCCGCCGACAGCAGCTTCTCCAACTGGCTGAGCGGCCGCGGCCGCAACTGGTAGGCTCCGGGATACTTGGTGGCCGGGTAGGCTTTTTCGAACGTGCCGGCGTTGATGCGGCGCGCGCCCGGCTTGACCTGCACCTTCAGGTTGCCGGCCTGGTAGGTGCCGACCGGATGCGAGTCGAGAATCAGGGATTTGAGATTGTCGATTTCCTCCTGTCGGCTGGCGATCTCGGCCTGCAGTTCGACGATGCGCGCCGCCTGCGCGGCGAACAATCCTTGGCGCAATTCCCCGTCCGGGTTCACGGCCTCCGTGGTTTCAATGGTTGACGTGTCATTCGCAGTCATTTGATGTGCCTTTCACGATGATTTGGGCGTAGGTGGGATACCACGCCGTCTGATGCTTGGTCTGGTTCGTGTGCCGGTTGCAGCAGGTGACCGCCTCGTCCAGTCCGGTGGGCTTGCCGAGCGGCCCGCATGTCCTGCAACGCGGCATCCAAAGACGCCGGTCAGGCATCCTGCCTGTCCTCGGAGGTGAGTCGCAGTCCGGCTATGACCTCCGCCGAAGCGTCCGGGTTGCGCAGCAGCTTCGATATGGCCGCGCCTTCCTTGACGGTCAGTTGGGCGATGGCGATGGCCGACGTGACGGCCGTATGCTGCTCGTTGGTGAGTATGATCTTGTCGGACAGCAACAGTTTGGTGGCCTTGTCGATGAACGTGGATGCGGCGTTCGTGATCCCGTTCGCGGTCGGCACCAGGGCCGCCAGTTCGAAGCTCAGGTCCTCGTCGGATACGAGCGCCTGTTGCACCATGCGTGGCTCGTTGATCGGCTTGCTCATGATTGTTCTCCTTGCTTGTTCGGCTCCCATTCCGGGAGCGGCTTGATACGGATAGAGAGGTGCGGCTCGTACTCGTGCCCGCAACACGTGTAGGGGTCGCCGCTCTTGCGCTTCCGGTAGCGGCCCTTCGACCCGTAGACCCATAGGTCGGGCATCCGCTTGCTGGCGTGGGATTCGACGACCTGCGCGTCATCCACGTAGGCGACGCCGTTCAATGAATCCAAAACCAGCTTCAGCAGGTTGTCGAGGTCGGGCCGACCCCTATGGCTCATCCAGAACTCCGCCTCCAAGCGCACGGGGCATTGGAACGGTTTCGCCTGCGGGTATTTCAACCGGAATTCCGCGAACAGGCGTTCCTCCGCCCTGACGGTGCGTTTCGGAGTGATCGCATGCCCGTTGTAGACGCGGGGCCTGCCCTTCGGCACCGGGTCGCCCGGCAAGCAGAGCGTGAACTCACTTGGCTGTTCCATCGCCGCCCCACTTCAACAGGATTCCCACGAACATGAGCGGCAGGATGACCGCCAATGCGAGCGAGCCGGTTATCATCCACTGCGGCGTACCCACCGGACTTGGGATGCGACTATGCGTGCCGGCGAAACCGACCAGCCAACCCTCGAAGAACGTGAGAGCCAGTAATACGGCCGATTTCTGCCCGTCCGTTAACCTCGGCCGGGGTCGGCGCATACGCTTCTTTTTGCGCAATGCTTCGATGCTCATTCCTCAACCTCCTTGCGCTTGCGTTGGATGGCACGCAGCAGGGTCAGCGACTGGCTGAGGATCATCGACGCCTCGAACGCCAACTGGTTCTCACCCAGCTCGAACAGCGCGTGTTCGAGAGAGCCGGCCGCGTCATGCACGTCACTGGCCACATCGACGGCGTGCTGCCACTGATCGACCGGATGGAACAATCTTTCCTCCACGGTGTCCTTGTCCGGATCGCACACCGGACAATCGCACTTGCCGGTTTCCGGCTGGCGCGTCTCCTCGTCCAACTCCTTCTCCAACTCAGCCTCTCCTCCCTCAAGCAGCCGCTCCATGAGCTCCTTGAATGACATTCCCTTCGGGATCTCGACGCCGATGGCGTGGATTCCGGTAATCTTGTGTCCTGACATCACTTGTTTTCCTTTCAATGTGATTGGTGATGTTGGTGCCGGCGTGAACCTTGGACAGTGCGACGCCGGCACCTCTTCCTTTTCTCCCGGTTTTGAATCCGGGAAACCCTTATTCGCCGTAGACCAGCTCCTTGCGGCTTATCGCGCACCGCCGGTCCCGGTAGTCGATGACCTCCTGTGGATTCCAAACGAGCCTGCGGCCTACGCGTTTCGGCGCGGGCGGATACCGGCCTCCCCACTTGTCGTGGCACGACCACACGTAGAGACTGCCCTTCGAGACACCAAGGAAGCTCGCCACCTTGGCGATCGGCCAGCCGTCAAGAGACGATTCGATTTGACTACCGGCCATCACGCACCCGCTTCCAAGTCAAGGGGAGTGCAGCCCAGATACTTCTGGATGAGGTACTGCTGGCCCTTGGGCGTGACCTTCGTCGTGAAGTTCAACGACACATGACCATCCGAATGGGCGATCGATGTTTCCTTGACCTCGAACAAACCCAGTTCCATGCTCTTCTGCGTCGGCATGTTCGGATTCCCGTTGCGCTTCATCAGGAAACCGTCCTCACGCAATTGCTTGAACAACCGGTTCTGGCCGGTCTTCACGCCGTTCTGTTTGAGGATCTTCGCCAATTCGCCGATCAGAATGCTCCTCTTGCTCGTGGCCACCGCGTCCGCGAACAACACCTTCGGCTTCTGCTCGTCCAACTGCTTCCGTTGTTCTTCGATGGTCTTCTGCGCGATGAGCACCGCGCGCGCCATCGTCTCCTCCGGGGTCTCGCCCTGGGGAATGTAACCGCCGGTACGACGGATCTGGGGCACTACCTCGTCGAACAGCCAATGCTCGAACTCGACCGCGCTGGTGAGCTTGCTGCTGGCGATGAGGCGGTACACGTCGCCTTCGGTGATGAATACCATCTGCTGGATTCCACCGGCCGTCTCAAGGGGTCTGCGAATCACCGACCCCTTGCAATGCTGCTTAACGGCATCGGCCGGGCGCTTGTATCCGAGTGCGGTGGCGACGTGCTTCGCGCAGAACAGCACCGTCCCGTTCCCGGTGGTCACCGTGGCGACCGGGTTGCCCCGAAACTCGAAGGGCTGTACATTGGATTCAGTCATTTTGGACCTTCTTTCAATCTGACATTCGCCGCCGCTCCAATCGGCGGCATTTTTTTGTGGCTAGAATCTGAGCCATGTGGAAATGGCTGGCGGACAACTGGATGGGATTGACGGCGTTGCTGCTGTCCTTCGACGCGGAACGACGCCTGTACCTCTCGACCGATTGGGGAGTGGATAAGACGGATGGGGACGGGTGGATACTGCGCAACAACGGGTGGCTCACCGAACGAGACATTCGGGTGACGCCGACTGGCGGCGCTATCGTCGAATACCGTGGAGCCTCCAAGCTCAAGCGCCATGAGTCCGGCACCGTCATCGTCGCGATGGTCGAGACCTCGAAATCGAGAGACATCCGCGTATCCTCGCGAAGAATCCTGTTCCGGCATTCCCGGATCCTGTCCCTATAGACCCCGGCCCGACATCCACGGGCTCGAGCCCACGGAGACAGAAATCGATGTCTTCCTTGTCGCAGACGACGAGTCCCGTGTATTCGACCCAGCATTTGCCGTCATCAAACACGCGAACCGTCATCGGGTGGCCGTCCAACCATCTGACACGATCCATGTCGATGCTGAGAATACGAATCAGCGCACGGGCCCTCTCACGTTCCGCGCCGCCAAGCCGGTAGGTCCTAACCATCACGCCACCGCCTTTTGATCGTCCAGAATGAACTGGTTGTTGAGGAAGTCGCTGGGCTGATATCCGGTGAGGTTGGCGAAGGCCTCGATGTCCGTGAGGGACAGGTCGACTTTGCCGTTGATGCGGCGCGAGACTACGTCGGCCGATTGGTTTGTTTGTTTGGCATAGTCCGCGACGCTGATTTTTCGTGCGGCCATCACGGCTCTGATTCGAGCCGCCGCTTGTTCGCTGAGCTTTGTCACGGTTGTCCTCCTTTGTGTTCCGTGTTTGAGCGACAGCTACAGTATGCACGTTATAACGTGCAGCATCAAGTGTCGGCGTGTCGTATTTACGCGCATTACTTTTCTTTTACGTTACTGCGACATGCATTCAATTGCGTGTTAGCGTAAATACGCGCTATAGTAGGGCACATGGGACATGGAAAGATTGGTGTCAGCGATTTCGCGCTGACGGTAAGCGCCGCCATCAGAGCGCAAATGGGAATACGCCGCATCTCCAACAGGGAAATCGCGAAACTCATCGACCGAGGCGCGACCTACGTCAACTCCCGAATCAAAGACGAAAACGAATGGGCCCTCGGCGACATCGAAAAACTCTGCGAACTCTGGAACATGACACCATGCGAACTCATCGAATCCGTCAACACCGAGCAGTCTCGTGTGGCTGAAACCCTCAACAAGCTCAAACGCGGCGACCTCGACATCGCCGCCTACGAGGACGAGCACAAATACGACGGGGACGGGGACGAGCCAGCGTAATTCCCTCGAATTCGAGGGAATCGGAAAAAAGGGGGTCGATTTTGACCCTGTTTAAAGTCATCGAATTCAACACGTTTTAGAGAAAGAGGTTTTGAATCATGGATGATTCAAATAACCAGCAGGCCGAGATAGTCCTGTACCAGGCGGACGGGCGCAACGTGCCCGTGCAGGTGTCGTACTGGGGCGACACGTTCTGGATGCCACAGTCCGGCATGGCAGAATTGTTTGACACCAGCCAGCAGAACGTAAGTCTGCATCTGAAAAACATCTATGAAACGGGCGAGCTGCAGGAAGAATCAACTCACAAGGATTTCTTGTCAGTTCGACAAGAAGGCAGTCGCAACGTCAGACGCACCGTCGCCTTCTACAATCTCGATGCGATCATAGCGGTCGGCTACCGTGTCAACAGCAAGCAGGCCACCCAGTTCCGCATCTGGGCCACCGGCGTGCTCAGGGAATACGTCATCAAGGGGTTCGCCTTGAACGACGACATGCTCAAGAACGGGCGACCGTTCGGCCAGGACTACTTCCACGAACTGCTCCAACGTGTCCGCGACATCCGCGCCAGCGAGAAACGCTTCTACGTGCAGATCTGCGAGGTGTTCCAGGAAATCTGCACCGACTACGACAAGGACGCGCCCATCGTGCGCACCTTTTACAAGAACGTGCAGAACCGGTTCCACTACGCCGTCACCCAGCACACCGCACCCGAAATCATCCACGAACGCGCCGACGCCGGCAAGCCCCACATGGGACTCACCACATGGAAGGACGCGCCGGACGGGCGCATTCACTCGTCCGACGTGACCATCGCCAAGAACTATCTCAGCGAGGACGAGATCAACAAGCTCAACCGGCTGTCCAGCGGGTTCCTCGACATGATCGAAAGCCGCATCGAGAACATGCAGACCACCACCATGAGCGAATGCCTGCAACTCGTCAACACCTACATCCAACTGACCGGAGGCCCGCTCATGCCCGACATCGGCAAGGTCACCCGCAAACAGGCCGACGTGAAAGCCCGGGCCGAACTCGCACGATACAACCAGTCAAGCCCCGACCAATTGTCCGACTTCGAGAAGTTCGCCAGAGGATTGGACCAGAAATGACCGGCCTGCCGTTGTCGCCGCGCATGAGCTACGGGCAGATGCGCATGGCCCTGTACACTGTCGCACCCGACCTGCACGTGGCCAGCGCGTGGCTTCCCGGCAAACTCGACGGCATATACTGCCTCGCCACCAACACCGTGCTCATCGACCGGCGCATCACCTACACGCGCAAACGCTGCGCCCTCGTCCACGAACTCGTCCACTGGCAACACGGCGACGACACCAGCAACGGCTGCCGCGGCGGCAAACTCGAACAACGATGCAGACACGAGACCGCGATACTGCTTATCAACCCGGCCGAATACGCTTTGGCCGAACGTATGTATGACGGCAACCCGTACCAGATAGCCGCCGAGCTCAATGTCACCATCCAAATCATCCAGGATTATCGACAGTGGCTACATGACAACGTGACTGTATAGGAAGAGGATGAAATGAAGAAAACGATTACACTTCTATGTTGTATGGCTATGGTTGTGTCCTTGGCCTCTTGCGGGGAACCCGCGCCATTGACTGAAGGACATGCCCTTACCGCATGTAAACGTCAAGCGAAAATCGAAGCGCCCAAAGGTTTTTACTACAAGCTCAGCAATGTGGATATAACCGATAATGATGATGGAACTATTCGCGTTATCTTCAACGATGCAACGGTTAATCAGTCTGTAGTCCAGACGGTCGTGTGTGACGTTGGAGAAACAAATGACCGGCCGTCGATACTGACATTTGGAGATATTCGCGGATTGAACAACGAGTCAGACAAGCAGGACACGAGTGAGCAACTAAAACAGCAGTCCGGAGAGAAATCTGGAGAGACGGCTTTTCTTTCCGCAACTGTAAAGATCATCGATGGTGATATTCAGATAAACACGAGCGGCAAAGTTGAATATAGTCCGCTGATTACCGTTTATTCCGTTACTGGCGATGAAGCCTCGTTCCTCCCGCTCGGGAATGATGCTAATACCATCGTGAAAGCAGACGGAAGCAAAACATCGATTTCTTCTTCCGACTACACATGGAAGTATGACCAAAAAGGTGATGCAACATTCAGTATCAGCCTTAACCCTGCCGAATATATGGGGATAAGTGACCCTATCGACAGAGTGGAGTTGGCCGCATATATGAGGTCAGCAAAACGCACAATAGGCAAAAACATCGTATTGAATTTCGATTAGAAAGAATTGCCCTATCGGTCTTGCACACCGATAGGGCGGTTGAAGAATCCAGCTAGTTCAAGAAAGGAGGACGCTTCGCCTACCCATCATAGCCGATAGGCCTGGCGGAGCTATACCCGAAATGTCAGAAGAACGCGAGTGTGCTGCCGAAGTAGTTTCCGCGCTCCTGCGGGGTAAACTCCAGGGACAGCAGATGGTATTCCGGGTCGTCGGGATCCGGCCCCTCGTCCATGAATCCGAATCGTGTGAACAGGTCCATGCTGGGCTTGTTGCGCGGATCCACCTGGGTGAGCACGAGTGGCGTGCGGTTGAAACGCCAGGCATCGTCACGCAGGCGCACGATAACCGAGGAGAGCAGAGTGTCTCCGAGATGTGTGCCACGCACCTTCAAAGCGGTGGCGATATACGAGATCTGGTAGACGCCCTCATGCTCATCGGTCGTTTCCACGGCTACGCCGTATTCGCAGAAGCCGACCACGTCATCATGCAGGGGAATATCTCCGGATACGACAAGAAGCGTGCGCATGATCCCCTTCGGGGTCTTGCGCACGCTGAGGTCACGTATGTAGCGTTGCGGGTCCATCGCCCATTCGGGGCCTCCAGGTTCACAGCACAGGAACTGCCTGAGGGCCGTCTGATGGTCTCTGGAGCATTCGCGCTCAATGACGAGCTTCAGACCCATCGATGGTTTCCTTCCGGGCCTTTGCCCTGCGTTCCATGTAATGGCGGGCGCTGCGGGTCAGCTTCATCCATTTCTCGTCCACGGCGTTGCGTGGCTTGCCGTCCTCGGGCGGCACGTATGCCGGAATCGGCTTCACGCCGGTATCGGTCATGGTCATGGCCGTCTCCTTTCCGATTTTGGCGTAAAGAGAATATTTTATTAATTTCCCTGTTATCCGTCAAATCTCATTAAAACACATTAATACCAGTTAAAAGGTAGTGCCCGAGTTTTTGCGCACTTTGGTCTTCGCCCGTCCCCGTGGCGATGAT
>OCPM01000198.1_pt1 | contig 35770 bp, 35 predicted proteins | sample 1476751 | NCBI WGS metagenome assembly OCPM01 (sample SAMEA2580198, study PRJEB22360) | human gut metagenome | biome: human gut; feature: human-associated habitat; material: faeces | place: Denmark | collected 2008/2010 | reverse complement strand
TACCCGACCGGCATCACCCCGCACCCAAACCACCCACCACAAACAGCGAAAGGCCATAGTTCTGTATACAACATACGGAAAGAACCTAGATTCACGGGGAAGCTTCTGCATTAAAGGCATCCACCCATCATCATAAAATAAAAGAGACATTTTTATAATGTCTCTTTTGTCAACAAAGGTGTTAACGGAGAAAAAATGAAAACTATAGCTAAACGAGTTGCTGCATTACTTTGCACCATTATTATGTCATTTAATTTTGCTTCTTTTGCCTACGCTTCCAGCAACGGAAGCGAGAACACAGTGCAATGTTGAATGCGAATTAGCGAAAACTACAATAAGTCAAGCAAAAAATATTCATGATGTCGAGGTAAGGTCAAAATTAGTCACAAACACGAAAGCCCTATTGAAATCAGCGCATATAAAGACACATTATCAAGATGCCAAACTCAACTGGAGCGAACCTTCATTGCTAGAGTTCGACACCGATAACGGAACTTTTCGTTCAATAACTCTTCAAATCCAGGATTCTCGTTACTCTATATTGAGTAATATTACCGCCGTCTTTGACTCTAGCTGGAACATCAGCAACTACGCAGAGCAGTTGCTTTCAAAAACCGATAATAATAAGTTTTTAATGCAGGTTTACATGAACGGCGATTTGGTTAATCAGCAAGTCAGCGACTTCGATTTCATCTCCAATGAAGACATTCAAAAAAAGTTAGATGAGTACGCCAGTCTTCCGCAAACTCAGGGATGGGGAGAGGCAGCCACTTGTCTGACTGCTGTTTTAGGGGTCGATGTGGCTGTTGCCTGGATTATTCTTGGTACCTGCACGACTGCATGTGCTGCACAACCTATTGCCGCACCTGTTTGCGCTGCCTGCATTGGAGCAGTTGCTGCGATGGGAGCCGCCAACGTCGGTGGTGTTATAGCCTGTTTCGGTCTTCTCTGAGGAGTCACCATGGATAAGCAGAATTTCAAAAAGATAATGAAGATTGTTATTGTTTCCGTTATAGGATGTTTCTTCGTTCTCTTCATACCGTGGCTAATGAATACACTAGTGAATTTGTATTAAGTATCTGTCTTTTATTCAATCCAACACTTTTGGGAGGCAATGGTCGAAAAGGATATATCATTCGTATATATGCGAACTGTTAATTCGACACAATTGGCATTGTGTGACATTTATTAAACAGTTTAAATATACTCTAATATGGATAATTGAAGCTTTTGTGTACTTAATTTTAGATTCTGAGTACAGCGGCTTGCGGTAAACTTGAGACAAGTTTACCGCAAGCCGCTGTCACAAAACGAAATCTATAATCTATACACGATACCCTAAAAAGAGCACACTAGTTCGCTGCTTTGATGAAGTCTTCGGCGAGTTAGTTGACGATCTGGTTGCGATGCTGGGCGACGATGCGCTGGTAGTGCTTGATGGCGACCTTCTCGCTGACGTGGCCGAGCTTGTCCATGAGATCTCCTTAGGGCGCCGTCCTTGAGCACGAGCAGGGTCGTTTCACGCTTTTCCTCTGATATATCAGACATTGGGTATGTAGCACTGTTCGCATTCCGAGAGAGCATACGATTGAAGATTGGCAATACCAGAAATGACGGAAGCTGTGGTGGTTTTGTCATCTTCAGATGACAAAACCACCAATGATAGAGCCCTGGAATGTGCACTATATGCTTTAATTAAATTGGGACAAGGTTCCCTAAAACAATAATCAAAGGAGATTATCATGAAATACTTTAGGCGCATACTAAGCAGTATTATTGCAATCTTTTTGTGCATGTCAGCCTTCACGGGCACCGCAACGGCCGCCGAGGATAATTCACCTCCTATCGATGTAACGACATGTCAAACCAATCCTATTGAATTGACCAACGAACAACAAGATACTTTGAATAAAATTGTATCTGTTGGCCCGTATTTTAAATATGTAAACAATCAGTTAACCATTACCTTGAATGAGAGCGAACTTAAGAATGCATACGGTTTTTCGGAATCTCAATATACATTCTTGCAAGATGCCGTTCTAGGAGTCACTCATGCCGATAACACTTCACCTGCGAGAGTCCCCGCTTCTCCATCCGGAGCAATGGCGAAATGCGATGGATGGTATATTTCCTACTCGGATCTCACTATAGGCATTGCTACCGCAGTAACTGTCGCGGCCGGCATAGGACCCGAGGCGCTGGCAGCGGCCTTGACTGCGTTGGGCACCATGGTCGGAGGACCCGCTGGAACAATTGCCGGCATACTTGTTTCCGCTGTAGGAGCCGCATATCTTGCGAATCTCGCTCTGCAAATCACCCGTGCCGTAGCCACCGGAAAGGGAATCTGCCTAACGATAGCCATTCCGCCCGGAGTCAGTGTCCAGTAGAAAGGACATCGTGAGATGTTTTCGCAAAAAATGCTGATGGCACCCGAAGCACTGTTTACAGGTGCATGTATATGCTGGTTCGGCAATTTTGCAGTCTCAGACACCCCCGACCCTACAGGAAGATCACTCCTCCTATGGTTGAATGGTGCAATTATAGTCGGTGCGTTTATTTGGGTGGTAATACAGTCTCTTAAAATCAACGACAAGCATCACTATCGTTGGATTAGATCCACAATATATTGTGCTCTTATCCTTCTCGCGCTGATCATCTGCAATACCAACTGGACTCGATTTATGGTACTAGTTGCACTTGTTTTATATAGTATTGCAAGCGTGCATAAATTACAAGATAAGGAGATAATACAGGTAGATAAATAAGAGAATCTTATAAAAACACCAGCAATAGATACTGTTATCGAATTGAATTGAATATGATTAGAATTTGCGGTTGACCTTCCAAAAGAAGACCAACCGCAAATTCAAAACAAAAGTAGTTATGAAGACTTCGAATTTAGTGAGGTAATTTTAATATTCGCGATATGCCCATCACATCGTCGGCATCCATATATTTGTTAATGAATTTCGATTATTAATAGTATTTTAAACAGTATCACTGTTGTCTCATTTATGCTCTTCATATACGACAGCCGCTTTGATGAAATCTTCGGCGAGTTGGTTGACGATCTGGTTGCGGTGCTGGGCGACGATGCGCTGGTAGTGCTTGATGGCGACCTTCTCGCCGACGCGGCCGAGCTCGTCGGGGATAGGCACGGTGCGCCGGCTGGAGTCGGTCTTGGTCCTGGCGATGCGCGTCGAGCCGCGATCCGAATATCCTCTGTTGACGGAGTGGCGCACGGTCAGGAGCTTGCCTTTGAAGCCCGGCATGAAGTGCGCGATGTCGAGATAGAGGTTCCGGCGCGTGCCGCCGGCTATCCTCTCGCCGTTCGGCAGCCGGTATTCCTCCGCCCACCGGATCACGTAATCCTCGAACGAGATAAGGCTCGCGCGCTTCCTGCGACGGCGTTCGGACGGGTGAACCCATTCCTGGATGTTCTTGCGGTCCAGTTCGAGCAGGTGCCGTTCCCCCTCAAGCCACTGGTGCGCTTCGTGCTCCATATCCGGCTTGAACTGACGCTGGACCTTCTTGCCCGGACGCTTCGGGTCCGGGTACCGCACCTGCCAGGCGATGAGATTGCCTGCAGCGTCATAACGCGGCGTCACGGTGCCGAACAGGCCCCGACGCCCCGACGACGGTCCCGTACTGTCCTTCTTCGTCCTTGCGGATACGATGATGCTCCTTACTGAATCCATAATCGACGACATGCATGGGCGCTTCGGAAATGCGAGGTTTGTCCCGAAGCCTTTTAGAACCTTTTAGATTCCCGATGTCTATTTAGAAGTGCAACACCCTTGTTGGTCCTGTAATTCTAACAGTTCGTCGGCGAATGCCTCGGAGGGCGTCCGGTAGCCGAGCACGCGCATGGGACGGTTGTCGGCCTCGTCGACAATCTCCCGCAGTTCCCTGGCCATGTCCATCCGTATCTCGCAGCGTTTGGGCAGATACCGGCGGATCATGCCGTTCCTGTTCTCGTTGCTTCCCCGCCGCCGGCTGGAGTACGGGTCGGCGAAGTACGTGGCCATGCCCAGCCCGTCGCGCAGCCTTTCGTGGTGGGCGAACTCGGTGCCGTTGTCGTGCGTGACGCTGACGCGCGCGCCGGCCGGCAGCGGCGAGAACATGTCCAGCTGCGCCCCGACGCTCTCGCCGGCGGTCTTGTCCGGAACGACGCGGGCCATGAGGAACCTGGTCCTCCTCTCCACCTCGGTGTGCAGGTTGCATCCCACTCCGATGACGCTGTCGGCCTCCCAATGGCCGAACGCGCTCCTGCCGTCGGCCTCCGGCGGGCGTTCGGAGATGGGCGCTCGGCCGGGGATCGGGAAGCGCGACGTCCTCCTGCCGCCGTGCCTGCGGCGCCGCCTGTGCCCTCGCGGCAGGCACCGCGCCCAGCGTTCCCGAAGCGGTCTGCTGGAGTAGACCCATCGGTAGATGGTCTCCGGGCACACGCGCATGAGCGCATCGTCCGGCCACAGGACGCGCAGCCTGACGCTGACGGGCAGCGGCGACCAGCCGCAACTCAGCCATTCGGCCACCTGCGCCCACAGGCGGTCGTGCGACAGCCGGTAGGGCTTTCGTGGCTTGGATCTCCTGCGGTCGGCCTTGCGCTGCGCGGGCCCGGCCATGTAGTAGCGGCCGGTCCATGGCCCCGCCTTCAGTCTTTTCGGCCGGTACGGGCGGTACGACTCGTTCTCGTTGGACGGGAACCATGTGTTGCGTTTGATCTCCCGGCTGATGCCGGACGGGCTGCGGCCCGGCATCGCGCCGATCCCGCGTATGCTGGCGCCGTTGCCTACCTCGATCTGGATGACCTGGCGTTCCTCTTCCGACAGGTGCGAATATACTTCTCCCATAGGTGCGACATCCCTTCGGACTGGTTTTCTAGGCAATTTCCAATCTAACGGGTGTTGCACTTTCATTTAGACAACGGGTATTGACTTTTATATGTTTCCTATGATAAGCTTTAAAGAACTTACAAAGAAAGTGAGGATTTTTTTATGAACAAATTCAAGCGTTTCGGTGTTTCTATTTTAAGTTTAGGTCTTGTACTAGCACTTAATCCAGTAACCACTTTTGCTGCTGAACCGGAAACTTCAGTTGTAACTTCTGAATCTAACGCAGTAGGTGGATGGAGTGAAACGGAACAGAAGCAATATCTCCTTGGTGGAGTTTTAACGGTGATACTTTAGGATCTGCTAGAACCTATTACGGAAGTTGATTCTTCACAAACAAAAAAGCAAAGGATTGTAAAATCCTTTGCTTTTTTACTATATTCTTTTTAAGGAGTCTTCTATGAACACTAAAAAATATTTTATAACATTATTCTCTTTTATTATTTTCTCTATATATTTTACTTTGTCAGGTATATTTGTTCCTTTCATTGCTTCTATTCCGCAAAGCAATGGTGGATTTAAAACACTTTCATCACAAAATGATTTTTACAAAATGGTTGACAATTTTTATGATTCAGATGAATTTTATAATTTTAGAACAGACAATCAAAACATAAATATATTAGCAAACTTCTATAACACATTAAATGCATCAAGTAACTTCGATGTTTTAACCTCATTCAATCAGGCTATCGCTGTAGATATAGATGACTTTAATGGAGACCAACGCTTTTATTATAATTCTGATGAATTTATTGATAGTAGTCAGTCTCCTACAATAAATATAAAAGCGTTACAACTTAATCAAAAAGCCTATGAGTTTTATAATATAAAAGTTGAGGGAAATTCCGGAATTGCATGGAATAGTATTTCATATAAAGATGACTCGATTCCTGTTCTATTGGGTTCTGAATATAAATCTTTTTATAAAATCGGAGACATAATTACTGGAAATTATTATAGTAAAAATACTAATTTTGAAGTTATCGGATTTATAGAAACAGATTGTTCTATAAATTATAAAAATACCTCTAATATCACTTTGAATACTTATATGCTTATTCCTTACCCTTCCACTCTTTGGGAAGTGGACAAAACTAATTTTCAATTTGAATCATTATTATACTTTGCTATGATAAATTGTGATTTACTACCATTTGTTGAGGAATCACAAATTTTAAAAGATATAAAGTCTATATCTGACGAAACTGGATTTTCAGACTTTTCTTTAGTTGGTATTGATAACTTTCAAATACAACATATAGAATTACTTTTATTTATACAAAAGCATCATATACTTTTCATCATTGGTTTTTTGATTATTTTTATTTTACTAAATATACTATGTTTGTATTTATTTAGCCACATTCTAAAATCAATTTATAATCAATCAACCTTACGAAAAAAACATAATAAAATTTTTATGTTGAATATTGTTATCCCATATGGATCTGCGTTTCTTTTAGGAACGTCTCTTGCAACACTATTTATAAAAAAAATATTGCTCATTAGCATCATTATTGGAATAATAACCTTGGCTTTAATATATTTGATAAATTATCTTTTTTTATCAAAATTCCTTCATTTTTCCTCAAATCTTCAGCAATAGACAATAGGGAAAAAAGAGTTATTTAATAACTCCTTTTTCCCTATATATCTTCATTGTTTATATCTTTCCACCACTTATAAACAGTATGCTTTGCAAGTCCTGTCTCTCGGATGCAGTCCGCTTTCTTTCCTGCCGGGTGGCTCTCCTGCCATTCTCTGACTGTCCGCTCTGCTGTTGGTCTGCCCTCTTTTACTACTTCGCCTATAACTTTCATATCCTCTTTTTTTCGCCTTGCAAGATATAAATGAGCCTCTTGTTTTCTGTAATTTCGCTTATTTGCTGGTATCGTAACCTTTGTGTTATCCTCTATCCATTCCCGGCTTGCTATCGTTGACAGCCTTTTTCTGTCCCCTTTCAATGCCCGGAGAGCGTCTTTCACATCTGCCCGGCTGAAATGGTTGTCCTCGTCCTCAGTAAGGCTCTCTAAATGATCCAGGAACGCATAGGCGTCTCTCCGTATCTTCTGCTCGGATATGCCGCACTTTAAGCCATAAGAGCACAACGCCATAATAGAAAAATAACGCCCTCCGGCTTTCACTTCTTCGGTTATTTTCCGTTTCCACCACTCATATAAAGCTTCGTTACATACCCACACACCACCCTGCTTCTTACTTTTCTGCTTCGGCTCTCCTTGCACGATCCGCTTCTCATACCATTCCGGGTACAGCTCCTTTGCTTCTTCCAGCGTAACGGTACTTTTTCTTCTCGGCTTCTCGTACAACGGAGCAAGGTCTACCTTACAGCTCGGTATGCTGGCTTTTATATCCTCCAGCGTGTAACGGTTCTCTGACAGCTTATAGGCTTTTACTGGGAAATCTACACCCAGCTTCGACTGACTCCCCACACACCGGCAACCTTGATAAATTCCGATTATATCCGGGCTGTCCGGACGGATAGAGCTGGTATCATTCCATAGCCGCCGGATAAGAGCTTCTTTCAGCTCCGCAAGCACTTCTTCCCGGTTTCGATACAACTGAACCGGCTCCTGCAAGAAATAATAAAGATGTACCCCCTTGCCGGAGCTGACAAGATAAGTCGGACGAAGCTGCACACCATTCCCAAACTGCTTCAACAGGTTCTTTAACTGCTGTTTGCCTACATAGTCCACGTCCACCACCACCGCAAACAATTCATGAGCGTTCTCTTTCGTATGTGACTTTGCTATAATTCATGAACCCTGAGATTCTTGAGAATTGAGGATACATGCTCAGCACCAGAATCAATCCGTTTAAGCCCAGCGCCGGGCATCTTCCACCCGTTCTCATTGGAAGAGATATGGTGCTCGCCGACTTCGAAGAAGGTCTAGACAACGGATCAGGCGCACCTGGACGTTTGATGAGGATCACCGGGGCTAGGGGCGTAGGCAAAACGTAATGCTCGCTGAATTTCGGAGAATCGCAGAAAAACGAGGATGGCAAACCATCAGCGAAACCGCATCAGACGGTATGGCGCAACGGTTAGTGGACAAGCTGCAGCCGCGAAAGGGGAATTTCAGTTTCTCGTTCGAACCATCTATCAGTGTCATGAACGTGGGAGGCAGTCTTGGTGGAGTCCATTATGAAAAGAACCGAATGCCATTGACACTCCGCGAAACCATGAGTCTGCGGCTCGACGAGCTGGAAAAGCATGGCAACGGTCTTCTGGTGACCATGGACGAGGCCCAAGCCGCCACTCGGGCAGACATGGTCGCCATCGCCACCGCAGTACAACATCTGACCAGTGAAGACAGAAATCTGGCTTTTGTGTTTGCCGGGTTGCCTTCCATGTCCTCAAAATGGCTTAATGATAGCGTAATGACCTTCCTACGACGTGCGCAACCGGAGCGGTTGAGCGACGTCGATCTGGCCGAAGTCTCTCATGCGTTGGCGGACACATTCCAGGAAACCGGAATGATTCTAGAAGGGGAACCCTTGCGGATCGCTACACAAGCAACTGCAGGCTATCCTTTCATGATTCAGCTTGTCGGCTATCATATTTGGCGAATCACCGCTCGGAATCACAAGCACGACACAGCCATTACCGTCTCAGTGGAAGATGCTGAAGCCGGGGTCCAAGATGCGCTCAGTCGTCTGGGAGACACAGTCCACGGACCGGAACTGGATGGGCTTTCGCCCATCGATAAAACCTATCTTCTGGCAATGGCGCAAGATGACGGACCTTCTTCCACCTCCACCGTTGCCGAACGCATGGGCAAGGACGTGAAATACGCCAGCATCTACCGCACGCGCCTCATTGAGGCGCAGGTAATCGAGGATCGTGGATACGGGAAAGTCGATTTCGCCATCCCGTACCTTCGTGAATACCTCAGAAAACATGCGGCATATATTCGTATGACATTGGATATCTCGGAATGATGAAGCTCTTTTAGAACTTTTTAGATTGTTTTAGATTGTTTTAGAATTCGGCTGGCAACAGTCCTTACTGAGCCACCCAGCCACCTGGACCACCCCTAGGTATAGCGTTTTGGGGTGCTTTTGTCAGGCTGCCCGGCCAAGCACAAGAAAATAACGACGGTCGCCGAATACATTTGCCTCACGTCGGCACGTAAGTCGGTATGCGAAAAAGAAGGAAAGACGAAACCAGCATACCGGCATGCGCCGCAGGCACAACCAGTGCCGAACATGCCAACCGACACCGCCCAAAGCCATCAGGCCGAGCAACGGAAGTGGAGTGTGTGCGTGGCTGGAGAGAACGGAATCAAGAACCGTCGTGGCGAACTGCAACGAGTGCTGAGCCAAGAGGAATCATACGCTGACGGCAAGCTGAGTCATACCGCGTTTATTTCCATCGCAATCCTGACCTTTATTACCTTCGTCGGCAACTTTACGCAGCTGCAGCTGAGCTCGGCGCTGCCGATCATCGTTTCGGAATTCCATATTTCCGTAACCACGGGCCAGTGGCTGACCTCCGTGTTCCAGCTGGTCATGGGCGTTATGGTACCGCTGACCGCGTTCCTGACCCGTCGTTTCTCCACCCGACAGATCGTGATCTGCTCGATGGCGGTGTTCACACTCGGCTCCCTGCTGGCATGGTTGGGGCCAAACTTCGTATGGGTGCTGGTCGGCCGCGTGCTGGAGGCGGCCGGCACGGGCGTGATGTGGCCGGTGCTGCAGATCACGGTGTTCTCGATCTACCCGCTGTCCCGACGCGGCTTTGCTATGGGCACCGTGGGCATGGCCATGAGCGTGGCTCCGGCAATCGGCCCCACCTTGGGCGGCTGGCAGACCGACGCCAATGGCTGGCGTTCCATCTTCCTGACCATGACCGTGATTGGCGTGGTCTCGCTGGTGGCGGCCATGTTCGGACTACATAATTTCGGCTCGCATGACCCGTCTGCCCGCGCGGACTTTTTCTCGGTGAGCCTGTCAGTGATTGGCTTTGGCGGGCTGATGTTCGGCTTCACCAATTCGGAGGCCTACGGGTTCGCCGCACCGGTAACGTGGGGGCCCATGGCAGTGGGCCTGATTGGCATTGTCTGGTTCGTGCTGCGTAACCTGCGCGCTGGCAAGCGGTATCGCGAGGCCGTAGCCGAGGACAAGTCGGCACTCCCCCAGCCGCCGCTGCTGGACTTGGAAGTGCTGAAGAACCGTTCGTTCACCATCGGCACCATTACCGCGTCGCTGGCATTTTTCGCGTTCAGTTCGATTCTGGTCATCATGCCGCTCTATATCCAGACCGACCGTGGGTATTCTGCCACGATGAGTGGTCTGATCATGCTGCCGGGCGCTATCGGTCAGTGCATCTCCCAGTTCTTCGGCGGCCGTGCGATGGATCGATTCGGCGCACGACCCGTGGCTTTGTTCGGTTCGATTGTGTTGACCCTTGGCACCTTGGGCATGTCGCTGGTGGCGATGGATACGTGGATCTGGTGGGTATCGATCTGCCAGTTCATCCGTCAGATCGGCATGGGTTTCCTGCTGATGCCGATTACCACGTGGTCCCTGAATTGCCTGAACGGGCCGAGCGAAGTGTCCGCCGGATCATCGGTGACGAATACCGCGCGTCAGATTGCGGGCGCTGTGGGCGCACCCGTGTTGGTGATTCTGATGGAAACGTTTGCCGCTTTGCATAAGCAGGGCGGCGCCTCCGCCGTCGCCGCTTCGATTTTTGGCATTCAATGGGCGCTGCGCATCTCCGCAATGATCTGTCTGGTAATGGTGTTGATGGTGTTCTTCGGCGTCAAGGGCGACGGTGCCGGTCGTACGCGAGACATTATTTCCTTGCGCGCGCTGCGCGAACGGCGTGCGCGGCGTATGGCTGCGAACTGACGGCAGATTCAACCATTCTTAACATAATAAGAAGCCCCGGTTTCCAACACCGGGGCTTCTTATTATGTTGTGCTATCGCAGGATTTCAGCTGGAGTCTATTACGCCCTGCCCATTAGCGTCAGGACAATCAGCAGCACGTTCAACGCCACAATCAGCGCCACGACGATCATGAAGATCACGTGCTTGACGGTTCCATCAGCCCACTTGCCCATGAGTTCCTTGTTATGCGTGTATCGCATCAGCGGAATCACGGCGAACGGGATGCCGATGGAAAGCACCACCTGGCCGATGACCAGCGCCTGAGTCGGGTCCTTGGCGAACCACAGCACAATCAGTGCCGGCACCAGCGTGACCACGCGGCAGGCCCACATCGGGGCGTTAACGTGCAGCAGACCGTGCATGATTTCCGAGCCGGCGTACGTGCCGACCGATGTGGAGCTCAGCGACGAAGCCAGCAGGCCGATGGAAAAGATTGTGCCGATCACCGGGCCGAGCACCTGCGTGATCGCCCGCTGTGCGCCGTCGATGGAGTCCGTGCCAGACATGCCATGCAGCGAGTTGGCGGCGAGCACCAGCATCGCCAGATTCACTGTGCCGGCCAGCAACAGCGCCCAGGCCACATCGATTTTCGAGCCTCTCAGCTGCGTTTTGATCGACGGCTTTTCGCCGCCTGCGTAATGGTCGTTCACCAGCGTGGAGTGCAGGTAGATGGCGTGCGGCATCACGGTGGCGCCCAGAATCGAGGCGGCCATCAACACCGAGTCGGCGCCTTGGAAGCGTGGAATCATGCCTTTGACCACTTCGCCGGGGTTCGGCGGGGCTACGAACAGGCCTGCGATGAAGCCGAATGTGATAATCAGCAGCATCACGATGATGATGCGCTCGAATGTGGTCTGTGTCTTGCCGCCTTGGAACCACAGCATCACCGTGGAGATTACGCCAATCGCCAAACCGCCGATGAACAGTGGAAATCCGAACAGCAGGTTCAGGGCGATGGCGCCGCCGATCACCTCGGCCAGATCGGTGGCGATGGCGATGACCTCGGCCTGCATGAAGAACATGAAGCGGCCGGCATCGCTCATACGCTCGCCCAGCAGTTCCGGCAGGGATTTGTTGGTCACGATGCCGAGTTTGGCGGACTGATACTGGATGAGCACGCTCATGGCGTTGGCGAGCACCAGCACCCACACCAACAGGTAGCCGTATCGTGCGCCGGAGGTGATGTTGGCCGCCACATTACCAGGATCGACGTAGGCCACGGCCGCCACGAACGCGGGGCCAAGGATGCTGGCCAGCGTATGGTCATGCGGCTTTTCCTTGTTGTTCGTCCCTGCTCCGGCCCCGGCAAGCTGGCGTTCCTTCTCGATTTCCGGTGTTTCCTGTTCGATGTCTGCCACAGCGTTCGTCATAGTGGTTGCCGCAGTGGCATCTGCTTCGGTGTGTGTTACTGCCATATTGTTTGTACCTGTTCCCTTCATACCGCGCACAGTTATAGCGCAGGCATGTTTCCCGAGTCAACAGACGGACAATCTGCGGACGATTGATGGATGACTGGCGGACTGGCAGCTGGCATCCCCCGCCATCTCGCTCATGGAATACGACAAACCGCCGAAAACTCGCTCATGAAATGTGTAGCTGACAGTGCTATCTGCTTTGAAAGCAGATAGCGCTCTGCGAATGGCCTAATGTACCTCTCTCAAGCGAGATACCCTTCCTCTTATTCGTCTGCGGGCACGGCCTGGCCCGGGCAGGTGTGGAGGACGGCGAGCATGGCGTCCTTTTCTTGGGAGGTGACGGTGAGCTGGTACTTGTCTTTGACGCCAATCTGGCGGGCCACATAGTCGCAACGGTAGTCGGCGTTGGTGGGTAGCCAGTAGGCGGCGGAAGCCGAACCCTTCTCCTGATTGGCCGGGCCGTCGACGGCCAGCAGGTTGTAGGGGTCATTGCCGAATTCATGGCGTTTGGCAGTGGACCAGTCGTGCGCACCTGATTGCCAAGCGTTTTCAAGGGCCACCACATGGTCGATCTGCACTTTGGCGCTGGTGGCGCGGCCACGTACAAAATGGATGGTCTGAGCGGTGTATGGATCGGCCAGTGTGCCGGACTCGACCACACAGGAACCGGCGTATTTGTAGGTGATGTCCGTGAGATCGCGGGCGAGCACATCGTCGCGTACGTCGCAGCCATTGCCGTCGGCGTCGGTGGTGCGGAAACCGAAGGAATCGCGGTCGTAGCCGGAGGAGCTTTGGTTGTCGTCTACGGCGAGCGCGTTCAAAGTGTCGGCGGCTGAACCGGTGGCAGTGTAGCCACCGGTGATTTTGGCCGCGTCGGAGCTGACCTGCGGCAGTAACAGGCCGATGGTCACGCCGATTGCTGCGGCGAGAACGATGAGAATCAGCACGCGCTCCAGCGGCCCGGAGGCGTTGAAACGACGGCGAAAGTGGGCGTTACGGCGTGCCATCAATCACGCATAGGTGTGGCCGGCGCGGGTGGGGCCGTCAAGGGCGTCGATGGCGGCATGTTCGTCGGCGGTCAGGGCGAAGCCGAACAGGTTGAGATTCTCCTTCTGGCGGTCGGCATGCACGGACTTGGGGATGATGATCGTGCCGTTTTCGATGTGCCAACGCAGAATCACCTGGGCCGGGCTGACCTCATGGGCGGCGGCGATCTTCTCGATGGTGCCGTCGCCGGCGTTGAGGTCGGCGCCACGCGCCATCGGCGAGTAGGCCTCCACGGCGATGCCGTGCTCCTTGCAGAACGCCACCACTTCGCGCTGCTGCCACGTGGGATGCAGCTCAATCTGATTGACGGCCGGCCATGCACCGGTCTCCTCGTGCAGACGCTTCAGATCGGCGGGCATGAAGTTGCATACGCCGAGCGTACGTGCCATGCCTTCGTCGCGCAGCTTGGCGGTGACCCACAGGGTCTCGCGCTTGGCGCCGGTGTTGTATCCGGAAGCGGCGAGCGCACGACCCACGCCGGCCTCGTTGTTGTAGCCGGCCGCACCGTCGATGTGGCGGTAGCCGGCTTCCAGCGCGGATTCGACGACGGGGACCACACCCTCGTCGTCGATGCGTAGGACGCCAAGGCCGACCTGCGGAATGGAATGGCCGTCTTTCAAGGCGATGTCCGGCACGTTGGCGGGGTTGATGTGCCCGTTGGTCATGATGTGCGATGCTCCTTCATGTACTGCAACTACACGCCACTGTACACGGTTATGCAGGCGATGCGCGGGTGCTGCAACCAAACGGCATGATTGTGCCCGGCCTTCCGTGTGGGAGAGCCGGGCGCAATCATGACAACATCACGCTCTACTCCTGCGACCGGCCCTCGCCCTATTGTTCCCGGGCGCGAATTTGCCCCGGTACAGGCGTCAATCGATTGACGTTTACACCGGGGCAGAAATCGTTGTCCCGGTACGCAATTTCGGGCCATTTTCGAGAACCAGGACAAGCCAATCCCCAAAGTCCACATACCCCGACAAACAGAATCGGCAGAATACAGCCAATCCCGAAATCAACATACTGTCCCGGTTCTCACGTAGAACGATTGACGCGCAAACCGGGGCAACGGGAATTGTCCCGGTACGCGAAAAACACCCGTTTTCGCAAACCAGGACAGTGATTTCTGTCCTGGCACCCACATCAAACGATTGATGCACGAACCGGGACAGAATCGCATCGCTGCGCCGAGACAGACGCATCTGACAGCCGACAACCGATAAACGACAGCCGACAGATGGCATCTGGCAGCCGGCTGCCGGCAACCGCATCATTCCTTTCTATTGTGGTTATTATTAACCTTCCTCGGATTATTACCCGGGGAAATTTTGATAGCCGACTCAGCTGGTGAGGCCTTGTGCGGCTTGTATTCGGGTGGCGTTGCGTGCGGGGATGGTCGAGGCGAGCAGTCCCGCGATGAGGATGACGGGGATGAGCACACTGATCTGGTCCCACGGCAGTCGGGTGGTGAATTGGCCGGTCATGCCGCCGATCTGGGCCTTGACGCCGGCTAGCCCAAGCGGCAGTCCGACGAGCAGGCCGATTACAGTGCCGATGACGGTCAGGGCCAGTGCCTCGATGGCGATGCTCATACGGATCGCGCCGCGTCTGGTGCCGAGGGCGCGCAGCATGCTGATCTCGTTGGTTCGTTCGATGACGGACAATGCGAGCTGGTTGGCGAGCCCGGTCAGGCTGATGGTGACGGTGATGGCGAGCATCGCGTAGGAGAGCATGAGCAGCATGTTGAGCACGTTGAGGATGTCGTTGCTTTCTGCGATGCCGCCGCCGACGGTGGCGTTCGGGTCGGCCGCGGCCAGATGGTTGACCTGGCCGGCGAGCTTGGCCCGGTCGATGCCGGGTCTGGTCTTGAACCAGACCATGCTGGTCTTCAATTTCGGCTGGATTGCGGCCGCGTTCGGCAGAGAGCCGAGTTGGCTGTCGGTGATGATGACCGCAAGCTCCGGTGATTCGGTGAGCTGCGAGGCATGCGCCCTGACAGTGAGCGGCGTACCGGCGATCGTGATGGTGAGTTGGTCGCCTTCCTTGATGCCGATGGTGCTCATGTAGCGCGGGTGAACGAGCGCGACGGGCGTGCCGCCGCTTATCCCGGCATGCCAGCCGTCGTCGGCGGTGAAGGTTCCGGCGGCCTTGTCGGGGATCACGTCGAGCACTTTGGGTGTGGTCTTCGCCCCTTCTGGCGCATGGTCGATAGCGATGGTGCGGACCGGGTAGGAGGCCCGCGCGTCGGTAATCTCACTGGCGCGTTGCAATACCTTGTCGGAGAGCGGGCTGTTGTCCGGCGTGTAGAGGGCGGCGCTGACCGGATAACGGTAGTCAAGGTCGGCATCGATGGTGGCGGTGCCGGTGGCCGCGGCCGAGGAGAGCGCGGCGATCAGGCTGATGCCGAACGCGACCGCGGTGATGGTGCCGCCCGCGCGACGCGCGTTCGCCGTCAGACTAGATGCCGCCAGTTTGCCCGGCAAGCCACACGCGGACAGGATCATGCCGATGGCGGGCATGAGCATCGCGACGAACACGGGCAGTGCGAGCACGAGTCCGAGCGCCAGGGCGAGGCCGCCGACCAGTGCGATGGGCATATGGAAGCCGGTGGAGCCGGCCCACAGCAACGCGATGCCTGCAATCATGCACGGCGCGCCGAATCCCATGCGCAGGATACGACCATGATGCGCCCTGCCGCCGGTGTCCGTATCGTCACCACTGGTCTGCGCGGCCCCGTCCAATGCCTGGATCGGAGGGATGCGCGTGGCATGGCGCACGGTCGTCCACGCGGTCAGCACCGTCGCCGCAACGGACAGGAGCAGCGCTCCCGCCAGCAGGAACGGGTTGGCGGCGAATCCGCCGAACGCCTGACCCATCGCCACCATGGCCGCGTAGCCGCCGCCCGCGCCGACCAGTGCGCCGATGATCGTGCCGGCCAATGCGGTGATCAACGCTTCGGACAGCACCAGCGAACGGATGTTCGCACGTTTGGCCCCGATCAGGCGCAGCATGGCGATATCCCTCGTACGCTGTGCGATCAGCGTCCTGTACGTGCTGGAGATCACCATCATCGCGCACAACAGGGCGATGACGGCGAACACCGCCATGATCACGGTCAGCTGCGTGGAGCCGCCGGCCATCATCGCCGACGCCTGCCGGATCATCTCACTGCCCTCGACGGCCGTGACGCCATCCGCCCGGGCCGTCGCGGCGAGCCGCTCCGTGACTGCATCGATATCGGAGGGATCATCGAGTTTGACGAACAGTTCGCCCGGCGTCGCTTCACCGAAGTACGACGGATCGGCGTAGATCGCGTAGTCGGTGCCGGTCATCGGCTTGAACCGCACATCGTTGATGCCGCTGACCGTCACCACACGCTTCGTCCCGTCGGACGATTTCAACGTGACCGTGCCACCGACGTTCACGCCAAGGCCATCGGCCGTATCACGCGAGACGACGACCTGGTCGGCGGATGCCGGCCAGTCGCCGGACTCCAATCCGAACCATCGCAGGGACGGGTCGCGGGATACGGAATACACATTCGCCGTGCCGCGCGCGGCGGAACCGTATGCGGTGACCGTGGCCGCATAATACGGGGCCGTGGCCCTCACCTTGCCGCCGACGTTCGCCTTGGCGAGCACATCCTCGGCCCACGAGGGCTTCAACGATTTCACATCGGCGTCACCGGGATCGATGATGACATCCACAGGCCGCAGCGGCGCGGCCGTGACGGTGGCCATGCTCGCGGTCGACGTAGCCTGGAACACGACCGTTCCAGCCAGCATCATTGCCGACAGGACCACCGCCAACAGGACGGCGAGCAGTCGGGACGGGGAATGCCTGATCTGCGCCCACGCCACCCGGATCATCGCGCACCCGCTTCCGCATTCGCGGGTTCGGCGCCCTGTTCGAGCACGCGCACCACATCCGCGGCCGCCGGATGCGCGATATCGGCGGCGATCAGCCCGTCGCGCACCACGAGCGCCCGATCCGTGTAGGCGGCGGCGTTCGGGTCATGCGTGACCATCACGATCGTCTGCCCGTGACGCGTCGCCATATCCCGCAGGATTCCCAGCAACTGGCGCGACGACTTCACGTCCAGGGCTCCGGTCGGCTCGTCGGCGAACACCACCGCGGGGCTGCTGGCCAGCGCGCGGGCGACCGCCACGCGCTGGCGTTGCCCGCGCGCTCATCTCCTGCGGCTTGTGATCAAGACGGTTCTCGATGCCCAGCTCGCGCGCGATCCCGCGTATGGCCTGCCGGTCGGGCTGCCTGCCGCGCAGCGTGAACGGCAGTTCGATGTTCTGCTCTGCCGTCAGATACGGCAGCAGATTGAAATCCTGGAAGATGAACCCGATACGGTCACGCCGCAGATCGGACAGCGCATCATCCGAAAGCGTCGAGATGTCCGTGCCATCGATAATCACCCGGCCGGAAGTCGGCGCATCCAACCCAGCCAGCAAGTGCAGCAACGTGGTCTTGCCCGACCCCGACGGGCCCACGATCGCCGTGAACCTGCCCTTCTCGAACCGGGCCGTGATACCCGCCACCGCAACCGTCTCGGCCACGCCGGAACCATACGTCTTGCGCACGTCAAGCGCCTCCACGGCAGCCGGATATGCGTCCAAGCCGCTGTTTGCCCCCCATGTGTCCGTCATGTCGGCACCTTCCTGTTGTGTTCCAATCGTTCCGGTGATCGATAGCCGAAACATCCTTTCAGGAGTCAGCCTACGGGGGCCGAATCGTACGGGATATCATCCGCATGAATCAATTCACGCTCGACCGGCACCGAGGTACGAACGACCTGGTACCTAGGTATGAACTCCCGTGGAATGAGGAATAGGAAACCATCATTGCGAATCATGGTATCGGCCAACCGGCACGGGTAACGTCGTTGGTATGAAGGTTCATACGGAGGATACGATCGCCCTGTTCGGCGTGCTGATGTGCTTACTGTTCGGCGCGGCGGGCATGGGAGATTGGGTATGGGCGAGCGTGGCCGTCGCCTCCATCGTGTTCATGAGACGGCGGTTCGCCGTGTTCGCCGTATTGACTGCCATTGCTCCCTTCGCCTACACGACGGTCTATGGTTCGTTCACGTTGATCGGCCAGCTCATGGCAGTAATATCCGCGTTCCTGTGCGGGGCCAGTCGGGTGAAGCATTGTCGACTGGCTGGCTTGGCATCGTGTCTGCTGCCCGTCGCCGCGTTCGGCTTGCATCTGGTGATCATCCGCTCGAGGGATTGGACGATGCCCGTGGCCGGGTTGTTCGCAGGCAGTCCGATGCTGGCAGCATGGCAGGCGGGCCGGCTCAACCGCGCCAAGGACATGAGGCTTAAGGCGGAGGAAGAACGCCGGATCATGGCCGAACATGACAGCGACATGCGTGCGCGACTGGCCGTCTTGGAGGAACACATGCGCATCAACCACGAGATGCACGACATCCTCGCCCACACGCTCACCGTCATCACCGTCCAAGCCGAAAGCGGCAGAACGACCACCGCTGACCCCACAGCGCGCACGGCGTTCGCGGACATCTCCCAAGCCTCGCGCGAGGCCGTCGCCGATCTGCGGGCCCTGCTATCCGACAACACGAAAGAAGACCATTCACCGGAGCCCACGCTCGACCAGTTCGACGAACTCATCGCCGGATACCGAAGGCACGGACTGGTCATCGACCTGCACCAGGAGTATACGCAATCGCCGTACCTGCCGACGGGACTGTCCCACGCCGTATACCGGGTGGCCGAGGAATGCCTGACCAACGCGCTGCGCTACGCGCAACCCCGCTGCGTCAACCTGTCCCTGACCATCACTGGCGACGATATCCGACTGCACTGCGAAAACCCGTATACGTCTCCCCCACGCACCGACGTCACCGAACGACAGCGGCATGGGCATGGTCTTGACGGCATTCGGTGGAGGTGCGAGCAGTACGATGGTCACGCCAGCGTCAGCATGACGAATGGGCTCTGTTCGGTCGATGCCGTCTGGCCACTGCCCCATCAACGGGAATCGTTGGCGACGGCATCGAACGAGACTGCTGACGGACACGGGCAAGGAGGACGGCAATGCTGACGATGACGAATGCGGACGGGACACGACTCATACGCGTGATACTGGTCGACAACCAGACATTGATCCTCGACGGATTCGCGCGCATCGTCGACGCACAACCCGACATGAGCGTCATCGCCACGGCCACGGACGGCGAAACCGCGATACGCACGGCTCATCAGGCCAAACCGGACGTAATCCTCATGGACGTGCGCATGCCCGGACTCGACGGCATCCAGACCACGCGCGTCATCATTCACGATATGCCGGAAACGCGCATCATCGGGCTGACTTCATACGACACTGATGCCTACGCGATTGCCATGCTCGATGCCGGAGCCAGCGGATTCCTCCTCAAAAACAGCAACGCCGAACGGTTCATCGACGCCATACGCGCCACCGTCTCGGGCAACACCGTCATGGACACCACCACCATGAACCGCCTCAACCAGCGCCTCGCCGCCGCTTCCGCCCGAACGTCAACGACGGCAGAGGCATTCGAGGACAACGATCTCCCCGATTTCACCAGCCGGGAACGTGACATCCTTGCCCGCGTCGTCCAAGGCGATTCCAACGAACGGATCGCCGCGAGCTTGGGCGTCAGCGTGTCCACCGTCAAAACCCACATCGGCAATATCCTCAGGAAAACCGGCCAAACCAACCGCGTACGGCTCATCGTCTGGGCCACACGTCACCTTCGCAGACTGTGAAAACCCTCTGCCGGAGAGAGTCCGCAGCGAAAAACCGTTTCATGCGTCATCTCCAGATGACATTTTCGGGCGTCTTCTTGCTGCTCATTGTCCGTTTGCTGGAGAGTGGGTATCGAAAGTCCGATACGCAGGTGAGGAAGGTGGATGATGGTTCGGCATTTGAGGGGAACGGGGAGGAGAATAAGCGTCAAACGGATACGCATGCAATATATGCCGATCTGAGCCGAGGATACGAGATATGGGCGATGCTCCGTTGGAATTGAGGAAACCGGGCGGCATGCTGGTCTACGGGCTTCCCGCCGCGTCCACGCTGTTCATGCTGCGCATGCTGTGGGCCACCAAGCGTGACGCCGTCCCGTCGGATCACTCGTATTGGGCCATGCACACACCAATCGTGCTCATGCCGCTGGCGGCGGCCGTCCTTGCCGGTGGCATCGCGCTGGCCTGGCGGTACGAGAGACCCGAATGGGTGATGGGCGGAGTGCTTGTCCCCGCGTTGCTGCTGGATCTTGCCGGCGTGGGTGAATGGGCTCCGATTATGCCGATGATCGCCTATTGGGCGTTGATCATGACCGTCGCCGGTGATTTGCGGGTCCTGTGCTTCGGGCTTGTCTCCTGCATGGTACTGGACAGTCAGGCGTTCGCCGGGAACGCTTGGCGGCAGGCCGGATGGTCAATCTGGCTTGACGTGTTACCCAGGAGCTTGTCAAATTGTTTGTGTATGGGACTTGTTTTTTGTTGTATGGTTCCATGCGTTCGGGGTATGCGGCGGCGAGTTGGGCGAGGGCCTGTTTCCAGTTGGTGGTGACCCTGCCCTCGATGAGCCGGCACTCGCCTTTGTGGCGCCTGCCCTTGTCCGCCTTCTCCCGTTGCCTTGCGCGTTTGTCCTCGATGTCGCAGATCGCGAGCCACAGGAGCTTGACGGCTGCCTGGTCGTTGGGGAACTGGCTGCGGTTGCGGCTGACCTTCCTGAGCTGGTAGTTCAACGATTCGATGCTGTTGGTCGTGTAGATCACGCGCCGCAGCATGGGCGGGAACCGCAGGAACGGCGTGAACCGGTCCCACGCCCGCTCCCACGTGGCCGCCACCGATGGGTACCGGCGGCCAAGCCCGCTTTGCCTGAACTCGTCGAGCGCCTTGCGCGCCTGCTCCTCGTTGACAGCGCCGTACACCTCCTTGAGCTTCCTGCACACGGCCTTGCGGTCGTGGTCGTTGACGAACCGGTTGGCGGCGCGGACCGGATGCACCACGCAGGTCTGCGCCATCGCCTGCGGCCATGTGGCCTCGACGGCCTCGGGCAGGCCCTTCAGCCCGTCGCGGCACACGACCGGCACGTTCGTAACGCCCCTGTTGGCCATTTGCGCGCACACGTTCGCCCAGAACGAGGATCCCTCCGAATCCCGGATCCAGATGCCCGGCACGTGCCTGAGCCCCTCCATGTCGACGCCGATCGCGCCGTGCACGGCCTTCACACGACCCTGCCGCCGTCCCCGACCTTCACTCGTATCGCGTCCAGGCACATGACCGGGTAGAACCCGTCCAGCGGACGCTCCCGCCATCCGGGCACCACGTCGGCCACGGTGTCGGTGATCGACGATATCGTCTCGTGAGACGGTTCCGTGCCGACCGTCTTGGCGAGGCGGTGCCCGATGTCGCGCACGGTCATGCCTGCCGCATACAGGCCTATGATCATGCCGTCCAGGCCGCCGAGCCTCCCGGAGCACTTCGGCACCAGCCCGGGCGTGAACGAGCCCTCCCGGTCGCGCGGCACCTGGATCGTGACCGGCCCGACCTCGGTGGCCAGGGCCTTCGGGTACGAGCCGTTCCTCGAATTCGCCGAACCGTTGGCCTCCTTGCCCGCCCAGTCTCCGGGACCGTAGCCCAGATGCGAGGTCATCCCCGCCTCCAGGCCGCGCTCCAACGCCGTGCGCACCAGTTCGGAAATCAGGCCGCCCTCGCCTGTCGATTCCATATCGCCCCCGTCTATCCGCTCGAACAGGGAATCCAACGCCCCGACGAGACCAACCCATCGACCAGTTCGCGCGCCGACCCGACGGCCGCCGCGGCACCATCGCCGCGATCGCCGACCACATTGTCGTTCTTCAAGGTCACCATGATTCAATCCTTCCAGAATGGCGGCCCATACACAAACAATTAGACACCCTCAGAGGACCTTCTCGTCCTGTTTGACCGGCTTGTCGTACAGGGTGTCGCCGTCCCGGTCGAGGGCGTGCGCGTGGTGCGCGCTCTTGCCCACGTCCAGGCCGGCCCACACGTCGATGTCGTCCGGGGTCATCATCGTTCCTCCCGTCATGAAGGTCTTTCCGGCCGCCGTGGACTCGGAGGAGTCCGGACGTCCGGCACCGCACCCACATTACGACGAGACCTGCGCCATGCGCCCCTGAAGCGTCCGTGTAGCCGGCCTGGTTCCTATCAGCGGTCATCGGGCGTCCCCGTTCCCGGCGACAACACCCCCGGATCATCAACGACAGGGCAGGAAAGTCATACCGAACCGGCGACCCGGCCCCGACCATCGGAGCCTACCAAACATGGTAATGGGCGGCACGAGGCAATTCGGCCGCCTTGACCCGTACATCCATGAGGCGGTGAAAATCCCATGGGGCGGTAACTTGCCCATGGGGCGGTCGGTAAAATTTCACCTTCCGCAGAATAGAGCCATTTTCAGCTACCGCCCCATGAGGGATTCACCGCCCCATGGGACATTTATATAACAACGACTTCGTGCAACAGCACCAGCATTACAGCAATGTTGTTTAGCGCGTGGAGGCGCGGGCAATTACTTGCGATTCGGTGGTGAGCAGTTCGGGCTTGGAAATGTCTCCAGCGATACGGCCGAGGATGCGGTCCACGGCGGTGGGCGCGGTCCAGTCGAGCCTGGAATCCATGGTGGTAAGCGGAATTTGCAGGTATGGGGCTTCCTCGTTGTTGTCGAAGCCGATGACCTGCACCTGCGCGGGAACCTCATAGCCGGCAGTGCATAGTGCGGTCAATGCGCCGATGGCCAGCTGATCGTTCAGGGCGATCACACCGTCGAACGGCACGCCGGAATCAATCAGTCGCTGAGTCACACGAGCGCCAGCGCCGATGGTCCAATCCTGAGCGGTATTACCAATCAGATGAGGATCCAGCTCAAGACCACGGCGGCGCGTTTCTTCAATGACACCACGCAAACGCAGTTGTGCGTTGCCTTCCACAGCCTGCAACAAAGCGGCCGCGTCATAGTCGCCTCGTGCGCCCACTACAGCGAGGCGAGAAGAACCTCGATCATATAGGTAGCCTGACGCTGTTGCTGCGGCGGCAACATCGTCCGGAGTCACGTGGTCGGCAACACCCCATGTGGTTCGGGCACCGACAATAACCAGCGGGAAATCAACCTTCAGGTCTTCGGGCGAAATATCCTCCACCTCGCTCATGGAGAGAATCATGCCGTCTGACACGGTGGAGTTGAAGTTCTTGAGCAGGTCACGCGCTCCTTTGGCCGAGCCCTCTGCATACGTGGTGACGTATACGGAGTAGTCGCGCTGACGGGCGGCGTCAATGGTGCGATTGGCCAGTTCAGCGAGATACGGCGGAGTGAGCGATGGCACCGCAAGAGTAATAAAACCGGTGTGGTCGCGGTTCAGGTTGCGGGCGGCCACATTGACGCGGTAGCCGAGGTCCTTAATGACTGCTTCGACCTTTGCACGGGTTTCATCGGTCATTCGGCCAGAACAGTTAATGACGTTTGAAGCGGTTTTGAGAGACACTCCAGCGGTTTGAGCCACATCGCGCAGGGTGACTCGACGCTTGGCGGAGGCAGGGGATGCAGTGGAAGCAGCCTTGACCGCGCCGACCGTACGACTTGTGTTCGATTCGGCTTTCCCCACTGTGCATACCTCGTTTTCATCTCTGAAAGACCATCGACTCACCTATTTTAGGACCACATGGCACCATTTTCGAGCCATATCCGGCCTTCAAGGGGCTGATCTGAGGCTTTCCGGACATCTACCTCCGTTTCAAGGGGCTCTTCATCCGCGAAAGAGGAAGTATAAACGGCTTTGCTTCAACGCCATTAAGCCATTTTGGGGCCGCGTCTACTTTGGCAACAGCCCCTTGAAGCGGAGATAGACATTTGCCCAACCGGTGTATCAGCCCCTTGAAACGGAGATAGCCGGTTGGACACTCATCTAGAGCGTGGTTTTGGTGATGAGAATGGCGTTGCGGACCAGCCCGTAGCCGGTGGTGCCGGCGTTCCCGGCAGTGAAATCGTCTAGACCGGGTTCGCACCGGTAGGCGATGATTGGTTCTCCCTCAATGCCGTTGACGGCAACAGGCTGCTTCGAACGGATAGAAGTCGAAGCGGATGGTGCCGTCTGAGGATTGGCGGATGATGTGCAGGATGTGGGGGTCATGAGTCGCGGCTGCTGCGGTCGTGGTTGCGGCGTTGATCTCTCCCCCCACCCGACCTTTGGTCGGGAGCCCTTTCGTCGGAGGGGGCTGTTGTGTTGAGTTCTGTGAGCAAGTGGGTGATGTCGTGGCGGCCAAGGTCGCAGCCCACGTAGATGGCGGCGCCTTGGCCGTGGGGGGGTGACTGGTGATGGCGGGGACGCCGTCGAGCTCCCAAAGTTCACCGGCGCGCTTGCGCGTGTTCAACGGCTTCCATTGTACGGCGGAGGTGGAGTGCTCCATCATGTACCACGGCTTGCCGGGGCAGATTGCTTCGATGGCGTCGCGTTCGGCCTTGTAGAAGTCGAGCAGCATGTCGTTGCCGAACCGTTTGTAACCCAACCGCTGGGGCGGGTTGACCATGCTGTCGCCGCCCATGTGGCGTGGCAGCAGCACCTCGGCAAAGCTGTTGACGTGCTGGGACCAGAACGCCTGTGGCCCAAGAACGAGGCGGCCCGTCCGATCCGCCGCCACTTCGCCGAGATCGTCGCATACTTCGAGCACCCGTACACCAACGCCGTCCTCGAGGACGCCGACAGCGTCATCCGGAACGTGAAGAGACGGGCCCGCGGCTTCCGCAACACGGACTACTTCGCCACCATGATCTACCTGACCTGCGGCAAACTCGACCTCAAAGCCGTCACCACCGCCTGACCACCACTCACCACAAACAGCGAATAACCGAAAAAACACTACCAATCAAGGCAAAAGTCAATTGGCGCGCATAGTGACTGATTCTTCAGTATTCCTTTTTCATATCCTCACTAAAAATTACTGTCGAACAAGCACAGTATATATTCCCAAACCATCATCATTAAGAATCTTCATGATTTTGTCACGTTCGATATCGTTTCCATATGTAATTTCGACATATCCTTTGTCCTGCATCCGGGAGGGGCAATCGGCGTGTTTAATGTTCACTTTAACGCTTTTCCCTACTGATTTGAGTTTGTCAATGGCTGCGCTGCTCTCGACATATATCTGCTTCGTTGTTTGGTAGGATGCCAAATCGTTGCACGGCAAACTTGTGCCATTTCTTTTCAGCGGAATGAGACCAATCATGATCAAGACAGCCGCAATGAGCGCCGACGTTATAAATGCGATGATAGCGTATAACAGCACCCGCCTAGCCAGCGATTTGCGCTTCGTCATACCGCCAGCGTTTATCTGGACCATCATTCCTCCTTGCGTTTTCACTATTCCACTTCACGAGGTATAGCAATCAATGATTAGTTATGATTGCCTACTTGGTAGTTTTGGTCACATGCAGAGACTAAAATGGGATCATGCGTGGCAAGAACCACAATTGCCCCTTGATCAGCTCGGTGCCGCAACAAATCAATAACGATTTGCCTGTTATGCGCATCGAGAGAAGCGGTGGGTTCATCTGCGAAAATTACAGACGCGTTCTTGTATATAGCGCGCGCAATTCCAAGACGTTGTTTTTCTCCTCCACTGAGATGAGACGCGGGTTCCTGAGTTCTTTTTGCCAGTCCAGTAGCTCTGAGAGCCTCTCGTATCTGTTTGCGGTCCCCTCCCGCACGTTGTCCAAATGGTCCAAGCTGCATGGAGACATTGAAAGCCACGCTTTCCTCGTCCATAATGCCGTAGTCCTGAAGGATGAACGAGGCCGTGTCATGCCAGAATCGTCTACGTCTTCTGGCTGTCGCGTGCGTGACATTTTCGCGATCGATCATAAGTCGTCCACCATCCGCTTCCTGTAGAAGACCGAGTGTGTGCAACAGCGTGGTCTTTCCGCATCCGCTGGGGCCAGTGAGGGCGACCATACCACCTTCGGAGATATGTAGGTCGACGTGTTCGAAAATTGTTCGCCCGGCAATGCGTACCGTCAGGTTGTCGCATTCTATAGTGGTCATAAACATGTCCTTTCTGCTGGGCTCGGTTGATTAAAGAGTGCGATTATTGATGCCCACAAACATGCGCTGTACGGACAGAATGTGCGAAAGTGCGGAAATGAAGATTGCCAGCAAACCCAGCGCTCCGGTCATTACTGCAGCTGAGATGCCTGTAGAGCGAAGTGCTATTGCAGCGAAGATAATTCCTCCTACTAACGCCGTACTGCTCTCCACAAGTATCGTGGACTCCGCCAATCGTCTTGCGGGGCTACCGTTGAGCATGAGCGGATAGTCGTGTCTTGCGCGCAGCGCAGCGCGGACCATCGCATGCACCGTAACGGTTAAGGCAAACGCAACAATAAGCATTACAAATGCAGCGGCTTGCAGCCCAGCGAAATATGCAGAGAACTGGGCCTGCAGAATCTGCTCTTCAGCGATGTATCGCACTTTGACCTGTCTTGACAACCCTGCTTGTCGCAATCTTGCTCGTACATCCTGAAGACCCGTCAACACGATGTTGCGTGTGGTGGCCGCCGGCACTAGAAATCCTGAGTCGGAGAATCCCGAGTAGTCAGGGAGAACTATGAGCGTGAGCCTTTTCGGGAAAAGCATAGTGTCAGAGCCGCCTTTGAGCACGGGTATTGCATCGCCGGAAACGCTATAATACAAGGCTCTTTCGAGCATATTCACACTGGTCTGGGAATCTGCACTCCATGCTGGTATCTGAGAAACTATGTCTTTCGCCTCCGCGGGTAGGTAATCGAACGTGACGCGGACTGAGTGCTCCATGTGAGCCGGGTCGACCTGTACCATATTGAGCCATTGCTGAGTGACTAACGCTACTGGTTCAGCACTTGGGGCTCCGGTCATTTCTGGCGTGAACGTGTAGGAGAGAGCTCCTCTCCCGTCATCTTCTATTTCACGCATCACGTTCGCGACCTTCGCATCCAGTTGGGGGTTATTTTCATACGACAGCGCTATTGAGACCTGATTAGACAAACGCTCCCATACACGTTGCTCGCGGGCCGATGAATCAGCCGATGCTATCGCCGACATTGCGGGCGCAGTCACCGCCAGCACCGCTACGAATACCATCGCTTTCATTGCCAAAGCAGATCGGCGTAGTCCGATATTGCCGGATGCGCGACGCATGATCATCGTTGCTGAAGGCCATGACAGCATGCCGACAATCAGCATCGCCACAAACAGTCCTGCCAACACGGTCCCTTCAAGTACCAGTAGTATGCGAGAGAAGTATGGTATGAACACCGCGCCTCTAACCGCACCAACCACCGTGACTGAGACGATGTCGATTAGGCATGCCGCACACAGCGATGGGGTCAGAATGCCCATCATGTCGTCTTTCTGTATGCGCCATACCGAGACGCCAGCTAATACCCGCAACGCCCTTGAACGAACTTTAGATGCCATCCAATACAGAACCATCGTCACCATCAGGGCAAGAGCCGCGGCCATCGACATCACGAAACTTGACTGTGAGGCTAGCAAGCGCACGTCATCACGCAACGAATCCGCACCCCACGCCACCATTACCCCATTGCGTACCGTCCAATCGCGCAGTGCTTTATCAGACTGGTTGCCTTGCAGTAGATAGTATTGACCGCTCGCAGAGGCCGCCGACAGACGCGACTGTCCTGCCACCTTAGAACTCGGCATGTTTCCAAATCGACGGACTGAAGTTCCCTCGGGCAGTCTTTCACTTGCAGTGGAATCTAGCGCGACAAATACTTGAGCGGATGCATCCCCGTCAAGGTCAGGCATAACCTTGACGATGCCGAGTTGTTGCTGTTCTCCGATATCAGCAAGCTCTCGCAGCATTTGAGCGTCATCCACGTTAGGTGATTGAAAATCCAGTGTCATCGAGATTGTAGGATGAATTCCTTGGGGTAAAGCTCTGTCATGTAGGTCGCTGGCCATGACTGACAATAACGTGGCGAGCAGAAATACCAACGTGGATACCATGAAGAACAGGCGACGATGCATGGTGCACTCCAATCATCAGGAGAGGCCGATACCACACGGGAATGCCATATGCCATCGGCCGTTCATCATTACCTTTCAGGACACCCGATAGTAGTAGGCGTCGTTATTGCCCCAATAGTTCACAGCGTATTTCTCTGCAATGGACTGCTTCTTTGCGACTGTATCGATGCTGCGCACGGTATCCCCGTTCAACGAGACCGAAGAGCCATGCGTCCGTGTGTCATGCGTGTAATAGGAACGAATCTTGACGTTCCAGAAGCCCCATTCCCAGATACCGCCCTGAGCAGGGTACTGCGTATGCTTACCCTCCGGGTTGAGCCACATGGGCCGAATCCCATACTCTCCGCTTTCCGTGGTCGGCGCAATGACGTCGGCCTCAGCAGCAGAGGCGGATGCCACAGGGATGATTGTCATCGATGCGCAGGTCACCAATGCAACCGCCATCATCTTCAGCTTGGACTGTTTTCCTGTTTGAACGGACATGGTGTGCTCCATTCTCGTATCCGATCGTTCCGTTACCCATGAATTCCGTCAACACTGACCGGAACCCGCGTTCGCCGTTCCGGAATCTTTTCGGAACGTCTTCAAGGTATCGCCTTCTTCCGGGACAATCCACCGATGTCACTTCATAAGTGACATTGTGGGAAGCTGGCGACCATCCGCAATATCATCAAGACATGAACCAACAAGGCGAAGGAAAAGTGACATTGGGCATTGTGGACAACGACCAGCTGACGTTGGCGGCATTGTCGAGCATCCTGCGCAGTCTGCCTTGGCTGCACATCCTATGGACGACAATCTCAGGCGACGATGCGATTGACAACTGCTTGTCCCCGAGAACGCGTCCGCAAGTGATATTGGTCGATATGTCCATGGAGAACACGAGCGGTGCCATGGTATGCAGGACCTTACGCCGTCATTCGCTACCCATCGGAGTAGTATGCATGACCTCATTTTCGCTGGGAAGCTATGCTCGCGCAGCCGCCGAAGCCGGAGCTCAGGCGTTGATCTCCAAAACGGACTTACGCATCTTGTCCAGCGCCGTACGACGCGCATCGATGGGCTCGGCGACGCAATGCGCTGCTGATGAATCAGCACGTTTCACTGATGTGCCAGACACTGCTTCCAACCTTATTCCAGACTTTACTAAGGCTTCAGATAAGCGTTGGATGAACGGAGATCGACTGTCCGCACGGGAGGTTGAAATCCTGCGCATGTACTCCGAAGGACTGGAAACTGAGGAGATTGCGAGGTCTTTGTCCCTAAGCAAGTTCACCATCGGCACGTATGTCAAACGTGCGGTCGCCAAATTGCATGCACGGAACAGAATCCACGCCATCATCATGTGCGAGAAACGCGGACTGCTATGAACCATGAAAACACCAAACGGAATGGACTTGCACAGGATCAGAACGACGAAATAGGTACCAGCAGTTGGATGTACATGCGCGCAATCGCGGTCATGGCAGGATGCGGATACGGAAGTATACTGCTGGTCGCCAGTCTTGTCTCGGGTGTAATTGGATGGATTGCGTTCGCGATTGGCGTGGTAGCGATGGTTCTGTCCATCATCTCCATACGTTTTCCACTTGTGGCGGCGATAATGCAAACTCTGCTTTGGGCGTGCATTTGTATGGTTCCCGCATTATCTGAATTATCTTGGGCGTTGTTCCTCTCATTTGCCGCCACTCTAATGCTGGTCTCATTTCGATATACAGGACTAGGCATCGGCTTAGGCATAGTCCAATCATCCGTAACTGTCGTCTCCCACGCTATGCTGGGAATGTCCGGCGCGAGTCCATCGCCTATTTTTGACATGATTGCCGTAGTAGCGCTCCCCGCTGCTTCATGTATCGGCGTCGGCATGCAATGGCGCATTAGGCTCATGCGCATGCAGCAGATCCGCCATGAGCTGGATCGTCAGAGGGAGATTAACGAGGAACGTCGCCGCCGCGAGTTAATTGCTGCAACACTCCACGACCAAGTGACCAACCGACTCGCCTACCAGATACTTCGCATGCAGCACGACATACGGACTTGGTGTGAGCAACCATCGCAATCTGAACAGTACCAAGCCGAAATCTCTGAACTACTTGACATATCTCAAGATCTGCTCGAAAAAATACGGGCGACAATCGATGTACTCGGTTCCGAAACCATCGCAGACAATGAATCACACGATAGAGTCGAGCTTCCTAAGTCCAGAATGTCTCCCGCCCCTGAGACTGAGCAGGAAATGCTTGATGCACATCTTACACAGGCCAAGGAAGAGATGCGTGAACTTGGTTTTGCTGTGAACACACAACTTCTGGGCACTATGCCACTCAGCTACGATCCCAAAGTGCTGGATATAGTCCATACGGGCATAGATGAATTCACCAGCAATATGATCAAGTACGCTGATCCGATAAAAGAATGCAGTCTTATCGTCAATATCACAGCAGCAAATATAACAGTCATATCAAGCAATACGTGTAATACCAAGTCCTCATGTTATACCGCACGAGCTATGACAGGTGGTAGAGGACTATCTCAGCTTAGAATAAAAGCCAAGGACATAAATGGGACATTATCAAAGGATAATAGTGGCAAGGAGAGCATTTTCCGTCTTTCTATACCATGGCAATAACACCCTTGCTGACTGCAAACTGGCGAATTGCTTTAAAGTGCATTCGGAAAGACTGGCGAATTCCTCTGATTCACATCCCAGGATGGATTGTCTTGCGTGACGGGCCGGGACCAGCGCCAGACGGAGCCAGTTCGGCTAGTATGAATAGGCACCCCCATAGCTGTATTGAGAGGAAGAGCACATGGCGGGACTGTTTCGGACTGCTTCCAAGCAGCCCAACCCTTTAGGGACAGCCATACGCACCCGCGGATCAGGAAAATATACATTCGGACTGGCTTTGAGTGCGGGTCTTGCCGGATTACTGTACGGCTACGACACCGTCTCTATCTCCGGCGCCATCGAATTCCTGCGCGCCAGATATGGGCTCAGTACTCTCATGGAGGGCCTCGTCATCTCCTCCATCATGCTCGGTGCCGTCATCGGAGCGGCCACCGCCGGATTCCTTTCCGACCGATTCGGCAGAAAACGTATCCTTATTATCGGCGGCGCGTTCTTCCTCGTTGCGGCTGTATGGAGTGCGCTGACGATAGGTCCCATAGCGCTTATCGTGGCGCGCGTGGCCGGCGGCTACGGCATCGGCCTGACCGCCGCGCTGGCCGTCACATATATCACCGAATCGGCTCCGGCCAACATCCGTGGTCTGCTCGCCTTCTCTTATCAGTTGCTTGCGGTTTGCGGCCTCTTCCTGACTAACGTCATCAACTACATCATCGCCTCCTACGGATCAAACGACTGGGATATCGCCATTGGATGGCGCTGGATGCTGGGATTAGGCGCGATTCCGGCCGCCGCTTTCCTGCTGGCTATGCGGAGGGCACCGGAAAGCCCGCGATTCCTCATTCAGGTAGGCAGAACCGATGAAGGTTTCGCGGTGCTCGAGCACATCCTCGGCACCGAACGCGCACGCCTGCGCACCGATGACATCCAAGCCTCGGTCAAACTGGAAACCGAGATGTCGCACGAATTCCATGATTTGTTCCGTCCAGGCCTGCGACGGGCACTCGTCATCGGCATCTTTCTCGCCGTGTTCAACCAGTTCATCGGCATGAACGCCATCTCCTACTATGGGCCGGTGATGTTCTCGGATCTCGGGTTCGGCGGGGACACTCAGTTCCTCGCGGCCGCCAGCGTAGGCGGCGTGGAGCTGGTGGCCACCGTGGTAGGCATGTACCTGATCGACACGTTCGGCCGTAAACGTCTTATGGAAATAGGCACCGGCATGATGTGCGCGTTCGCGCTATGCATTTCGGGCTCGTATTTCATGGGCAATTCGCTGCTGACGCTTATATTCGTCATGGCGTTCACCATATCGTTCGCCTTTTCGATGGGACCGATTCCTTGGATTGTGATTCCCGAGCTCTTCCCCACGTATCTGCGCGGTCGCGCCACCGGATTGTGTGTGATGTGTCTGCTGTTCGCCAACTGGATCATCGCACAATTCACGCCGATGATGATCGATGGATTGGGCGGCGGCATATCGTTCGCGATTTTCGCGTTTCTGGATCTGATTTGCCTGTTCGGCATCGTGGCGTTGGTGCCGGAGACAATGGGACGCACGCTGGAGGAAATCGAGCATCTATGGCAGCCGAAAACCGATTTGGCCTCTGCAAAATACGCGCTGAGCACGGCTGATGCGAATATCCGCCACGCGGAAGCCACGCTGCGTCGTATTGAAAACGAACGTCAGCAGGCATTGGGCATTATGGATGCGGCTGAGCGGGCTCGTGCTGCGGCACAGCAGAAGATTTTCGCCATAGAGACCGCCAAAAGGGCCGAGGCAGAACGGCTGACGGCGCAGCGCGCTGCCGAGGAAGCCACCAAGGCAGCGGCGAATATGGCTGCAGAAGAAGACACGGCAGCGACCGTCTCGGAAGTCGCGACGGATGAGAACGTGCCGTCGCTTGTGCGGCGTACGAGGGGCGCTGTTCTGGTTGGTAAGTCATCCAGTAGACGGCACGACGGCGAGTATACGGGCGGCCCTGCGGATGGCCCTGCGGATGGCCCTGCGGATGGCTCCGTGACTGGCTCTGCGGCCGGTGCGATGCTGGACGGCGCGGCGGCCGAGGCAGCGGCCAGCGCAGCAGTCGCGGCCTTGGCCGATTCGTTGCCCGACGACCCATGCACGCTGGCGAATCGGCCGACTACGCGCAGTGGTGCGGATGATACGGATAGCGTTGATGCCGCAGATGCCGTTGATTTCGCGAATGACGCGAATCGAAACCGCAAGCAGACAAATGCCGTGCAGCCGGCACATATGGCCTCTATTGAGCACGCGCACAGTGCCGATACGCCTCGCGGGGTATTACTGCCCAGTGCCGACGAGGATTCCTACAGCGAGCATTCCTTCGCCGAGACGGATGACGACCGCGAGGCTCAGGCCATCGACGCGGCCCTCGACTCTCTGGATGCCCTTATCAGAGGCTGATATATAAGGAAATACAGGATTCCCGCCTTGCGCAGCCGAAACGCACCGACGCGCAAGGCGGGAATCCTGTATTGCAGAGTATTGCGGCCTGTGACTGTGTGACTTTACAGATTCAGCACCGCATCGGCAACGCGCATGGCGGATTCACGGTGATAGACCAGCACCACAGCCACGTCTTGCCCCTTATCCGCATTCTGCTCGCTCTTGGACAGCTCATGAATGGAACGCAGAATGATGGCTTCATTCAAGGCATCCAGACGACTGGTCGGCTCGTCAAAGAGCACCAAGTCGGCATTGCGCAGGAATACGCGAGCCAATCCGATGCGCTGGCGTTCGCCTTCAGACAGTCGGTCGCCCAGCTCACCCACCTGGGTGTCGAGCTCATCCGGCAACGAATCAATCAAGTCAAGCACGGATGCCTTGGCGAGGGCTTCGCGGAGTCGGGCGTCAAGAACACCGGCCGCTCCCCCATTGCGAATCTCCGATTCAGGCAAGGCGATAAGCAGATTCTCTCGAATCGTGCCGTCGAACAGGTGGGTCTCCTGACTCATCATGGCCTGAATACGGCGGCGGGCATGCACATCGATTTGCGGTAGCGGCGTGCCGAACAGCGTCACTTGGCCACGCTGCGGGTCCCAATAGCGCATCAGCAGCTTCAGCATAGTGGACTTGCCCCTGCCGGATGGGCCTTGGATACCGAGGATGCCGTGCTGCGGCACATCGAGCGAGAAGTCGGCGAGAATCGCCTCGCTCTCCTCCCCCGGGTACGCGAAAGTGACGCGGTCAAGGCGCATGCCCTCATAATCCGAGTTCGCAGTGCCAGTTTCCACCACGCCCGGCGCTTCGTCCATCAGACTGAACAGACGACGGGCGGAGGCGAAGGTCTGGGTGAGGTTCGCGGGCAGGGCGGCGAGCGCCAGCGTCGGCCCGAACGAGCTGGCGAGCAGCGTGAAGGCGGCGATCAGCGCCAACACCATCCAGGGGCTCAGCGTGGCCGCCACGATGGCGTAGACGATGGTGGTGGTCACGGGGTTGCCGGCGAGTGCGAATCCGGCGATGATGCCGAACACCGGTAGGAAGGTTGCGGCAAGGTGGCCGATGGTGCCGGCCGTGGAAGCCGCGACCATAAGCCCGGCCAGCGGCTTGGCCTCCCCGAGTAGCCGCTTGATGACCTGGAACGTGCTCATCTCGGCCGGCGCTGCAGCCGGGGCTGGCCACCGGACAGGTTGGCGGCGTCGGACGCAACGTCACCGTTCTGGCCGTCATCAGGCAAAGCCATCAGAAGGTTCTCACGCAGAGTACCGGCAAACAGATGGCTACTGGCACCGATCAGGGTGATGGTTCGGGCGAGCGTCTCTCCGGACGGGTCGGATACCTTGACGTCGTTCAGCGTAAGCGAGCCTTGGTATCCGGTCAGCGTGCCGGCAAGCAGCGCGGCAGCCGTGTATTTGCCGGAACCGGAGATGCCGACGATGGCGGTGAGTTGACCGGGGTAGGCAGTGAAGGTGAGGTCGGTGAGCGCAGGTGCCGGCGCGGAATTCATTTGCTGAACGGCGGCACCGGAATCGGCGCTGTCATAGGAATAGCCGACGTGGTCGAAGCTGACGGTGATTCCGCCATCGGCCTCGGTCCCGGCCTTGGTACCGGTATCAGTCCCGACGTCAGTACCAGTGGTGGCCGGCAGCGTGGCAGTGCCATGGGCGGGCTCGGAGGTGTCCATACGTTTGGTGGAGGTCATGCCGTTCATCGCCACGTGGAAGTAGGAGCCGAGTTGGCGCATGGGGATGAAGAATTCGGCGGACAGCAGCACTATCAGCAGCAGTCCGGCGAGGGTGAGCGGGAAGCCCGCACCGAACGGCATCAGGTATTGCAGGCCGTAGGCCAGGTAGGCGAATGCGCCGGGCAGGTGGGCGGCGAGCATGATCGGCGACCAGCCGGCGGTGCTGGCTCCTGCGGCGGCTGCGGTGGTATGCGCATACTGCCATAGAGCCACACCAATGCCGGCCGCCGCACCGCCGTAGGCCACGATATCCATGGCGGTCAGCGAGCGCAGCTGGATCTGCAGCACGCGCATGGTCATGACCCTGCGCTCCACATTCCGCGCAATCCCATTCACCTTAAGCGAACGCACTCGCACATGCCAGACTTTTAAAGTGAGAGAGGCCACAGAATTTTCGATTGCGGAGTGCGCATGCTAGACGCGCCAACCAGAAGAAATATGCTTCGATATCAGGGGCTGAAGCATCAACTACACCCAATACGTGCATTTATCCGTTTCGAGGAAGCTAATTTTTGCGTTTGCCGGAGGTCTACTTCTGTTTCAAGGGGCTGATTTCGCATTTGCCGGAAGTCTATCTCCGCTTCGAGGGGCT
>OCPM01000178.1_pt1 | contig 39119 bp, 34 predicted proteins | sample 1476751 | NCBI WGS metagenome assembly OCPM01 (sample SAMEA2580198, study PRJEB22360) | human gut metagenome | biome: human gut; feature: human-associated habitat; material: faeces | place: Denmark | collected 2008/2010 | reverse complement strand
TCGCACCGCCGCCGCCGCCGCCCGCATCATAGCCGTACCGCCGCCCGCATGAAGAGTCATCAAATCCGCCCCGAGGCGGGTCAAGGCCCTCATCGCCTGAGCCGCCGTATGGGGAATGTCATGAACCTTCAAGTCGAGAAAGACACGCTTTCCCGCCGCTTTCAGATACCGTACCGTATCGGGCCCGGCACTGTAAAAAAGCTCCATCCCGACCTTGTAGAAAGAAACGGAATCACCCAGCTTTTCGACAAGATGTTTCATATCCTCCGGTGTACGTACATCAAGGGCCGCAATAATGCGACTGTCCGCCATACAATCATCCCTCCACCGTATAAAATAAATACTGAAAGGCATATCTAATAAATTATCACATGCTTTAAAAGGCCTGTCAAATGAACGAAAGCTGCTGTTTTTACTTTCGTGTAGGATTACAATACATGTGTTACATCACAACTGAATAAAGAAAACGGAAGAACCTGACTTGTGTTAACGTGAATTCACTATAACCCACACCCAACTCAAGGAGGTCTTCCGTTATGGCTACTATAACACAGGATATACATTTTCGGCTATCTCTTATTCGCTACGCTGAAAAACAGAGAAATTCGGCTTTTTTACAAATATTAGGGTGTGGTTACCTGGCAAGCCTTTTCCGGCATCGATCACGGTAGTGGTCGGTGCCATTCTTTTTGCTCAACAATAGAATACGTACTCGAAAGCGTTCAAAATGTCGGAGTCCATAACTGAGTCGTTTTAACACTTTAATTGTATTGTTGCACCCCTCTGTATAGCCATTGGAATAGGGTAATAAGAATGCATTCATTATCTCTTCTTTCCATGAAGTAAACGATACAAAGAAATTCTTGAATTCGGGTAAATCAGCCTCTTTAACCAAGGCCAGCCACCTGTCTAATACAAGCTAAAATACGCTCTTTTCCCCACGCCCTAAATACCTTTCTAAATGCAAGCATAAGTCGATACGCGTTTCGTAAATCATCGGATACTCGCAGTATTTCTTCCAACTTAATCAGTTCTTGCGCTGTTAACCGGTTGGGTTGTTTCATGAGCACCCGTTTATTACTCTTTACCATGGCTGAATGGGTCACGAGTTTCTTCTGTTCCCGTTTTCTGACCCGCTCTATCGCCCAGTCCACCAAACGGCAATATGGTATCGATCCCCCACGATATGGGCGTTAGTTGTATTTAACGTTAACAGGTATTCTATAAATAGTCCCCTGGGTAATAGCACGAATATGACAGTCCTTTATACGGGTCGTGTCCTGTCCGCAATACGGACACGTACGGGTTGTAGCCGGAAGCTACACTTCATAAACAAACCATCATCTGTTTGGTAACATCCGGTAATATATCCTCGTATTATTAAGTAAGTCAAGCAGATAAGCTTGATCACATGCCCTGAGAGGAGTATACGGCATACTGTTCTAAGATGCTGTGGACTGGTAATATTTATCACTACCGCTCAGACGGTTTTTCAGAGTTTCCAGCCACAGTCTCTTTGTCTGATTGTTGATCAGTTAGATACCGCACGACGGTTTATGTAGAACGAGTTTATAAGAGCAAAGAGCTCTGTGGATCTGAACAGTATCTAAAATAATACGAGGAGGTACCATCATGATCTTAGTAGGTATTGATGTGGCCAAAGACAACCACACTTGCTGCATCACGAACACCGATGGAGAGATGCTTTTCGATATCTTTACCATCGCCAACAACAGTGAGGGCTTTGACACCCGGTACGAGAGAATCCGCTCTGTTGCACCGGCCCTGTCCAAAGTAAAAGTAGGGCTGGAGGCAACCAGACATTACAGCTGCAACATTCTCTTATATCTGCTTGACAAGCATCTCACCACTTATGTCATTAACCCGCTTCACACTCTCAAGTACGGAAGACGATAACAAAGATTCCGCTTCAGTCGTTGAAATATTTAATATTCTGGCATAATCTTCAAATAGCTTGGCACAGTCCTGATCAGTGAATATCGTCCTATCTGACATAAACAGCAAAAGATTTTTTATCTTTGCCCTGGAGGTTCTATTAATAATTTTCTCACCATCCCATAAAAATCCCTTCCACGGGATTTTATCAAGATTCATTTCAATATGTGCAAGCCGGGAAAATGCTTCTTTAAAATCGTAGCCATCTTGATCCGCCAAAGAAAGAGCAACAGAGAAGTATTCAGTTAAAACAACAGGTCTAAATAAAACATTGCCACCAGCGGAATTTCTGAATTTGCTAGCCCTTTCATCACCGTTGGTTTCCAAATAATTTTTTATAACACCAGTCGAATCAATAAAATCATTCATCAAGCGCTCGACAAAATCGATATACCTACTAATAAGGTCTTCTTCTGGTCTGAATAAAAGAAATTTTTTAAATTGTGATTTTTTGTTACCCTCCTTCATATATTTCCACTGAATCAATTCATATACAACCTGGTATAATGTGATTAATGAAGTGAACGCTGATTTATTAGTGGTCGGTATTGACTTATTTTTGGTATTTGCAATATTATCCCCCCAGAAAAGTACATTGTTCTGCAGCAGCTCACGAGTTACAATGGCACACACATCATCTTCATCTAAAGCAATATTCTCATTCTGCCCCACAGGCTTGCTTCTACGATTCAACGTTGAAAACAATTTCCTTGTCCTTTTTCTCCCCTCATCAGTTTGATGATGGGCAATGAAAATTACAGGAACTTGTTCATTAGCCAAAGAAGGATTTCCCTTTAACGCTTCAATAATTCCCTTGACTCGATGCTGTCCATCTACCGGGAAAATTGTTTCATCTCCATTAAATTGCAAAAATCCAACGTTCGTATATTCTCTTTCCGCTTCGGGAAATTCCACTTCAAGCCATTGGGGATCTCCATCAAAAATCGCAAGAATTAAAGCATTAAAAAATCTTTCTTTATCATTAAGAAGATATTGTTTTATGCTAGCAAAATTTTCTGTAAGATCTCTTTGCAACAATTCGTCTAAACACGTAGCGTGATATATTTCGCCAATTGAAGCAGAAACATTATTTGAGACCTCTGAAAATGTCATAAGTCCTGAGTAATAAATCCAATCTCCTATTTTCCCTCTTATAACTGGCAACTTCATAATATCTCCCCTTAATTAAATGCCCGCACTGCGGCTTTCACGGATGGAACTCTTATATCCGCATTACAAGGAGGTTTTCCAAAAGCAGCGATCAAACGATCTTCAAGAGCAGAGATCACATCACCGCCAGCATTGATTGAAAGATAATGCACATACACGTAATCTCCCCATTTAACAAATAATCTATGTAAACGCTCACGATCATAAGAGTCATCCATTTGTTTCCTATAAGAGCGAATTCTAGTACGAAGATTTTCGCTCTGAGATTTTGAGGCTTTCCCAATGTACATCACATAACAGCCTATTCCTGGAACAATTTCCGGCTTTATACAGTAAATATATATTCCGCCGAACTCATTAGGAATATCAAAAGTATCTTGAGAGAAAGCGTTATTCTTTATTAGCTTTATTGACTTCCATTGTCTAAAATCCACGCCTTTTAGATCTCCTATAGAGAACTTCTTCCACAATTCCGGTGCCATTACATAAGTGTTTCGGAAACTTTCCAAATCAGATTTTAATGGAACGAAGATATCATCATAAATACTGCTCATTGTAACCTCCTTATTGTATTCCTATGTCCATCTCTCGTCAGAGTTTAACTTCTCTCGCTATTTTCCTATATGTCTGCTTTATTTAACCATTTAACTAGCAATGTAGGATCTTTAAAAATTTCCGGATCTACTTCATCAAACTCATATTCATCATGTTCGTCCTCATCAACATCGTCTTCCGGCTCTATTTCTTCTTCAAATGGATTCTCTTCATCTTCATCCATTTCTAACAGCATAAGATCGAGATCTGTGCCGATTTTTTCTTCCCGATGATAGGATGATTTGTCATACTCAACATAATCATTTCCAGATTCTCCCTCGGGCCTCGATAACTCATATTCAACAATACGATCAATTTCTTCCCTATCTATTCCATCAAGCCCGGCACTAGATATAAAATCTATCGGCAAGATTTCATAAACCGACGGTTGCTCAGTTATGTAGTAACTTCGGGCTAACATATAGATCATGTCGCTAAAGTAATCTTCCCTACGATCAATGGACATATTTGCGATATCTAATCTCGTTTGCAAATGATCATATTCATCCTCTATGGGATACCAGTCAGATAGTATGCAATGATAACCATAGCCCATAAAAGATAGCATTACTTCATTGTCATATCGAAATAAGCAAATTGTTCCATCCGATCCAACAATGGGATGAATCATCTCATGAATATCATGCGCCAATTGGCCTCGTCCACTTTTCTCGGTCTGTAGATCAATGGAAAAGAACGAAGACCCATTTTGGGAAAATAGTAGAGAAATATTATCTAAAGAACGAAACAGCGCTCTTTGATCTTCCGACAACGAGATAATCGTTTTGTTGTCGAAATAGAAGAATCTCTCTGGAGAATGATTAGCAAATACTGGTTCGAGGGTAGAAACGTGCCCGGCTTTGAAGAAAAGCTTCATTGCATACAAATAAAAGATTTCTCCCTCACGGTCATACGGCACGATTCCACCCCCTTTCCTTCAATTATCAGAAGCCACTATTTAATCAGTTTTGATAATTCTTCAGCATATGAAATACCATCCAATTCCTTTTTGAATGTGGTCATGACATCATGGGTCTTGCTAAGGTAATCATCCTGTGTTTGGCAACCGTCTGTAAATTGCTTATACATGACCTCAATCCCGCCGCGGACATAATCGTGGAAAAGCTCCATGTTCTGCTTGAACTCCTCTGCCTTTTCCGGCTGCGTATCGTAACGGAAAGCCCGGTCAACCCTCTCCTCCGAAGTGAGGTCGGTTGTCTTATCAAGGAGCATGACCATCCGGTAGAGGAAGATGCAGTTCTCTCGTTCGTTGGCAAAGGCATCCGCATAAATGCGGGCGCGGTCGTCAGATGTTGTATCGCGCTTTGATGTACGGCCATACAACAGACCAAATACTGCGGCATTCATGTAGACATCTATATACCGCTCAAACAATCTGGCCGCCGTAGGATTGTCAGGGCTCTGGTCGTCCCGTGAATTCTTCTTGGCAAGGAATTTTAGATATGTGGCATGCTTGCCGTTAATGGTATAGTCGTTTTCAAACATAACGCCGCCTCCTTAATTCAGACGAGTGTAGGTCTCACTGATCTTGTTCAGGTGATACCTCTGTCCCACCCGGTCGTTCATAACCGGCTCCGCATAATTCCAGTCTTTCTGCATAACGAACATGATCACCTGTTCCGCTATCTCCGGCAGCACCTTGGAGATGTTGGCTGTATGCGTTTCGTCAGCATTCGAGAACGGAGCGTCCATTACAAGCGGATACGGCTCGGAGGAGAGGTTTATGCCGTTCTCCGAACTATCCGTGACGATCTTTCCCTTGGCAAGAGCCACAAGGCCGGCGATGAATGCAAAGTTCTTCACGCGGTTGGAACCTTCGGACTCGCCCGCCGCGATCTCCTTATCGGAAACCGTTGTAAGCAGTTCAACGTGATACTTTGAGTCGATGGCAACCCTTCGGTGTCCGTGATACATCTGCTCGAAAATCTCATTAACCTTTTTCTCAAGATCTTCCCGGATAGTGAGTTCTTTCTGCTTATAGGTTTCCGTAAGCCATTCACTTATGGCCTCGGCATACGCAATAAGCCTCATAGCCTGCTGGTTCTTGCTTGAAACGGCAGTCAGGGAATCGTAGACCTTCTTATATCGCTCGATATCGTTTTTCTGCGCACCGTCGTCCCTGTTCAGGCGGTCTTTCTTTGCGTGAAGGTCGCGCAGGCGCACTCTTATATCGGCAAGTTCCTGCTCGTATTGCCGCATATTCTCTTTCCCGGCAATCTGGTTGCTTATATCCTGAAGCTTATCTTCCCATTCCTGGATTCTGTTCTTTGAACGGAGAATTGCTTGGTACCTGTTATCAAGGCTGCTATAAGTGCCTTCGGCCGGACGAGAAAAGCTCCTCAGTTTTTCCCTGTAATGGCGGACCGTATTCCCGATGGATTCCGGCGGAACATAGGCAAGTTCAGCCATCAGGTGCTGGTATGCTTCATTTCCTTCTTTAATCTCCTGTCCGCAGATGCAGCGACCGCACTTGATAAGTTCCATGATGGTAGGCTTTGTCAGATCGCGGATACCCTTGTCATCCACCTTTACTTCTTTCAGAAACGCACCCGCCGTGCTGAGAAGAGGCTGGGCAAAGAAGGCCAGAGATCCCGAACTGAACTCGCGGAAATATTGGCTTGTGGTATCGGATAGTGCCTTCTTCTCGTTCAATATTCTGCGTTCAAGATCCTCTTTTTTCTTTTGGAGAGCGGTTGTTGTCTGGTTATCCCGCAGGATGGCGTCAAGCTGCTCCTTGCGGGCCTCATACTGATTTATCTGTGATTCGCAGTCCTCAAGCTGTTCGGCTATCGCGGCACGCTTAGCCTCGGCGGTCTGGATACGGTTTAGCGCCTCCTGGGCTTTTGCATCGCCGTCTAAATCCATGCTGCCATAGAGCTTTCCGATAACGGTAGACTTTTTGGCACGGTCGCCGAGGTGCTTTATGGCGCTGTCCATAATCGAAAGGCCGAGCAGCCCCTTTACCGCTTCCGCCACATCTTTTCTTGAACTGATACTGCTGACGCGCTCCGTATCGAAGAAGAAGTACGTAGAAAGATCCTCCGGCAGGATGTTATTGATAACATTCTCAACCTGCGCCGCTTTTACCGACTCAGTCTGTCCATCCTCCTGTTTGTAGGAAACTTTAATAGTCGGGACGCTTTCGCCCCTGACATTTCCGTTTGCGCAGTTATAACGCTGCGTCCGGGTGATGATGTATTCAGTGCCGTCATGGAGAACTGTTATTTCCACCTCGACGGTCTGCTGATCGCCGTTTCTCATTTCCCCTGCAAGCTCGTAGTTGATCAGGAAATCAGGCCGCTGGTCAAAGTTCACCTTCCCGTAAAAACACCAGTTAAACGCCTGCAGGAGCGTTGTCTTACCGAAAGTGTTGTCGCCTAGGATGATGGTGACGTTTTTCTCCGGATCACAGGAGAAATCGACCTTTGTAGTTCCGCGGAACTGACGGAAGTTCTCCATTCTTAATGTTTTAATCAGCATAGCGTGTCACCTCAATAATTCTTCTTTGCCTCATCCGTAATGATACGGCGGATTGTTTCAACCATCTGGTCATTAGTTTTCTCCCGCGTCTTGAGATTCTCCTGTTCCGCCTTCAGTATCTTATACTTCATGGCATTGAGGCGCTTCTCCTGAACTTCCTGTTCGTTAGACATATTCCTCTTCCTCCTCAATAATGTCGGTTTCTATATCGTAACTTCTTTGAACTTCTGCTATCAGCGAATCCGAGTCAAACGGGTTTTCTGCGATAGCGGCGAAGTCTTTCATGCGGACGATCTCACGTTTGGCTAATAACTTAACGCTGTCGATTATTTCATCGTCATACTGGCTGACTTCATCAAGCGGTATCGGGAGCGTTATAAAGTCGAATATCACCGCGTGGTTCTTGCCGGGGAATTTTCTCAGCACTCTGCCCCTGCGCTGGACGTATTCTTTCGGGTTGGTACTGCTTGCTAAAATAAACGCCGTCCGAATACTCGGAATGTTTACACCTTCATCAAGGCAGCGGATGGCGACTAACGCCTGCAGGTGCGTTCCCTCGGCAAAGTCGGCTTTGATCCGCTCCCGCTCCTCTGCATTTTCTTCAGATGTGAACTTTGTAACCCGCATGCCGAGGTCATTTCCGAGCATTCCAGCCACAATATCAATCTGCCTGGCTTCTTCTATCGGCGGCTTTCCTTCCGCATAATCCACGCCATGCATCGTGGTGGCTCCGCAGTAGACAAGGATCTGGCTATCGTCTTTGTAGTTCTGCATGAGTTCCTTGAGCGTGCTTATTTTCCCTGCGGCCCCGGCAACTTTACGTGCCCTCTTTATCAGCAACATTTTTACATACTCGCTGAGCTTGATTTTCCCGTCTTTATCGGGATGGATATTTTTCCTGATCTTTGCCGTCAGATCAAGGTACTCCCTGAGTTCATCCTCATTAAGAGATACCGGAACCGGATGGTAATAGTAAGGCGTCAGCATATCATTGTCGATGGCATCTTTCAGGGTATACTCAATGCACTTCTCCCCGAAATAGTCATACAGTTTCTGTGTTCCCTCAGGATCCCCGTGGCGGTCAATCGTCGCGGAGAGGGCGAGTCGGTATGGAATGTGCGGCAGCAACGTTTTGCTCAAGTTCTCCGCACCGAAATTGTGTGCCTCGTCTATGACTAAAACCACATTACCGCTTAGCTTCGATACCAGATCCTGCACATAGTCGCTGGAGAATGTGGCATTTGTTGAGACCATGCAGAAGTGATCCTGCACGCCTAAGTTAAAGCTGTTCACGGCTGTTTTGAGCCGGTCTTTCCAGTTTCTCTGGGAGGAAGCTGAGTAACAGACAATCGGCTTCATGCCGAACGCCACGATGTCTTCCTTCCACTGCTCAACAAGATGCTGGTAAGGACATATGATAATTACGGCCAGGTTCCGATCCTTATCCGCATACAGTCTTGCCACTGCCGCTAACGCCGTATAGGTTTTACCTGTTCCGGTTGCCATGTCAAAAATGCCGACATATCCATTATTTGCCCATTCCTCGATTGCTTCCGTCTGGTACGGCCGCATGTGGACATACGATGTCATCGGTCCTGTGGGAGCAATAGGCTCCGGTGCGGGAAGAATATCGTCCTCGAAAGGTTCATCATCGAGTCCAGTATTGATCCGGTCACTAACCTTGTACCGGCGAAGTATTTCTTCATTGATGTCAGGGAAATCCATCACTTTTATGCTCGGCTCATAGTCTTCCCACATGGCATTAAAAGCTGATTGCTTGGTATAAACGCGGTCCGCATCCTGCGTCCATGAAGCGAATACATCTATCGCTTCATAATTATTTATAAAAGCGTTTGCACTCTCATTCATGGAGCCGGAGAACGCTATGATATTTCCGTCGCTGTCGTACATGAGCCCGAGCTTTTCATGGAACATCCCGACGGTATTGTCATCTTCCATAAAAGCGATCTTAATCTCCAGTCTCCCAGCGGCGATCAAATTGCTGAGGAGATTCAGCCTTGCTTCCTCAAATCTCCCCTTTGGCTCACGGAGTCCTCTGAGCAAAGCCTCTTTAATCACCTCGTCACGTCTACGGAGACCGTCATTGATGGCGTCAATATCCTCCTGTGACAAGCGCGGAGACGCAATCATCTGGATTGATCCGCCGTTCTCTACAAGGCCGCAAATTCCGGCCGTTAAAGAAAGGAGCGCCGAGGAGGAGAAAAATCCAACCGCCCGCTTGTAATTGACCGCTTCTTTCAGTGCCGGGTTATAGAAATCACGGATCACATTATCGAGTCTGGATCTATACTCCGGTTTTAGCTCAATGTCCCTAAAGCTCATACTCATCCACCTTTACAAATTCATTTCGATATCGTCAAGGGCATCCCTTAATTCTTCAAAGTCCTTGTCGGTCGTCAGGGCATTTACGCTGAACCTGACCGTTCCCGCCGGATAAGTGCCGAGGAACTGGTGGGCTTTAGGCGCACACTGCAGCCCGGTTCTTACGGCAATGCCCCGCTCGGCAAAAATACTCCCCCCGCTGTCGCTGCTTATTCCATCGATCAGGCAGGAAACTATTCCGACATACCTGCCTCCGTCAGAGTTGCCGATTACCTTGACAAAATCATACTCTGACAAAATCGATAGGAGCCGTGCCCTGCGTTTTTTTTCTTCAGAATAAAGCTTCTCTGCGCCCTGTGATATGATCCATTTCAGTGCGGCGTTAAGACCAGCTACACCAGCGATGTTCAGAGTCCCCATCTCATATTTTTCCGGGAGGCTGGCCGGCATGTCCTGATTTGCCGAATCGTACCCCGTGCCGCCAAACAGCGTAGGAGGCAGTTCAAAGTCCGGCTTCATGATAAAGCCTGAAATCCCAGTCGGACCGAGCAACGTCTTATGCCCGGCGAACACCGCAAAGTCGATGGTCTCAAGACCTGCATTCAGGTCTACAAGACCTGCTGTCTGCGCCATATCAACAACGGTTGCCGCTTTGTACTCCTTTGCAAGGAAGAATATTTCTTCAACCGGGGCCACTAACCCGATGACATTGCTGGCATGGCTTACGATTATAAGATCCGGCCTTTCGGCGTCAAACTGGTACCGGATCCTCGGAAAGTCATATTTAAGGTCTTTAGATACGGCAAGCTCCGTCACAGTGATGAGGCCTGATTTCTCAAAATGGTGCAGGGTGCGTGTAACCGCGTTATGTTCAAACGGGCTGATGTAGACTGACTTAACACCTTTTTCTATCAGCCCCTGAATGATAATGTTTAACGCAATGGTCGCGGTCGGAGTGAAGATCACCTGTTTTGCCGGGCAGTGAAGCAGTTCCTTGATGAGGCTCCTTGTCTCATCAATAACCCCCTTAGCCGAATTTGCAAGGGCATAATTGCCCCGGCCTGCGTTTCCTCCGCAGGTCCGGCAAAAGCTGTTCATGAAGGTGTAAACTTCATCAGGCTTCGGATATGAAGTTGCCGCGTTGTCAAAATACGCCATATATCCTCCTGTCTGTCAGCAGAGCTTCTTTAAAACTTCCATAAGAATCTGGCGCTTTTCCTGTTCGGAGATTGAATGCCCCATTGCTTCAAGGGCAGCCGTTATCTGGTTAAACAAAAGCTTCCCCCTTCTTGAAACTTCAACCCTTTCAAAGCGCCTCGTCGTGCTTGTTCCTTCCTCATCAGCAAAGGTTACCTGGTAGATGGATGTATCATTTATCGTTTCGGCTATGACACTGCTATGGAATTCCTTTGCAGTCTTCATAAACCTGCCGATGGCATCAAAGTATGCTTTTGAGGTTTTGTCATCCCAGTCTTCAAGGCGCAGCCCGGTTGCAAGCTTTGCAAGGCGCGTGATAAACATATCCTCGTCGTTTGTCGCACTTTTTAAATGCTGCAGGAAGCGGTCTGTCCCGTCAGGGAAGAGCTGTTCAAAACTCTTCGGGTCGAGGCTCTCGCACCATTCTTTGACGGCACCCGTCAGCGAGACTTTCTGCCTGGATTTTCCCCCGCTCTTCGGAAGGAACATGTCCCTGGTGTTGATAATCAGGGTCTGCTTCAATTCGTCTAACAAACCATCGAATGCTCCTTTTGTTTTAATAATTTCGGTAGCCGCGTCCGGGTATTCTTCTTCATAATCAAAGGCTTCCGGCAGTTTCTTGAATAGCAGGTCAAAACTGTTTGTATTCTGCCTGAGCAGTTTCATCATCTCTAGCTCACGCTTGGTTATCCTTTCGCCGGAAGGGCTTTTTTTACACTCCTTGGAGAACTTAGGCAGTGCCATATACCAGCGGTGCATGGCGTTCGCCACATAATCATAGGAATTGCCCGCCTTTTCGGCATCCACAACGTAGCCGGAGAAAGCTTCGGCAAGCCTTGCGACGTATTCCTCTTTTTCAGGGTTCCAATCAAGGTAGTCCACGGTGAAGTCGCCGGGATTGCTGTTAATCTGGACGATTACATCTACAGTTGTCTGTACCGGTCCAAAACGGTCGTTTATCATCGTCTGTTGGCGGTAATTATGCATGACTGCTGCAATGTAGATGGGAATCACTCCGTAGCGCAAGCCGATATGATGCTCCGGGGAAGTCAGCCTGTCGTAGAGAACTGTAAAGCTGGCATGCCCGTTCTGACGTGCTTCAATGATAAAGGCCTCTATCGTTTGAAGCATGTGCCGCATAGCATCATCGTCCGGATGCAGATTTATCTGCGGCATGCCGCCATCTTCGTTCCAGATTCCTGTCCTGAGAAGCGTGCTGCGCATAATGGAAACTTCCTGCCCCGTGCCTGTAAGTCCGAGGTTCGGCTCAAGCTCGCTCCTGAGAAGAGCACTCACGATTTTATTACGGCTGTTTTGCGCAATGCTGGTGATAGTGTTCTTGTTGACGGCCTCGTTGTTGATTACCGGAGTAAGGCCATAAACCGCATCGCAGATCTGGGACATGATCTCGGTCAGACCTGATTTCCGGTTTGCTTTAAGCGTTTCTCCATCGTGGATATATACCGACCGGTAGGTTTCAGGGTGTGTATATGCGCTGATGAACCCCTTGATTGTCTCCTGCAGATCCTCAAACACCACTTCATATTCGTCAAACAGGACAGGATCATCGACCGCACCGTCCCGGAGATTTGTGACAGCGGCATATTCCCGCGTGGTGTCTTCTATGTCCTCAAAGTGCCTCGGCAATACAAAGATGAACCGCTCATAACCCCTGCTTGAATTCCTGATGGCTTTAGTAATTTCCTTCAGCTGTTTTTCGCTTTCAGGAATGACTCCGTAGATAACCCCGTCAGCATCTATCTTCTCGCTCTTTAAGTTCCAGTCTACATCGCCTGAAACTTCTGCCCCGGAAATAAACTGGAAGGAGAAAAACCGTGTCATCTCATGCTCGTCGTTGTAGCGCGCGGGGTACATGTAGTTGTCAAAATTTGAATCATTAAGGATGTCCTTAACCGTAACTTTTCCGGTCTGCGACTCCACAAGGTCATGTATCTTCTGCTGGATATCCACGCCAGAGGTCTGCTTTAACCGGAGATAGTCATTGCTACGCCTGATGTAGATGACAAACTCTTTTTCAATGAGATCCTTAATCGCCTGCTCTATCTTGCCGACCTCATAAGTGCCGGAAAAAATGCCTATGATCTGTTCCTTTGTTGGGCTGAGCCTTTCAAACTGCTCAAGGATATAAATCAGCGAGATGGTTTTTATTATCTTACTGCCGAGAGTGTTCTCCGGAATCTGGTTTAAAATTATGCTCGTCAAGACATAGGTGTCGTGAATCGCGCCGGCATACACTTCCTTCTTGAACAACGGCTCAAAGTAGTCGTATATCCGATCCGGCGTTACAAGGGTAAAATCGTTTTCATAATCATCAAGGAAGGTCGCAAGGGTAGACGTTCCTTCAGCCGAGAGGAATGTAAAGAGCGTGCGCTCATTCTGTGCCACCTTCTCCGAAAGCCTCGGCAGGATAAAAGTCGATACCGGATGAAGCGGGAAGCACCCTTTGATTTCTGTACCTATTTCTCCCTGCGCATCCGTGAACATCTGGTTCTTCTGGTAGCGGTTAAACAGCGCGTCAAAGTCGCGCTCATGGGCATCGCAAAACTCTCCCCAGCGCGGTTCACTATGCCGGATAACCGAAGAGATGATCTCATAAGTCTGAGAGAAATTGTTGTTCAGATGGATGTGCTTGAAGCGTTCGGAAACGCCGCGCCATCCGTCGGTCTTCTCCTTGGGGAGCTTGTCGATGTAGTTGGAAATTTCCTTATGGGAGATCAGCATCAAATGAAGCTGGAGCTCGCCGCTGCGGCAGCATTTCTCCGCAAAGTCCTGGAGCATTTTTGTGTCGCTGACCGAGGCATCGACGATATTGGCTTCAAGGAATTTGCTGAATTCGTCGTAAACCACATATATGCCGGTGTAGCCCTTGGCCTTGAGGCTTTTGGCCACACTTTCATAGAGCTCGACCACATCAAAGCCGAGGAAAGGATTAAATACGCTTCCGGCGGTCAGGGCCGGATAAGTTTTCTCAAATGTCTCATAAGCCGTAACCTCGTAGTTTTCCAAGCGGTCGATGAACACCTCAATGGGGGTGTCAATCGCTTCCTGAAATTGGTCAAATGTATCGGGGAAATCCTTCTTCCAGCGTTCGATGACACCTACGGCCGCCCTGTAGTTGGTCTCCGGCATTGCGGTTAAGAGGTCGTGCTCCGAAAGGGTACGCTGGAGCGAAAGCAGGAAAGCCTGTGTGAGGCTGGTGTTACTGCCGGTTATCACGACAGGCAGGATTTTATCCCCGCTTTCACAGTAATTTTGGACAAGCTGATAAAGCCTCGGGGTTTCCTTAACCTTCGGCATCAGTTTTTCAAAGAGCACAAGGTCGCGCTTCATAAGAATAGAAAGGATCGTCAGGACAATGTGCGACTTGCCCTTTCCGTATGCGCCAATCAGCACCCTCGCTCTGTCCGATGAGGCGGGGTTAACGCTTAATAAAATCTCCTCCAACAAACTGAGAGCGGATTTTGTCGGTATAAAATTCCTTAGTTTGTTATCGTCCCCGAGGTCGTATCCTATGTTCACAGAATACTGGAACCCCGAGGCAACGGAAATCATGTCTCTCATTTTGCATTCTCCTGGCTCTTTTCATCTATTGACGCGTAAAATCGTTTTACGCAGTCGAGGAAGCCGAGCTCTCCCTGGATCGTGATAACATCCAGTCCGGCCGTGCGATTAATCTTAATCAGTCCTAATTTCTCTATCCGATACAGCACATCAAGCATGGTTATCGAATCAAGGTTGAACACCTTTCCGATGTTGCAGGGAGCGGTCAAAAGCTCGTTAAGGCTGATCTCCTTCTGTTCCTTTGCCCTGTCTACGATAACTGCGAGGACTACATAGGGATTAAGCGTGTCACTTGCCGGTATGCTCTTCTTATAGGTCTTTTTCCTTTTGTTCAAAATATCAACCAGCCCAAGTTCACCGAACGGGCAGTCAATGTTATTTTCGGGGTTGACTCTCGCCGGGTTGGATTTATAGCGTGGAAGGTACGTATTGATAATGCACTGGAAGTCTTCATTCAAAGACCGGATGGCGTAATCTGTCTCACTGTCCTCCATCTTGATATACCGCTGCAGTGCCGCGACGAAATCCTCCCGCGAAAATTCTGACATGGAAAACTCATTGAAGAAGAAGTACCATGCCGTTGCATCCTCTTTATTCGAGGCAAGGAGGTACTGGAGCAAGTAAAGGGTTCCAAGCTCCTCAAAATAGGTATCATGCTCATAGATGAGTTTCCCCAGATTGGTGAAGCTCTGCTCCCGTTTCCCTTTATTCGGCTCCGTAGTCAGGCCGACAGCCTGGAGCCAATACCGCAGTGCCTTAACCATGTTCGCGCCAATGCCAAGAACATCCATCGGATTTTCATCACGCGCGACGAAAACATCCGGCTTGCCGGCTACGCAGCGCATGCCTTTGCTAAGCCATCCCTTCCTTATGAAGAATGTGTCGTGTGCACGAAATTTCATCGGCATTGCCGTTACCTCCAAGTTTTACTTTGTGCGTAGATACTTGTCCATCATGCAGCCACCATCTAAATATTTTGCTGTCATGCACATCTTGCACTGAATGCATTTATCCGGATCAATGTAATAGCTATCTCCGACAATAGAAATAGCTCCTTGTCTGCAAATCGATTCACATTTAAGACATCTTCTGCATGCATTAAACTTTCTAATTTGATAGCCGACCATTCGTTGCAGATCGTCATGATCTGCAACATTCATCGTCCTAACCTTAACAGCATAATCGTAACCATCCTGGTTGAACGGTTGAATAGACAAAATCGGCACATTCGTTTTGACATCAAGAATAATTGTTTCTCGCAATAATTTCTTCCCAAGTTCCGGAGCCATTTTCCCAAAAGGGACAAACATCCCAACGAGTTCTTCATCATATGGTCGAACTAATCGGTAAATTTTCGCATGATCCTCCGTCGTGCAGTTTGTGAAACGAATTTTAACGTCTCCAGATGAAGGAAGTCCATTTCCTCCTTGGCGAGCCTTCCACTTACCACTATCGACATAAACCTCTGGATCAGGCTTTCCGATCTTTTTTGCAAATCCAACAAGAAATTCTCGCCACTTTTTCGATTCTTCTGGCATATAAATGCGCGATAAAAACTGAGCACGCTGATTATTATTAGGACAGCACCAACAACCAACTCGATCATATCCCATGCGATAGGCCGAATTGAAATCGATATCTTCCGCAAGGATATAAATCCAAATGTCTATGTCTTTCCAAAAGAATATTGGAGATGCTACAGTCTGCTGCTGTATCTTGACTGATTCTGCATCGTCTTCAATTCGATTGTATTTGCTACGGCTAACAGATTCTGATTTTCTGATTCCGTAAAATGTCAAAATCTGCTGGCTTCGATACATGCTGTTGATAACTCTGGTAATTGGCCCAGTTTTAAACATTGAGCAGCACCAACGCATCATTCTTGCAGGCGGGCCAATATCCGCACACACGTCATAGAAAACTTGTTCGTCATTCTTGGCAATTTGAAAAATAGCCAAAAGATGCGTCTCTCTAAAGCGATTTGCATATTCGAGAGTAGCGGGAAATTCAAGCGTCGTATTACCGAAGATATGCACTAAGCTTGGATTACTAAGCGCTTTCGTCACAATATCAGCCGTAACAGTTGAATCCTTGCCTCCGGAAAAGGAGATGACTATGTTTTCTTCTTTATATTTTTGAGCAGACTGGCGCACGAAACTAAAAGCTTCATCCTTCAAATAAGCTAGTCTGTGTTGATTTGCTCGGATGAACTGTGAAATATTTTTCTTGAAAAACGTGTAGTCAATCTGGTGGGAATAATCAGCGACTCCCTCAATAAGTTTATCTGTGTCAGCCTCAGAAAAAGTTTTTGAGGAAATGGATATGGACTTCCCATCAATATAATATCTGCTATTTACTGCCCATACTGAGGAGTTCATATAATAGACAGGTTCCTTATCCAGTAAAAGTGCAAGCAGAAACCTCTCTTCAGGAAAGACTGGGCGTAGGTCAGAGGATAGGTAATGTGTTTTACTTCCGCAAATTGAGCAGATTCCTTTATCTGCTGCCGTAGCAAAATGGATTACAGGAACTGCACAACTTTTGCACCAGAACACTTCTACCGGAACATCTTCAGATGTTTCAGACTCGCAAACCGGACAACGTGATTCATTTGTTTCCAAATTGCAGTTTTTGCACCACACTTACATAACCTCCTTCCTCTTTTTCTCATGTTAAAAAATCATATCATCCATCCTGTACCAAAAAACGGACTCTATTTTGTTTCGTCTTCTACATAAGATCGAGTATATACAGGCTTTTTGGCATCGATTGGAATTACATAATTATTTCCGATAGTTTGCACACCTTTGATTCTGCCATTCTTGCAATGATTCTGAACTTGCCGAACTGATATATTCCATTTGCTGGCAGCTTCTTTTGTCGTCATGAATCCTTCCAAAACGGACACCTCCTTGCCTAATGAATTTTCTTCATCTGGTACAACACTTAATCTATTATAGCGTCGTTTTGGCGAAACGTCAATGCGCTATAACGAAGTTTTTGCTCTTCCGCAAGCAGGGCATCCGTATCACGATGCGCTTGCTGCTTGTTGGGAGGGCGCCCCCAATCCCCCGAAGAACAGTGCCTTCGGCACTGGCTGCGCATCCGCAAAGCAGACGCTTCATGGCCTGCTTCGCAGGTAAAAATCTCAGTTGAAAGGTTTCCATTCGTCTCCAAAAAGACAAGTTCTGTTCATGTTCCCCTTTGCACCGTCTGCTACAATATCCCTATGGCCGGCCTATCGATTTCCACATCTTTCCGCACCCTCATGGCGGCCATTTTTACTCAGGGGAGGGATGGGGCAATCCCCTGAAACCGCTTTTGATTGTGAGGATGTCGTCTTTACAGTATAAACGAAGCAATACTGTCGCGAAGAGGCATTCTGATGAAAATCGTATCGTGGAGCGTAAACGGAATCCGCGCAGCCTGGAATCATGGACTTGCCAGTTTTCTGGCAAAAACTGATGCGGAGATTTTTGCTTTTCAAGAAACCAAGACCGATGAGGCGATTCCTGAGATGGAGCTTGAAGGCTATGAGCCTTACTGGTCTTTCTGCAAACGGAAACGCGGCTATTCGGGCACGCTTGTCCTTATGCGCACCCATCCTCGGTGTGTCTGGTATTCGTTCCCCGGTCAGGATTTCGACTGTGAGGGAAGGATCATCACGCTAGATTTTGGTACCTTCTTTCTGGTGAACTGCTACGTCCCTAACTCCATAAGGTCAGAATACAGGAAGGACTATCGCACCAAATGGGATGAGCTACTTCTCGTCCATCTCAAGAAGCTCAGATATCGCAAGCCGACCATTGTGTGCGGAGATTTCAACGTGCCAATCTCCGATGACGATATCTATGCGGAGAACAAATGGGTGAAGCTAAACGGGCAGGGATTCCAGTCAACAGAAAGAGAAAACCTGCTTGCCATCGTGGAAAGCAGGTTTGTGGATTCCTATCGGCGGATACATCTAGAGGAAACAGGAGGATATACTTGGTGGTCGTCCCGTCGATATAAAAGAAAAAAATCGGGGATGGTGTCTCGATTATTTTTTGTCTCGGATAACCTCGAAGAGCGCGTCACCGAATCCGCAATGTGCGGCGACATCATGGGATCGGACCACTGCCCGATTTTTCTGGATATCGACATTCAGGCGGATACACCGGTCGCAGAGAATTCTCATACGATCTGGAAGAAAAAGATACATTACGAGGAGCTGATCAAGCTCAATGGCCTATCCTATATCTCCAAGCAAAAAACGCGAACCTAACAGAACCCTGGAACAGCATTGACTGGCAGAAAGCGGAGGATCATCTGGCAACGATGCAGCAGGCTCTAGCCAAGTCTGCCTATACCCACGCTCTAGATCTGATCATGAAATGGCAGAAGAACATTGTCTACTCGCTCGACGCCAAACTGCTAGCGGTAAGGCACGTCTGCGAGACTTCCGCCGGCTCCGGTGTGGACAGTATCAAATGGTCAACTCCGGAAGAAAAATGGCCGCAGCATTGTCGCTCATTTCGATGAATTATAAAGCCCGCCCGGCCAGGCTACTACTGATCAAATCCAAAAACGAAAAGCAGCGCCGCATCCATGTCGAGACCTATTATGGCAGAGCTATGTAAACCCTTTACGCTTATTCTCTGGATTCGATAGCGTAGTCCTGGGGCGACCGGAAATCCTTTGCATACAGGAAAGGCCGCTCCGCGTTTGACATGAACGAATACATCAAATCCGCGTTCACCAGAGAGAACGCTCCGAAGTGGGTTTTTATCGGGGACGTGCGTAAATGCTAGCATATCAGTCATGAATGGGTTCTGAACCATATCCCGATAGCAAATAAAGTTCTGCAGGAATTTCTGAAAGCCGGATATGTATTTGCCGGGGAATTATTTCCTATGAATATCGGGGTATAGGCTGCACGCTGTCGCCCATCATAGCGAATATGGTTCTGGACGGCCTACAGGAATTCATTTATGAAAAGCTGTATTCGAACGGAGGTGAGATCGATTTTCAGAATAGTAATCTGATCCGTTACGCCGATGACATCATTGTTGCCGCTCGTTCAAAGGAAATGGCAATCCAGATCCAACAGTAGGTCTCTGAATTTCTGGATGCCCGCGGGCTGGAACTGTCCCGGGAAAAGAGCCGCATCATCCACATCAGTGAAGGCTTCACCTTCATGTCTCGTACCTATGCCAGACGCAATCAGACGATTTATGTGACGCCTTCGGAAGCGGCAGTGGAACGCTTTATGAAATCGCTCCGCGATACCATAGAAAACCATACCGGTTCCCAAAAATCCCTCATCGACCGGATAAACAAAAAGCTCGACGGCTGGGTCACCTATCACAAAGTGAGTGAGGCGAATATGGCCTTCCGTCATATCGATGTCTATATTGAAGCGCTGCTCCTGCAGCTATGTGAAAAGAAACACTCGAAATGGACAAGAGAACGGATTCTTGAAAAATACTGGTATGTGGATGCGGAGGGGAGGCATTGTTATGCCCTGTCGGATAAGCGTGAAGTCCATATAAAATTCTTAAGCGATGTTCTCCTTATTAGCTATCATCCTGTAAAGACGAACATCAACCCCTATATCGAACTGGATTACCTTGAGTACCGCACGAACAGCAGGGTAATTCTGAACGCTTCCGGCGTATACCGTTCTATCTGGGATCGACAGGACGGAAAATGCTATTACTGCGGGAAACGGATTCTACGCGATGATGTTAAGGAGCATATTGAAATGGACGGCAGCAAAACCCACATGGCCGCCAGAATGACTTATGTTCACAAGCACTGCATGAATTCACCATTTGATGAAATCGAAGTCGATATTCTTCCTTCATCACAAACGGACGTAATGGCGCTACTGCAGGAACTGGACGCCACACATAAACCTCTGACCATGCGTTTCTATCCGCTATCGGAGTTCTTCCGCACCTGTGAAAAAAATTCGATCACGCTGACCTTCAAGCAAATTGAAGAAATCATCGGCGACACGCTCGGCGTAACCGCGTTGCGAAAGGAATACTGGTACCGCACCGGCTTCAACAACATCAGCCAGTGTTGGCTGGATAACGGATATGAAATCAAGCGGCTCCATCTGGAAGAAGGAGAAAGAAAACGGGTCGTGTTTGTCCTGACATCCGAAAGCAAGAACACCGCCAGTGTCTCCATCCCAGATGCGTTTAAATATGGCAGGATTCCCAATGATGCCAGGTATGAACTGGAGAATTTCTCCAGTTCATCATCAAAAAGTATGCATTGTAACAAAAAAAGCAGGGCGCCACATGACTGCCGCCCCATCTACTCTATGAATGCTACAAATGATCTTCCCGCATCTTCTCTGCATCAATCGCTGCTTTCATCTTGTTGTTTGTATGGATGATTCTGTCATATTCATCAATTAGACATGTGATTCGGAAGATGGAATTTCTGCTTCGCAGGTCATAATACCAGCTGTTGTTTACAGATATGTATCCGTGAGCACTTGCTTGATTTCAGCTGCTTCAACATTCCTGATTCTCAGATTTTTAACGTCGAGATCTGTAAGCCCCATTTCTTCGATGAAGGTACGCATGTCCTTCTTAACTTCTTCAGGAAGTTCACAGCGCACAAGCACGAGTTCTGCAGCCATCCTTATGATATCATTGCAATGTTTTTTCAGGTCCCGTGAGTCAACATGTTCCCCGTCTTTGACTCTTTGATTCAAATCCAGCCACGCTTTTGCCTTGAATGGGATCAGCCAGCTTGGCCTCAAAATGGAGACTCCATCGATAACATCCCTTCCACCCAAAAGATCCTGATAATAGGAATCATTCAGGAGAATTGCGGAAAGGCTCGAAACACTATTATCAATATGTATCGGCGTCAGCGCCGCGCCCTCCTTAAGAATTGTCTCCGTTCGTGCAAAAAGCTCAATCATAAATGAAAATCCGCTTTGCGTGGGTTTGTCAAAGCGATAAAACTGCGGTTTCCTGGACGACTTTGCGCTGTTTTGATACCCGCCATCCCGGATAAATATCCAAAACCGCTCTCCAAAATCTTTCGTAAGTGCCTCGACAATGAGCACAACATCAAGACCCTTTGTGGAACGGAAGTCAGCATTATTGCTTTCAAAAGAAATATCGCACGCCGTACCGCCAATCAGTACATATTGATCTGTATAATCCCGAAAGTGCTCTTTAAAAACTTCAATACCCTTTACCATACATACTCCTCCAACATTTCATCTACGATCTTGCTTATACGTGGATCTTCCATCTAGGCATCAGACAAACTCAAAACCAGCGTCAGCGGATCCACTGCCTTATCATCGCTAAAGTCGATCTGATATCCCATTTACTGGACGATACATTTTGGTTCCGCTCCTGCAGGAGATATCATGTTTTCGCTCGGGATAATCTTAGAAATTTCTTTCTTTGGAACTGCAAAAACCGGACACTGTGCATCATTCAGCATGGAGTAAGGGGAAAGAGCTGTCAGTCCTCCCAACCTAAGGACTTGTCCAGGATTTCATTCAGTATGTAAGCGCTATAACCGGATTTCGCAAAATCGGTCTTATGGTTTCCCACATTTCTTTTTTTGTATTCTGCAACAGAAAATCTTCTTCCTCTATTTCTGATTTTGAGATAAGGAATATTCAATACTTCCAGCTCATCAAAACATCGGCTCACGGATGTCTTGGTAACACCCAGACACTCGGCCGCCTTCGTAACTGTTACATCTGCCCAATTCTCATACAAAGATATCAGAAGAAGCCTCTGTATAAGGAAAGAGATTCATGCACAGGCAGGAATTGCCTTCCTTTGATTTCCAGCCAGTAGGATTTCAATAAAAAGCATATAAACCTGGTGTCCTTCCCATACGAATGGAATTCCTCCGCTGATCATTTCATCCCTGGCGTAGTAATTCATATCGCACAGATATAGGACGCACCGAAGACCAGTATAAATCTCAAGTTGACGCTGCTGCTTTCGGAGCAAAGACAGGTTTGTCGTCTCCTTCGGTTTTGCCAGAAGGCATTCCACGTCTTCTGCTACAAGAATCATGAGATTGTAACCACTCCGATAGGCAAGCGGTAAACGACTGGTTTCATTATATGGTTTTAACTGGATCTCCTGATGGAGGACACTTTCAATATAAGTTTTCATCATATCTATCTTGTATGATGATTTCAGAAGCAAAATTAACATTTTCCTTTCTTTTTGATTCTGTGGTTCAATACATTCAGATACTGTGGGACTTTTGATATCATTCTGTAGCTCCGACTACTTTATAGGAGTGTATTGCCGCTGCCTTTATCTGAATTGTTTATCATCTGGATGTGCTGGAGAACTTCTCCTGAGTACTTATTTCAATCAAGTCTACGATGATAATCGCTGGTGGATGCCACAGTATCCGGAAATCGAAAGTAGACTTTCACTATGTACTACGTTGGCATCGACGTTGCCAAACTTAATCACTTTGCCTCTTGTTGTTTCAGCAAATGGTGAAGTACTCGTCAAGCCGTTCAAATTTACGAATGACAATGATGGCTTCTGCAAGCTGCTTTCTACGCTCGTATCATACGAACGCGGTAGCCTCATTATTGGTCTTGAATCAACGGCATACTATGCTGACAACCTGGTTGAATTCCTCGTATCGAAACGCTGCCAGGTCTGCGTCCTCAACCCGATCCAGACTTCCACGATGCGGAAGAACAACATCCGGAAGGCCAAGACCGATAAGGTGGATACATTAGTTATTGCCAGAACACTAATTACACAGCTTCACAGATTCTTCTCACAGGAGGAGACATTGACCTCATACACCTGAAGAATCTCGGCCGTTTCCGGCAGAAAAACAGCAAGGAGCGTACCCAATTAAAGATCCAGCTCACAGCCTATGTGGACCGTGTATTCCCAGAACTCCAGTACTTCTTCAAATCCGGACTTCATCAGAAGGCTGTTTACGCCCTTCTGAAAGAGGCGCCCACACCGGAACAGATTTCTTCCATGCACTTGACTCATCTGGCACATCTGCTCGAGGTTTCCTCCCATGGACACTTCAATAAAGAGCAGGCCAAGGAATTAAGAATTCTGGCACAGAAGTCTGTTAGTTCCAGCGACAGAGCCCTATCCTTACAAGTAACGCAGTCTGTGGAGCAGATTGAGTTACTGGACAGGCAGATCAAGGATGTCGAGTCCCAGATGACCGAAATCATGCTCGGGCTCGATTCCGTTATCATGACCATTCCCGGCATTGGCTCTATCAATGGTGGTATGATCCTGGGCGAGATCGGCGATATTCACCGCTTTTCCAAGCCCTGCTTGCATTCGCCGGACTGGATCCTTCTGTATACCAGTCCGGAAACTTCAATACCAGCCACACAAGGATGTCCAAGCATGGCTCCCGGGTCCTCCGGTATGCATTGATCAATGCCGCTTACAATGCAGTAAAGAACAATAAGACCTTCAAGGCTCACTATAATGCCCTGGGGCATTGTGCCGGCAAGCTCGTCAGAATCATTTTTAAGATACTGACGGACAATGTGGCATTTAATCTCGAATAAGTTCTAATTCGAGATCATAGCAGATTTTGAAAAGCACCCGCAAGAGAGCTCTATTAGAGTTACCCTTCTATAACCACAGATAAAAAGATAATCTTCTGCTAATCTTGTAGGATTACAATACATGTGTTACATCACAACTGAATAAAGAAAACGGAAGAACCTGACTTGTGTTAACGTGAATTCACTATAACCCACACCCAACTCAAGGAGGTCTTCCGTTATGGCTACTATAACACAGGATATACATTTTCGGCTATCTCTTATTCGCTACGCTGAAAAACACGGGGTAACCAAGGCCGCTCTTACATATCACGTCAATCGTCAGTATATCTATCGCTGGAAAAATCGCTTTGACGGGTCTCCGGATTCTCTCCGCTATCGCTCCAGAAAACCCCACAGCCACCGCAAGGATAATGAACACTTTTATCCACTCATTCCTTCTATTCGTTTGAATACTTCGCAACACAGTTACAGCGTTACAATAGAAGGCATTATAATCACTTTCCCATGCGCCCCTTAGGATGGAAATCACCCGCTACTGTTCTGATGGAATTTATCCGGCGAAGTGTAACATATGTTTAACAAACCTACAACGAAAGCTGCTGTTTTTGCTTTCGCCATAAGTGATACCCTACGTTTTCGCGGTGGACTTCGGTGTCCTTCCTCCTCGTTGAGTCGTCACGACACGCGTACTCCTCGCGGGGGTAACGCTGACACTCCCCGGTTCCTTCAGAACCGGCTCGTGAAGGGTTACTCCCTGCGTCGCTTCGCTCCTTTAAAACGTGGGTCCTACTTGGGCTCATCAAAAACAGGTAATATCCCGTACTGTTTTTGCTTTCGCCGTAAGTGATACCCTACGTTTTCGCGGTGGACTTCGGTGTCCTTCCTCCTCGTTGAGTCGTCACGACACGCGTACTCCTCGCGGGGGTAACGCTGACACTCCCCGGTTCCTTCAGAACCGGCTCGTGAAGGGTTACTCCCTGCGTCGCTTCGCTCCTTTAAAACGTGGGTCCTACTTGGGCTCATCAAAAACAGGTAATATCCCGTACTGTTTTTGCTTTCGCCGTAAGTGATACCCTACGTTTTATGCGTCGCTTCGCTCCTTTAAAACGTGGGTCCTACTTATGTATCTTGCAGCTCCATTCGGTTACTGCGAGTTTGATAATGCCGATGCCCGCCAAGGCCGCCGTCGGGATATCCCACTGTCCCCGGCCCGTATTGTCGAGCATCAGCGCCTGCAAAGCCGTCATTTTTTCTGTTTCATCGGTCACGACGGTCACATCCCCTTTGCCCATAACGGAACGGAAGTTAAAGGAATGGGCACATGCCTTTTCCCCTGCCACCGCTTCATGCGCCGTATCCAGTTCAAAAGAAGCCCGTTTCTGTACAGCCGCAAGTTCTATTTTCCTGCCTTCCCCGGCGCCGTGAAAATAGAAGGTCCCGTATGGCTCCCCTGTTTCAACAAAAGCAAAATTAAGCGGCACAATATAGGCCAGCCCGTCCGTATCGACAAGGCCGAGACGACAGCAATCACAGTCACGGATAACCTTAACAATTTCTTCGGCTCTTGTTTCTTCTCTATCCCGCCTTCTCATAACATACCTCCTGTACTCCTTTACAATTACTATATCATATCTAAAATATAAAATCCCCCCGCAGCGGCATTTACCTGCTGCGAGGGGATTTTATGAAGAGAGAATCCGTACATATGGGTTGTTATTTAATTTCTATTTTATTGCTTTCAACCACTTTCTGTTCGTCTTCTTTCGGCAGGACTACTTTCAGTACGCCGTCGCCGAAGGAAGCGTCGATCTTACTCTTATCCACATGGGGAATGAGGAGCCGCCGTGAAAAACTCTGAGATCTGCGTTCATGATAAACGTAGTTCCTTTCACTGTCTTCCGACTTCTGTTCATCCTTATGTTCTGCAGAAACAGAGAAAATCGGGTCATCATAGGTAATGACGATATCTTCCTTGGCTATGCCGGGAAGGTCGGCCTGCAGTTCATAATGATCTCCTTTGTCTTCAAGGTCTATCTTCGGCACGCGCAAAGTCGGCCTTGATCCGACTACATCTCCAAAAAAAGTGCCCCACACATCTTCAGGAAATAAAAAATTGTCACTGTTTACAAGCGGTAATAGTGTTCTCATCATAATCCCTTCTTTTCTACATGTTTTCTTTTTGTTCTTTTACTATTGTCCTTTTGACCTTTAAAGGTACTATATACGTAGCGTCTCTTTCTTGCTACATATATAGCATAAACTTTATTAGCACTCTTGTCAATAGAGTGCTAATATTTTTTTCATTTTATTTTTTATCCTCCGTTTATGCTATAATAATAGCCGTTACAAGGCATAGAGAAAGGGAGAAATATGGCTGCCATTTAAGATCAGAAATTAAAGAACAGGCCGCCTGCCATTAAAGTTCAGAAATTAGAGAAATCCTTCGGTATTCACACGGTTTTCAAAAATATATCCTTCGAATTGAAGAAAGGCGAACGGCTGGCCCTGATCGGTGCCAACGGAGCGGGAAAATCGACGCTCATCAAGTGCATCATCGGCGAAGAGCACGCCGACAGCGGCAGTGTTACCATTCCCGCAGGAGAAACGTTCGGCTATTTAAAACAGGACGTTACCGTCGCCGACACCTCCACACTGCGCGAAACGATTGATGCGGCCTGGCAGGATATTCATCAGGTGGAAACACAGCTGAAAGAAACGGTAGGAGCCATGCAGACGGCGCCGGAAGACGCGGCGCTCATAGAAAAATACGCACGCCTGCAGGAACGGTTTGAACAACTCGGCGGCTTTTCGTACGAGGCGTTGTCCCGTAAGATCGTTTCCGGCCTGGGTTTTACGGAAGCTGATTTGGATCGGGAAACACGGGACTTCTCAGGCGGTCAAAAAACACGTATCAATCTTGCCAAGGCTTTAGTCCGCCGGCCTGAATACCTCATTCTCGACGAACCGACGAATCACCTCGACATGGCTATGCTGGAATGGCTCGAAACATACTTACTGACATATAACGGCGCCGTTCTCATCGTCTCGCACGACCGTTACTTTCTCGACAAGGTGGCAACGGGTATTCTGGAATTGGAAAATAAGACGCTCACCCGATATAAAGGCAATTATTCCCGCTATGTGCGGCAACGCGATGAACGACGCAAAACACGGGAACGCGCTTATGAAAAACAACAGGAGCACATTAAAAAAACGGAAGAGTATATCCGCAAATATAAGGCGGGCATCAAAGCCAGACAAGCTCGCGGCCGGCAGTCACAGCTCGACCGGCTGGAGCGGCTCGAACAGGCTCCGGCGGCGGAAACACTGCATTTTGACTTTGCGCCTGTCGAAGAATGCGGACAAAACGTCCTTATTCTCGACGACATCTGCAGCGGGTTCCCGGACAGGCGGCTTTTCGAACATCTCTCGCTTCTCCTGCGTCGCGGTGAAGCCGCCTCCCTCATCGGCCCGAACGGCGCCGGCAAAACGACGCTCCTGAAAATGATCATCGGCGAGAAAGACCCGGACAGCGGTTTTATCACCTTGGGCAGCCGCGTTCATATCGGGTACTTCGCGCAGGAACACACGGAACTGCACGGTAATCTCTCCGTCCTTGACGAGCTCACGGGCGGTTACACGCTGGACGAAGAAACGGCCCGCTCCGTATTGGGCCGCTTTCTCTTTCGCGGTGATGACGTTTTTAAAACCGTCGACAGCCTGAGCGGCGGTGAAAAAGCCCGTCTGGCCCTTTTGAAGCTGCTCCTGTCGGGCCCCAATTTTCTCGTCCTTGACGAGCCGACAAACCATCTTGATATTCCGACCAGAGAAATACTAGAGCAGGCGCTGCTTTCCTTCGGCGGCACGTATCTTATCGTTTCTCATGACCGTTACTTCCTTGATAAGATAACAACGCGCACCTTACTGTTGGAACATAAAAAACTGAAAAGTTTTATGGGCAACTATTCCTATTATAAAGAAAAAGAAACGGAGCCGGCCGAACCGGCAACCGAAAAACTCCCGTCGAAACCGGCTGCAGCTCCGGTAAAAAACACGTTTCCGTCACCCGCCGCTGCCGCACCCGTAAAAGAAAACCGTACGCCCGTCAATACCGCCCGGCTTGAAAGGGCGGAAATGAAAATCGCCGAATTGGAAGCAACGCTCAAAATGTATGAAGTGCAAATGAACGATGCCTCACCGGATGATTTGATCCGGCTCACTAAAGACTACGAAGAAACAGAGGCGGCTTTGGCCGTTGCTTACGAAAAATGGGAAGAATTGGCACCCTAAGCTCCTTGTCAAGAAAATCGTTTCATGATATAGTATATGTGTTGTGAAACACATGGGGGTGTAGCTCAGCTGGGAGAGCACCTGCCTTGCAAGCAGGGGGTCAGGAGTTCGATCCTCCTCATCTCCACCATAAAAAAGACCGCTTTTTAAGCGGTCTTTTTTATATATACTTACTTGTTGCGACGTTTAAAGCCTTCCTTGGCCCGTTCTAACGCAATCACATCACCTGTATATTTCACGAGGACAAAGAGCGTACAGACGGTAATGAACCAGATAGCCTTACTGCCGAAGAAATGCACGAATCCCGCGGAAGACAGCGCGCCGAAAACGAAACTGCCGACCATGATACTGTAGTTTACGGCCTGTCGCCTTACTTTTCGTCTATTGTGCCCGTTTCTCAGACAACGATACCAGGAAATCAACATCTTCTGGTAATTTCCCGAGGTCATAAAGAGAGAATACGGTTCCGACTCGATTTGTATGCCCCTGAACGAAATCATTACAATACCGGCGGTGTAAGCGATAAGCGATACCCAAAGAAAAGGGACGGGCGGCAAAAGGGGAAGCAAAAAGGTGACCGTCAGGAAAGGACAGGTATTATAGGAGCGCCAGAAAGGCGTTTTCTCCCACTTTTCCAAAACCATGCCCGTTAAAAATCCCAGCGTGAAAAATAAAATGGATAAGCAGCGGAGGACAACGCCTTCAACATTTTGATATTGGATGTCCGAAACGAGAAGGATAATGTTACCGGTCTGCAACGCCACGAGAGAACCGAGTTCAAGTTGACAGTACACATCAAGCGCCCCGCCGATAATCCCCCAGAAAACGGCTATAATTCGTCTGTGTTGGGGCAAGAAAATAACATTATACATATGCGTCCTTTCCAAAGCCGCTCATAAGATCAAAAGGAAACCGTTCGGAAGCCTTCCTTCACACGTCCCAAATTTCAATGCCCGTACGGGGATCATGCTTTCTGCCGATTACCGGCCCTGCCGTCGGTTTCATGATAATTTCGCCGGTATAACAGATACGGGCCGTAAGCAAATGTCCGCCAACGCTTTTCATGTCCTCACCGTCAAGGTAAGCAAACATGGCATGAGCATGTGTATGCAGGCTGCCGTCCTTCATGGTCGTCACATTGCCGTTAAGCGATGTCATTTCCAGCATTCCTTTTACAGGATGCCTGAGGTACTCATGCTTTTCTCCCTCATACGTACCGACGACGACGTAATCACAGGCACCGATACCGCTGAACACGGCAGAACCGATCTTTTCTTTTAAACATACGGCCGCCAATGAAGCGATGATTTCGTCATCTTTATCAAGACGGATATAGATGCGGTTATCCGCTTTTCTGTACTCCATAGTTCAACCGTCTACCTGATAAAATTTGTAAATACCTTGGGCGGCGTTTCAGGAGCTTCGATACCCGCTTTCCTGCCCGCTTCGAGGCACTTCAAAAGCCATGCCATATTGGCGCCGAGGACATGCATGATCTGCAGGCCTTCCGCATCCTGTTTAACTTCTTCCGGTGAATTGCCGTGCACCATATTCCAATAATTCGACGAGACGATAAGTGTCTGATGGTATTCCAGGTATTTAAGCAGGACATCCAGTGTCGCCGTCGTACCGGCACGACGAGCCGAAGCGACGGCTGCGGCCGGCTTATGCTTCAGATACGCCCCGCCGGCTGCCGAAAGTTTATCCAGGAATGAAACCATTTCGCCGGACGGGGAAGCCCAGTATACGGGCGATCCGATAACAAGGCCGTCGGCTTCTTTCAACTTTTCCGCGACAGATGCGACTGTATCTTCCGTCGGTACGGCATGAATCACTTCCGTGCCGATGCCGCGGCTGTTGAGTGCTGCCGCTACTTCCGTAAGCGCCGTATATGTGCAGCCTTTTTCACGGCGGCTGCCGTTTAATAAAAGAACCTTCATCATAAGACCCCCTTACTTTTTTAATTCTAAAGTGTACTCAAAATATAGCACGTCCGCGCCGCCTTGGCAAATAAAACGGAGAGGCTGCAGCTTCTCCGTTCACTCTTTATTTTGCGCCGTTCAAGGCTTCCATAAATTCTTTGCCGTATTGCACGCACGCTTTGCGTGCGTCTTCATCAGGAACCCACATAAGTCTCAAATCTTCTTTAATGACATCGAAACCGCTTGCAACAAGATGTTCATGAATCTGCTTCGGTGCATCGCCGCTCCAGCCGTAGCTGCCGAAAGCGGCGGCCTTCTTGTTCTTAAATTTAAGGCCCTTGATCATTTCCATAATACCGCCGATGGAATACATAAACCCGTAGTTAATGGTCGGTGAACCGACGAGAACGGCCCTGGATTTAAAGACTTCCGTGCAAATATCATTCTTGTCGAGCTTTGAAGAATTGCAAAGTTTAACAGTGACCGCAGGATCCGCTTCTCTGATGCCCGCCGCAATACATTCGGCCATGCGGCGGGTCGAATTCCACATGGTATCATAAATAAGCGTAATCTGATTTTCCTGGTAATTGGCGGCCCATTGCTGATACTTCTCAACGATCTGCAGGGGATTATCGCGCCAAATAACACCGTGACTGGGACAAATCATCTTTACGGGTACGTTCATAGCGAGAATTTCTTTAATTTTCTTCGTTACCATGGGGCTGTACAGATTCAAAATGTTGGCATAATACTTCATGGCTTCGTGGTATAATTCGCCCTGATCGACTCTGTCATTGTAAAGAGCTTCACTTGCGTAATGCTGGCCGAACCCGTCGTTACTGAAAAGGATTTCCTCACCTGTCATATACGTGAACATCGTATCGGGCCAGTGAAGCATAGGCGCTTCGATGAAAACGAGTTTGCTGTCGCCGAGATCAAGCGTATCTCCCGTATTGACGGTGACAAAGTTCCAATCCTTATGGTAATGGCCGCGGATAATCGCTTCGCCCTTTTTAGTACAGTAAACGGGCGTATCCGGAATCTCCTCCATCAAAAACGGCAGCGCCCCGCTGTGATCGCTTTCATTATGATTCATAACGATGTAATCGATCTCGTTCAAGTCAATTTCTTCTTTCAGGCTTTCTACGAATTCCCTGCCGTAAGGAGCCCAGACCGTATCCATGAGAACCGTTTTCTTATCACGAATCAAATAGGAATTATACGACGAACCGCGCTCCGTCGAATATTCCTTCCCGTGGAAATACACGAGTTCCCAGTCCACTTTACCGACCCAAGTAACCTTGTCCGTGATTTTCTTTGCCATACTGTTACCTCCTTAAAAAAACTTACATCTGATACGCTTACAGTATACTCCCGATTCTTAGATTTGCACGTTGTTTTTATAACTGTTATAAAAAAATATAAAAGAGCCTGCAAAAAATGTACCGCTCTCCCATCGTCAGTCTTTGATCTGACTTTTGGGAACGGTACATCTTGCAGGCTCTTTTTACCATTCTCTGTACGGGTGTTCAAAGATATACCCTTGCCTGTACGCCGCCAGCAGGCATTTTAAGTCTTCAATCGTCTGTAATATTTTCTTGCCTGTATCCGTATCGCCGATCATGACACGTTTCGGTTCCAATTCCACCTGGACCGAATCGGAGAGGATATCCACATTGGAGGTAAGCACCGAATCCACATCCGTAAAAGGATAGTGAGATTTCAGACGAAGGCCGTGAGAATTGAAGATAAGCGTATACCCGGCAATTCCCGTCGAACCCTGATAGGCTCTGCAGAAACCGCCGTCAATGCAAATCCCCCTGCCGTCGGCACGGATAGGGCTCTCTCCTTTTTTCACCTTGACCGGCGTATGACCGTTAATAATATGCCCCTGCGGCGAATCGATGCCGAATTCATGAAGAATCCTCACACATTCCCGTTCCTGACGATTAAAGGTATAGTACGGGTTCTGCGGTTCCTTCCAGGTCGATTCGTCCGCAATATAACTGCGTTCAAGCGTCTTTACGATGCGGCCGGACATGGGCGAATCGTAGCCGCACCAAAGGTACCACATATAGTCAAGACTGTATTCATCCCGTTTTTCAAAGGCCCGGCGGGCCAGGAGATCCATTTTATCCATAAGCCCCCTGCCCCTGTATTTCCCGCCTTCCAATTCCACTTCCGCAAAAGTCCCGTCTTCATTAAGGGGTATACCGCCGTGAAAGAGAAGGTTGCCGTTATAGGTCCGATAAACGGACCCGTGGCTGTAGAGAAAGCGTATATGCCGCTGAAGCCGTTCACTGCCGAGAAATTCCCGTTTGATTTCTTCCATCAGTTCCCGTTCGCCTTCGCTCAATTCATACGGGTTACGGCGATCGACTGTCGGGAAATCGCTCGTTGTCAATTCGTATGTACCGCTTGGCAGCGTCACCGTGCCGCCGTCAAAATCAAAATTTTTAAAAAGGAGACGATCCTCCATGCCGTATTCGGGATGGCGCATGATCGTCTGTCCTTCAAGCTTGCAAAGAATGACGTTAATCGCTTTTACCATGGGGTCAAGCCCGTCCTCTGCGGTATATGTTTCCAAGGCGAAGAGGGCCAGAGAACGCAAACTGATACCGTATCCGTTTTCAAGAATTTCCAGATTGTGATAGCGTACATTATTGCGCAGGACATTGATAATGCACGCTAAATCGCCGGCAGCCGCCCCCATCCAGAGAACATCGTGGTTCCCCCACTGAATATCAAGGGAATGGTGCCTCATGAGTTCATCCATGATTTTATCGGCATGGGCCCCGCGGTCATAAATATCGCCGATAATATGCAAATGGTCGACAGCCAGACGCTTGACGAGATCCGTCAGCGCATAGACAAATTCACGGGCGCTGCCCGTTTCCAAAATAGTATCGATAATCTTGGAATGATAGACATGGCGGTTCTTGTCTTCATCAGGCTGTGCATGGAGTAATTCATCAATGACAAAACGAAAACTTTCAGGCATGGCTTTGCGCACCTTTGAACGCGTATATTTGGACGAAAGAAGCTTTGCCAGGCGCAGAAGGTGATGCAGCGTCGTCCGTGCCCATTTATCATTGATCAGCCCCTTTTGTTCCATGAGGTTAAGCTTTTCTTTCGGGTAATAAATGAGTGTCAATAAGTCGTCGCGCTGTTCTTTTGACAAGGAGTTGCTGAAAATCATCTCAACCTTTTCCCGGATGACGCCGGAACAATTATTGAGGATATGATAAAACGCTTCATACTCACCGTGGAGATCGCTCATAAAATGTTCCGTCCCCTTCGGCAGGTTAACAATAGCCTGGAGATTGATAATTTCCGTATACGTCGCCGCCTGCGTCGGGTAATCCTTTGACAACAGTTCCAAATAGCGCAGATACTCTGCCGGGTACTCGCCTTCTCGCTTCATTATATGCACCACACTTTCCCTTCAAATCAGATTGCAACCTTTTCCGACCATGCTTTTCCGCACTCCCCGTTACAGCTCCGCACAAGAGCGGACTTCTTCAGTCCGGCAAAGGCACGCCGAGAAGGAGCCAAACATAAAAACACATCCTTTTCGCGCGAATTACGTTCTTTCATTATATCACAGATATATCGTTTTACATTGAAAAAATATGTAAAAAGACCGACGAGAGTTTCGTCGGTCTGTACGGTTACTTACCCATATTTTTCATTACTTCCTGAAGTTCTTCAGGCGTCAGCATTTTCATCGCTTCCGTCATCATAGCCATTGCCTCCGGGGTCGGCCCGCCGCCGGCCGACTTGGCTTTCTTCATGGCTGTAATGATTTTGAGGACTTTTTCGCTCATCGCCTTGGTCTCGTCCCCGTCCTGTGCGGCCACTCCCTGAAGGGACATAGTTTCCTCTCCTTTAATAAGGTAATTTATACACTCTACCGTCGTCTGCGCCAGGTTGACCTGCCAGAACTCGCCGGCTTCGGTCAGTTCATACAGGACGCCGTTAAAGCTGACAAAGCCCTGATCCTGCCAGAGATCGTAGAGCCATTTTAAATCGGTGAGGCGTCCGTCCGCGGCAACCAATGCGTCAACGTTAAAGTACCCCTGTTCAAGCTGTTCCAATGTACAATTGACGAGAGGCTGTACTTCCGACTGCTTAACGAGAGCCATAAAGGGTTTTTCGTGGCGTTCGACAGCCTGTGAATACGTATCGATCGTACGGTACAGCATAGTCGAGTACCCGTCTAAATGGCCGCCTGCACCGCTGCCGAAGGGAAACATGGTCACACCCCGTTTGGCAAGCGTATTATACAGGCTGCGCTCTCTGTTCGTCTGCGACCAGTGAGCGGCGCTGAGCCGTCTGAAACGGCGCTTGTTCAAATAATCCCGGGCAAAGGCGAACATTTTCGCCTGCTCTTTCGTCGTCGCGGCGGGCGGTAGGGCGCCGGCCGCAATGCGTTTGGACAGGTCGCTGTTATCAAAGACATTGAGCTGATATAAATCCGCTCCGTCAACACCCGATGCAATCAGGCAGTCAAGGTCTTCTTTCCAGATTTCGTGATCCTGTCCGGGCAGGCCGTAGATCAAATCAATTACAGTCACACACTGGTTGTATGCTTCAAGAGCCTTCAAGTTTTTCAGGACCGTCTCTTTATCGTCAAGACGGCCGACTTGACGCCGCACTTTGGTGTCAAAGGACTGAACGCCCAGAGACATGCGGTTGACACCGCCGGCCATCCAAACATCCATTTTCTCCGGAATGAGATCATGAATACGGCCTTCCAGGGTCAGCTCATAGTCATTTGCCAACGGTAAACAGGTACGGATCGTGGCCAAAAGCCGCTTCGCATTGGCCGGCGACAGGGATGTCGGCGTACCGCCGCCGATAAAAACGGAGTGAATGTGTCCGTCTTTCAGGCGAGGCGAAGCACTTTCCCACTCCATATCCTGCACAAGGCGATCCACATACGCGTCTTCAACGAGCTGATCCGTACCGTTTTGAAAAAAGGCACAATACAGGCATTTCGTCTTACAAAAAGGAATATGGATATAAGCGGTCTGTGTCGGTTCTCCCGTCGGCGGCCGGGACATCAATTCATGCCATATCCCCTGCGCCTCCGCCGGGCTTACGGGAGTCCCGTCTATGCCGGCATGAACGACACGTTTGCGCGGAAACCCTTCGGTGAGCGGATCCGCGCCGACACGGCCGAACTGAAAATCACGCTGTTCCGCCGTCAGTTTCTGATATAATTCTGCCAGCCCCATACTACGCCTCTTTCGCTTTTTCCAGCACGGTCACCGCAAAGGCTTCCGCCGCCGCCAGATCTGTCGCATCGGGATGCTTGGCGGCTTCGGCATGAAGAGCGTCCCGTTCGGGGCTCTTGCCGTGCGCAGAACCGGCAGGAAACGTTTTATACATCATTTCGATCAATTTAGGGTCAACGGCTCCCTGGCAGATAAAGGAACCCAAAACGGTCGCGCCGTCCGCTACCGCTTCCGCCCCCTTGGCCAAAGCCCCGGCGGCATGTTCTGAATTCGGGTTGGCGCCGAGAGTGGCAAATACGCCTACTTTTACGGGCGGCAGGGACGCCATTACTTTTTTCGCTTCTTCATTGGCTTCACCTTTATCTACCCAAAACCCCGTAAAAATCAAATCATAGCCGGTTAAATCGGCGGGAATTTCTTTCATATCCACACAGGGCGTCCCCGCAGGCAGGCCTTTACATACGGCTTCGGCAACTTTTCTCGTGTTACCGGTACGCGAGGAATACAATACAATACATTTCATAATTCTCCTCCTTATCCGAAAGCTCGGTCGGTCCGTCCGTTCGTCAAAACAACAATATCCAACCTCTTGTCATCATAGCAAAGAAGCGTTAATTCTTCTACTCCGTTCAGTTCATAAATGCTCCAATCGGACAAATATTTTTATCCGACCTCGCCGTCTTTTAAAGAAAACCCTGAAAAGCTTCTTTTTTCCTGTACGTGGATACAACCGGACAACCGGCTCGACGGAACAAGTATACCAAATTCCCGGCGCCCCGCCAACCGCCCTTTCCGTTAAGTACGGCGTATGCTGAAAAAGACCGGGCCGTAAGGACGGGAATTAAATTGCCGGAAAATGGAGAACCGGACTTCTCCATGCGTAAACACGAAGAAATCCGGTCCTTTACTCCTAATAAAAGGCCGTAGTCAAAATGAAGTGAAGGCTTCAGCCCGCCACGGTCCCGTTTCAGTAGCTGCGGCGAAATTCACCGGGCAGCTGGCCGATAATTTTTTGAAACGCGACGGCAAATTTACTGCTGTTCTCATACCCCACACAATTGGCAATTTCCATAATACTGTCATCCGTATGCAGAAGCAGCTCTTTTGCTTTGACCATACGGTATTCCTTGACATATTGCGAAATAGTGCTGCCGTAAACGCCTTTAAAGCATTTCTTCAGAGTCGTCTGTGAAATACCGTGCTTTTTCGCAAGATGTTCGACCGTAAATCTGCGCGTCATATGAGCCGTAATTTCTTTTTGAACAGCCTTGACAATACTAACCTGCTGCAACGTAAGAGGCTCTCTTTTATCACGGGGAGGCTTTTCGATCGTACTGAGAAAAAGAAGAATTTCCAGGATCTTAATACGAAAATACTGTTTTTTTATGGTCTCGGGTACATGGTAAAGCTCATAAAACAGATGCTTTAACCCGGCATCTTCCTGCATAATCACGGAAAAGTCCCGCTGCCCGCAGAAACGCAGGCTCATGGCTTTCAGGTCAATCGCGTTTTTACCCAATTGTTTATCAAATACTTTCTGCGCCTGCGGCAGAGAAAGGAGGATCGTCACACCGTGGTAATGAGACAACGGGAATACGGCGTTATGACAATACGCGGAGTGTCTGCGCCAGCCGACGGACATATCCCCTTCACCCATGTACAAATATTCACCGCTGTGAAAATTGCACTCAATACGCCCTTCTTCACAATGATTAATGGCAAAAACATCGGGCATCGGATTAGCTTCGCACGACAGTTCAGGTTTGTGTATGTCCATATACATCAGCATAATGCCCGGATAAACAGTATACACCGTTAATTCGGCCCGGCCCGTTTCGTCCTCTATCCGGTAAGCCTGCCCGTCCGGGAGCATACCGGATTTCTGCATTTCTCTAATATTTTTCATATGTATGTCCTTTCCGCATACAGCTACATGACACCGTGTTACGTTGCGTTATATTCATACATACATTATGCCAATCTTGATAATTTATGTCAATGTTCAATTATATTTTCTTAAATTGTGCCATATATAATTCAAAATACATGCCTTTGCGGGCAATCAGATCTTCATGCCGTCCCGTTTCGGCAATTCGGCCCTCGTGGAGAACGACAATACGGTCGGCATTCCGTACCGACGCCAGGCGGTGGGCGATCATGACAACAGTACGCTTTGCCGTCAGGTCATTCAATTCTTCCAGCACCTGTTTTTCCGTTTCATTATCCATTGCCGCCGTCGCTTCATCGAGAATGAGGACAGGCGGGTTTTTCAGGAAAATTCGCGCCAGCGCCAGCCGTTGTTTTTGACCGCCCGACAACTTTATGCCCCGTTCACCGATAAAGCTGTCATAGCCGTCAGGGAGCTCACGGATAAATTGATCGGCTCTGGCCCGTTCGGCGGCACATACGACTTCTTCCATACCGGCATCGTTCTGCCCGATACGTATATTGTCGGCAACGGAATCCGAAAACAGATACGCCTCCTGCTGCACAATGCCGATATTGCGCCGCAGCGATTCCAGGGAATAGCGGCGAATATCCGTGCCGTCCAGAAGGATCCTGCCGCTCGTTACATCATAGAAACGCAGTAACAGAGAAGCTATACTGCTTTTTCCGGCGCCGGTGGCGCCGACAAGCGCCACCGTTTCGCCGCTCTGGATATGCAAATTGAAGTCATGCAGAACAGGCGTATCTTCATCATACGCAAAACAAACGTGCTCAAAACGGATATCCCCGCAAACGTCTTCCTTATTTAAAATAAGCTCTCCGTCGCGCACATCCGGCACGAGGGCCATTAATTCCTCATAGCGCCGGAATCCGGCCATGCTCCGCTGATACTGCTCCGTCAACACCGTAAGCTGCATGATCGGGCGAATAAAAAGCATAAGATACATAAGAAACGCCACGAGATCACTGATCGCGAGCAGGCCGTTCATAATGAGGACGCTACCGATGACGATAATAGCCAAATTGATTGCATTGGAAAAAAATACGACTGTCCCCGATAAATAGGCCTGATAGCGAAATGTTTCCTGTTGTTCCCGGATCAGTTCAGCCGCCGCTTCAGAGAAATTCCGGAACGCCTCCTTCTCACCGTTATAGGCCTTAACCACACGGATAGCTCCGAGGATTTCCGTGGTCACGCTGCTGAGGATTCCCATGCGGCGGCGTGTTTCGGCAAAGGCATTTTTCATTTTACGGTTGAGAAAAACCGTATCGGCCGTTTTCAGAGCGACGAGAAAAAGGACGCAGGCGGCTAAAACCCGATTGATGTAAAAGAGGAAGAACGCGCTCCCGCCCATCATAACGATACAGACCATAACGAGATTCGGCAGCTGAAAAACAATATTGCCTATCTCCGATATATCGCCGGTAACGCGCGAGACAAGCTGCCCCGTTTTAGTGCCGTCGAAGAAAGCAAAATCAAGGCTTTCCAGATGACGGAAAAGAGAGCGGCGCAAATCGTTTTCTATATATACGCCCATATTACGGCCGCAGCGGTAAACCAGGTAAGTCACGACGAGACAGACGCAATACAGCGAAAAGAGAAGCCCCCCTTCCCGCCAAAGCCCGTCCATATCCCTTGCCGGCAGAACCGTTCCCAATATGTGCCGCACAATCATGGGAAAGGTGATTTCAACCCCTGCCGATATAAGAGAACCAGCGATGACAAAAACCAGCATCTTTTTGTAAGGCTTATAAAATTTCAACAGACTCATGTGTACGTACTCCCGAAAAAAGCGGCAGGCCACAGCCGCAGAAGGCCAT